>CERN01045971.1_pt1 | contig 18954 bp, 11 predicted proteins | sample 530761 | NCBI WGS metagenome assembly CERN01 (sample SAMEA2620947, study PRJEB7988) | marine metagenome | isolation source: saline water (ENVO:00002010), including | reverse complement strand
AAAGAAAATATCCGTTTCATCTAACTTTTAACCGGACAGCAGTGAAGCTGACACGCATTTTACTGGCAGTGGTATGTCTCAACATGTCTATTGCTACGGAGGCCCGGGCCGCCGATAAACCCAATATCCTCATCATCTGGGGTGATGATATCGGGCCCTACAACATCAGTGCCTACAACATGGGGCGTATGGGGTATAAGACGCCCAATATTGACAAGATCGCGGCCGATGGGATCATTTTCACCGACTCCTATGGTGACCAGAGCTGCACCGCCGGCCGCGCGGGATTCATCACCGGGCAGCACCCGCTGCGCACCGGCCTGACCAAGGTGGGCCTGCCCGGAGCGAAGGAAGGCATGTCCGACAAGGACCCGACCATTGCCACCCTGCTCAAGTCCCTGGGTTACGCCACCGGCCAGTTCGGCAAAAATCATCTGGGTGATCGCGACGAACACCTGCCCACCAATCACGGCTTCGACGAATTCTTCGGCAACCTTTACCACCTCAACGCAGAAGAAGAGCCTGAGCACCCGAACTACCCCAAGGACCCTGCATTCAAGCAGATGTTTGGACCGCGGGGCGTGATCCACAGTTACTCGGATGGAAAAATCGAAGACACCGGTCCCTTGACCAAAAAGCGAATGGAGACCGTGGACGAGGAATTCCTGGGTGCGGCCCTGAAATTCATGGACAAGACCCACAGGGCAGGCAAGCCCTTTTTTGTCTGGTTTAACGCCACTCGCATGCACGTGTGGACCCGGCTCAAGCCTGAATCACAAGGCGTGACGGGACAGGGCCTTTACGCCGACGGACTGGTGGAGCATGACGGTCATGTCGGCCAGTTGCTCGACAAGCTGGACGAGCTGGGTATCGCCGACAACACCATCGTTATGTATTCCACCGATAACGGCGCCGAACTGGCCTTGTGGCCGGACGGCGGCTACACCCCATACCGAGGCGAAAAGAACAGCAGTTGGGAAGGCGGCTACCGGGTGCCGATGATGATGCGCTGGCCAGCCAGGATCGCGGCGGGCCAGGTTTCTAACGAAATCATCGCCATGATGGACTGGATGCCGACCCTTATGGCGGCGGCGGGCAATGACAACATCATCGCGGAACTGAAGAAGGGCAAACGAGTTGGCGGCAAGTCCTACAAAGTGCATCTGGACGGCTACAATTTCCTGCCCTACTTCCTCGGCAAGGATGAAAAGGGGCCGCGCACTGAATTCATCTATACCTCCGATACTGGCGATATCGTAGCGATCCGTGACGGCGATTATAAAATGCTGTTCCGGGAACAGACCGCCCACGGCTTTGACGTGTGGCGCAACCCCTATAAAGACTTGCGCCTGCCAAAGATATTCAACCTGCGCATGGACCCCTTCGAGCGTATGGATATCGAAGGCGCCGGCTATAACCGTTGGGCAGTAGATCACTTGTTCCTGGTAGCTCCGGCCATGTACAAGGTTGCCAAATTCAAGGCCACCTTCGAGGAATTCCCGCAACGGCAGAAGCCGGGATCTTTCGTGCCCTGAGGCTGCGGCCCCAGTACTTGCTGAGGCGGGGGTAGCACTGTCCACTCTAGGCACCCCGCCTCCACGAAACATGCGTACGTCCAAGTTCATTCTGCTGAGCATACCCTTTTGTCTATCCGTTATTTTTTCCTGATTACAACCGCCTTGCTGATTATCACAACGGCACAGGTGAACGCCGCAGTCTTTACCGTCACCTCTACAAACGCCTGCGGTGAAAACAGCCTGTACGCCGCTGTGACCGCTGCAAACCTGGTACCGGGCGCAGATACTATAGAAATTACGCCGGGGCTGGTCATTAGTGACAACTGTACCTACGACAATGAATTAAACTACTGGGACCCGATCCTGCAGGCGACCGAGTCACTGACAATCAACGGCAATGGCGCTCAGTTTGTAGGTTTGAATTACTTCTTCAACAATGCCGGGGACCTGAACCCCTGGACCCAGACAGCCTGCCCTCTGCATGACAGCAATGTGACCCTTGCAGGCTGGTCCGCACCCTTGCTGCACGTCGGCGAGAGAAATGCGGACAACACCGGTATCGAAGTCGTCATCAACAACCTGATCATCCGCAACCTGGCCCAGGTGGCGGAAGTGATGGACGGCGCCAAACTGACCCTGCAGGAGGTCGAAGCGCGGGACATACGCGACATCACCCTGTGCAATCGAGCTGCCATCACCGCGGGGGATGCTGACCTGACCCTTGAACAGGTCGAGATAGACGGCGCCCAGGGCTTTACTAATATTGCCGGCAGCGCAGCCATCGCCGGTGGCAATGGCAAGCTGGAGATATACAACTCCAGGCTGAGTGACAACGTAGATCGCCAGGCGGTGTCCTGGAACGGGCATGCCGATATCGTCTCCAGCATCTTTAGCAACGCCGGCGGACTTGCCAACCCGGGGCTGGGTTTCGGGACGATGAACGTCATCAACTCGCTGCTGTTCCAGGAAAACTTTCCCATGAACAACTGGCGGGAGCATATACGCGCTGCCAGCGGCGCCACCATCAACTTCCAGGCATCCACTTTATTTTTTGACGTGGTCAACTGTGCGGATGACCTGAGCTGCCTGTGGCAACCGGGCGTCGAGCCCACCTCGGCGATCTGGGCCACCTCGGGAGCTACCATTAATTTCGTGGAAACCGCCGTGCACGCCTTTATCACCGGGCCGGATGCAATGCTGGAGCAGAGCCTGTTACTGGAGAGCCTGGGTGGCACGATCACTGCCGACGCCATGACCTACTTCCAGCCGCTGCCGCACCAGGGTGCCAGTGCTCTGGAATCCATCACCAGCCAGGCGTCACTGATCACCGGTGATGACGCCCTGCCGGAAAGCCCGGGATTACCGAGTAATCTTGCTGTGCCCTTCCCGGCTTCGGTGACACCCCTCATCTCTGGTGGCGCCATTCTGGTGGACCAGATTCCCGATGCCGGCACCGGTGAAGCAAACGAGTTGATGGACCCCCGCGGCAATGTTATCGATCTCGACGTACTCGGCAACCCGCGCGTCGATGGCAGCTTCCGTTCGATTGGCGCGGTACAGAACAATGTCATTCCCCACCTGGTGGCAGTGATCGACCCACAGGATCCCTTTACCGCGGATCTCTTCTGGAACCAGCCCACCAGCCCGGGCATTTCCGGTTACGACCTTTGCCACGGCACCGGCTCGGCGCCAGATCCTGGCGCCATCGGGGACAATTGCCCCGGTACCCTGGTCGAAGGCTTTTCCACCAGTGCTACAGACACTGCAGGAACAGTGCCCGGATTACCCGCTGCCAGCACCCACTGGTTTCTGGTTCGCGCCTACGCGGGTGTCACCAAGGAGCCCTGGAGTAATGTGGCCAGTGTGCAGACACCGGTCACTATCACTTACCCGGCCACCACGCTGACCACGGGCACGCCAATCGCTATCAGCCCCAGCATCACCGGCACCCCGGTCAACCCCGTGTTCCAGGTCACCTTCGGCACCCTGCCCGCAGGGCTGACACTGAACCCCACTACCGGCGCGATCACCGGAACCATGAGCGGCGGATGCAACAGCACGGTGGGATTGCTCGCTGTGGACAGTAGCGGCGCACTGGCGGTAACCGCTATCGCCTTCAGCTGCTACCAGGCGATTCCCACCCAGCCGGGATTCGCTCTGGGGACTATGATCGCGCTTCTCGCCGGCCTGGGTGTGCTGCGGATCAGGGTTACTACTTGAACGCATTGATGCCTGTCAGCGCGTAGCCGATCAGAATATGCCTACTCAATAAGGCCTGCCAGCAGTTCAGCCGTTTCCCTATCCCCGGTCACGCTGATCTGACCGTCAGCCAGCGCCTCACTGAAACCAGTAACGCCAGTGGTAACTCTGTTCAGGGTGTCTCGATCCAATGACACGGCGGTCCCGGGTTCCACAGCCTGCTGCCGCGTGATTCTCAATACGTTATTGTGCACGATGAGATACCTGGGGGCGGGTCACCCAGCGATGTTCGCCCGAACGACGAAACTCAATCCGTCGGCAGCCTCTGCGCGAAAGCGCGCTTTCAGTGTTGCCAGTACCTGGTCACCGCTGGCGTTCTCGGTGAATTTGTACGCCATCGAGGTCAGTATCTTTTTCCAATCGATCTCGCCGCGCGCAGTTTTTATCTCCGTCAGCAGGTAGTTGCGCTCGTTTGCGCTGTCAGTCACTGCGGCAATACGTTGATAGGCCTGTAGGCGCAATGCCAGGGCCTCTTCGTTATTTTTGTTTACCTCCAGCACATTGCTGGCCAGCCTCGCGGCCCAACGCGGGTCGTCCTCCGCCAGGGCGGCCCTGGCTGCGGCAACCGCCGCTGCCTCGCCGCCAATCAGCTTGACCATGCGCGCCGCCTCCTGGCTGCGGGTCAGGGTCACGATGTCCATCATCTCCCCCATGAAACCACCACGCTTGACGAACATGGTGCGGATAATCCACTCCACCCGGTGGTAGTGCGGTTGCAGGTCGGGGTGATTCGCCAGTGCCAGCGGCAGGCGCAACTCGTCGATAATCCGGTCGGGGGTGTAGCCCCGGGCATAGAGCCGGTCTACCTGGTCTACCATGAACTCGGTCACATCGCCGTTGGCGGACAGGACATCGCGCACGTCCTCCGCGCCCAGCAGTACCCGGCCGTGACCGGCAACAAGGTAATCCGGCTGCAGCGCCAGCGCATGATTGAAAGAGGCAATAAATTCGCGGGGGTCGCGCTCCAGTTCCATCCTCACCGTTTCAATGTAGGGGAATGTTCCGCCGAGAATATCGCCGGCGAACAGCAGCCGCTCCTCGGGCAGCCAGATCCAGAGTGTGGCCTCGACATCCCCGCCGGCGGGAAGCAGTTGCATGCGCACACCGGCAACCGTTATCTCTGTCGGTTCACTGATATCGATGGTGGGAGGAACCAACTCAGGGATGCCCGCCATTCTCGGCGACCTGCCGATACCGGTACCGACAGTGCCATCAGCCCCCGAGGGCAGGAATAGCCCTACCTGTGAAAAAGCGCGTTTGACGACCATAGGCCCAACGGCTGACACGCTCTCCGCCAGCCCCTGGCGCCACCCGCTCGGGGCGTAAACCGGGATGCCCCCAGGGGAGTCAGCCAGCAGCGCCGCCGCGCCGCCGGTGTGATCAGTGTGAATATGGGTGTAGATCACCGCGACAATGGGCTTGTCTGTGATCTTGCGATAGTCGGCCAGCGCTTTTTCCCCAGCGCCAGGAAAAAAGCCGGCGTCGATGAGAATGACACCGTCATCGCCCTCGATAAATGCGAAGTTGGAATAATCGTAGTTGAAGGCGACATGAACCCGATCCCCCGCCTCAACCAACTGGGGCACGTCGTAGCGCTTATTGAAATCCCAAAGCGCCTGGTTAACCTTGCCTCCCGCTACTGCGGCTTCTCCCGCAACAGCGGAATTCTGTCCCAGGATAAGTACAAGTGCGATTGTGCCTGCGACGAGTTCACCCGCCCCCGCACCGACACTGAACTTGCCGGGCGAGCCATCCTTGACCAGGCTGATTACTCTGCCAAGCACATAACCCAGCCCCATCAGGGCGGCCAGGTACAACGCCGGCAACTGCCAGGCAAATTGCACAGCCGAGGCGACCATAAACAAACCAAACAGCAGGTGAACGCCGCCGTAGAGGCCTTTGATCTCACTGTAGGCCGCAACGGACTCAGGTTTGACCTTCATTGCAGAAAAAATGGTGCTCGGCGAGACCAGCGCAACCAGGCCCAGAGCGATCATGGACACACCGAGCACCAAAAGAAAAATCTCCTGCACAGGAATGCCCCCTTCAGAAATTGTAGCGGGCCTGGACGCCAAGAATGCGCGGCTCGTTCACCCAGCCTGCGTAGAGGCCGGCGCTGGCCGGGGCGTCCACCATATGGCTGTAGGTAGCCTCGTCGGTCAGGTTGCGGCCATACAGGGCCACTTCCCAATCTCCATCCAGAGATGCCAGTGCGAGACGTGCATTAATCTTGGTATACGAATCCTGCAAGGTGTTCTCATCCAGGTCGCCGGTGAGATACAGTTCATCGCTATAGTTCACCCGAATATTGGCAAGCAGCTCGAAACTATCACCCAGCGGCATGCTGTAGTCAACGTAAGCCGACCCGCTCCACTCGGGGGCATGGGGTGTACTCTGGCCGCTGAGGTTCTGGGTACAATCGCTGCCCGAAGCTGCGATCTGGGCGACGGTACACGGGGCGTCGTCGAAGGAGTCGAATTCGCTGTCCAGATAGGCGAGAGACAGACCCAGGGTCAGGTTGCTGGTGGCGGCGAACTCGGTATCCACCTCCACGCCACGGGATGTCATCTCTGCAGCGTTGCCGACGAGGAACTCGGTACCGCGAAAGAAAGTGACCTGCAAATCCTCCAACTCGGTCTGGAACAGGGTTGCCCGCACTCGTCCGCGCCCATCCATAAAGGAGCTTCGGATACCCAACTCGTAAGCGGTCGCTTCTTCATCCTCGAACTCGGTGCCATCTCCCGGCGAACCATCGGGGTTGGCAGTGTCAGGCGTGTAGTTGAATCCACCCGATTTGTAACCCTCTGCATAGGAGAGGTAGATCATGGTGTCGTCATTGAGGTTCCAGATCAGCTTGGCAGAGGGGTCAAAATGGTCTTCACTCCGCTTCAGGCGCTGGTCGTGGGGGTAAGAGCTGAGCAGCGGCCCCATTACTGCCGAGACCATCGCCGCCCTGGCAGGATCAGCCAGCCCGGCTTGTGTGAGAGAACCGTCCGCGTCCACCAGCACCACCATCTCACCGGGCATGCCGTCACCCAGCGCGGCACTCTTGTGGACCTTCTTTTCATCCTCCGAGTAGCGACCACCCAGTTCCAGGGTCAGGTCATCGGTGATATCCCAGCTCACCTCGAAAAAAGCCGCCAGTGTCTCTGAGTCGGTATCGTTATTGGTATAACGAGTGGCCGAGGCTATCTCTGTACCGATCAGGGGCGCAAAGGCCGGGTCCAGCATGGTCAGCACGGTGCCGTTCCACAGGCTGTTGATGCCGAGGGCTGATAACGGGATCGGCGGCAGGGCCGGGTTGAAAGCGTTGGCCGGCAGCGCACCGAGTTCACCTCCCAGGCTGCCGTCAATCAGGGCCTCATCATATGCACTCAGTTCCTGCTCTTCGTAGTACAGGCCGGCGACGAAATTGACGGGGCTGTCAAAATTGCTACTTAGGCGAAACTCCTGGCTCCACAGCTCGATGTCCTCTCCTTGGACCGCGTGGACACTGTTCCCGGGAGTGAAGTCCACATCATGGGCCCAGTCCTCTTCAAACTCCGAGTAGGCCGTCAATGAATTCAACGTGTAGTCACCCAGTTCCCAGTCGACGAGCAGGCTCAGTTGGGTGCTTTCGTTTTCCTTTTCATCAGTGCCATTGGGTGCATAGAAGGGATTGCTGGACCAGCCATCGTACTCGTCAGTGGATTCGGCAAAGCCCTCGGCGAGCGAGGCGGCGATCGTACCCATGTAAGCAGTGATCAACAACTGACCAGGATCCTGCAGGTAGCGGAAGTCCTTGACCGGCACGGTAACTTCCGCGCCCTTGCTCTCCAGTTCCACCCTGGAGGCCTTGGCGGTGATATTGAGGGTATCGGAGGGCGCCCAGACCAGGGTCAGGCGCCCCAGTGTGTCTTCCCGCTCCGCTTCGTCCGCATCGCGCGGGATATTCTCTACGTAGCCGTCCGACTCTTGGTAACGCACGGCAAGACGAGCGGCGAGGGTATCGGTTACTGAGCCGGACAAGACCGCAGTTCCCCGGCCGGTGGAGTACTCGGGTTCTACATCCAGCGCCAGGTAGCCGTTGAACTCGTCGCCGACAACGGGACTGGCACTTTCCACTTTGATTGCACCGGCCACCGTGTTCTTGCCGAACAGGATAGACTGCGGCCCGCGCAGAACCTCCACCTGCTGCAGATCGACGAAGGACTGGGTGAAGGTTCCGCTGCGCGGCTGGTATACACCATCGAGATACATGCCGACGGATTGCTCGAAGCCGCGATTGGTTCCCGAGCCGATGCCGCGGATAAACACGTTGCTGGTTTGTGCCGCACGGCCCAGTTGCAGGCCGGGGACCTGTTCGCTGAGCTGCTCCATATTGGTTATGCCCATGGTGTCCAAATTGTCACCGCTGACGGCAATGACAGACACCGGGGTATCCATCAGCCCTTCTTCGCGCTTACGGGCGGTGACGATCACCTCCTCCAGTGCGAGTGTTTCGGCCTGGGCGAAGGCGGTGGGGGCGAAAGACGGGCACAAACTGGCGATTGCCAGGCTGAGCAGGGTACGGCGTGGGAGGGTAGGAATAGTTATTATGGGCATTAGAGCCTCCTGTCTGTGTTTAAAATTATTATGTTGCTGGAGCTTTTATTCTATTTTTGTGCCATGGCAATCGCGTCGGTCCGGTTGAGTTTTCGCGCCGCTTTTTCTTCCCATGCGGGGTCGAATATCTCGTTGGAGTACTTATCCAGTACCTCCTTGTTACTGCCGTAATCCCAGGGATGGAATGAGGGCTTGAGAATGGCCAGGAATGCTCCCGCACGCCCCGACATCAGGCCGCCTTTACCGTACAGGTAGCGCATCAGCTGACGCCACTCACGACTTTCACCCTCGGTCGTTTGCAGAAACTCCCTGGTGCTCATAAACATCGCGTAGGTCACCAGCGCGCTGGATGTAAAGAATGCTGCCACCCTGGTGAGATAGGACCACAGGCCCTTGCCATAGACTTCTGTGTAGGCATCGAAAGCGACAGCCTTGTGCTCGCACTCTTCCATACCGTGCCAGACCCAGATATCACGCATAACCTCATGCGTGGTCCCAAATACCTCCGGGCGGCTGATCATGACGTTGCCAAGTTCGCCCACGAAGTGCTCACCGGACACCACCATGGCGGAGCGAAAACGGGAGGTAGTCCAGCGCTCGATAAAATTCAGCGCCTTCTTGGTGCGGTTCTCAACTCTTTCTTCCGGGCCGCCCCAGTCTGCCAGCAGACGGTTCCACCTGCGGTGAGTGGCCGCATGGCACGCTTCCTGGTGCACGAAAGCCTTTAGCTCTTTCTGCAGTTCGGGGAAGTCGGTAATCAGCGGCTCCAGCCGGCGCATATCGCGGATAAAAAACGCTTCCAGGGCGGGTGTAGTACAGCTGAGGCCATTCCAGAAGGCGGAGATGATCGCGCCCTCCGAGTGCCAATTAGCGGGGACTTCCTCTGCAGAAAAAGAAAAATCGGGCATGCGAGGAGTGATGGTAATTCCCCTTTCCTGGGTGGTTGTCAGTTTATTCTCTGTCATTTCCTCTTTCCTCCGATTGTTCCGGGCATTTGAACTTCAACCATTGGCACGTATTGTATGAACGGCCCTGCGGAGGTATAAATGGCGAAGCTGACGAGAAAATCGTCCAAACAGGCCAGAACCTAATGCTACGACCCCGCTACTACATCCCCCGAAGCTATGCCCAGCACATCCTGCGCATAGTTAACGAGCGCGGCATAGATGTAGGTGACCTGGAAACGTCCCCCATTCTGGAGAAAGAGGCGCCCGCGATCGGTGGCGACGCGGGTGACTTCGGCGACTACAAGCAGTTTATCGCCGACATTGAGGCCCGGGTCGGCGATCCCTGCCTGGGCCTGGATCTCGGGACTGAGGTGCCCTTTACCGCTCACCGCTTTCTCGGCTACGCGATTTTCTGCAGCGCGACGCTGGAAGAAGCATTCAATGTGGCCATCAAATACCTCCCGGTTCTCTACAACGTGCTGGAATTCGAGCTGCTGTCAGGTGATACCGAAGCCACCGTGCGCATATACCCTGTAGCGGAACTGGGGAAGACTGCGAACTTCATGGTGGACATGTCCCTGTCCGCGATAGCCACTCTCATCCGTTCCTTCGGCAACGGGCTGGGGCCAAAGCGGGTACACCTGACACGACCGGAGTCAGGGAGCGCCGGGGCCTATCGGGAATGCCTCCAGTGTGAAGTGGTGTTTGCAGCACCGTACAATGAAATTCAATTCGACGAGCACATCCTGCACCTGCCCTCGGGGGCGAGTGACAGCGCTTCATTCCAACTGGCTATCGAACAGTGTGATCGGGAACTGGCCTCACTCCAGGCCCAACAGTCAGTTGCCCTGGCCGTCTCCGCCCTGCTCAAGAAGCATCCTGAGAAAAAGCCCGGCCTGGACGAGATTGCGCAAAGCCTGAAAGTCTCACCACGAACCCTGCGCCGCCGGCTCCACGACGAGAAAACCAACTTCCAGTCCCTGCAGAAACAGGTTGGGATTGAACTTGCCTGTGAATATCTCTCAGGTACAAACTGGAGTGTTGGCAATATCGCCGAGCGGCTGGGATATGAGAATGCCTCAAGTTTCGGCAAGGCCTTCAGGAACTGGACCGGGCAGACACCCCGGGAGTACCGGGACGCAAACCCGCATCCCGGCAACTGATCACCCTTGCTGCAGCCGCTGCTGCTTCAGGTAGGGCTGCACCAGTTCCAGTGCGCTCTTGTCACAGGGCGGCAGGTCGATATCGGTCCTGCCCAGGGGCTCAGTGCGCCCGCCCCACCTGATCAGGTGTGAGCTCCAGGTCAGGCCCGCGCCAAAGGCGGGAATCAGGATATTGGCGCCGGGTTTGACGCGCCCCTCCTCCACCGCTTCTACCAACGCGACCAGGGCGGTCGCTGCCGACATATTGCCGTAGCGTGCGATATTGACGAATACCCTGTCTTCAGGGGCGCGCAGTTTTTTCCCCACGGCCTCGATAATGCGCAGGTTGGCCTGGTGCGGCACGACCAGGTCCACGTCGTCTACGGTGAGGCTTGCCTCTGCCAGGACCTTCTCACTCGCCTGCGCCATGCCGCCAACGGCGCGCCGGAAAATATCCTGGCCGTCGAAATCCCAGGAGGTGGCCAGGGCATCAGGGTGATTGGTGAACGCGGTGCCGTAGTTCTGGATAAACAGGGAATCCCGCGCCTCGGCGTAACAACCCAGGGCCTCCCCCAGCAGGCCCTCTTCCTGTTCGCTCGGCTCCACCACCAGGGCGGCGGCACCGTCACCGAACAGCACCGCCACATTGCGATTGACCCAGTCGAGCACGGCGGATGTCTTCTCAGCGCCAATCACCAGCACCCGGCGCACAGAGCCAGTCTTGATCATGGCCGTGGCCACACTGAGGGCATAGGTGCCGCTGGTGCAGGCAGTGTTGAGGTCCATGGAGGCGATGCCCTGGGCGCCCAGCAGGTGCTGCACCCGGGACGCGGTGTTGGGCACGATATTGTCGCCAGTACAACTGCCGAAGATAATCAGGTCGATGTCCTGGGCCGCAAGGCCGGCCGCCGCCAGGGCGCGCTCACAGGCCACATGGGCAAGGTCGCTGGCCTCCACATGGGCAATGCGCCGCTCTTTCATCCCGGTGCGGCTGGTGATCCAGGCGTCGTCCGTATCAACGAAGGTGGCCAGGTTGTCATTACATAGAACGGCCGGGGGAAGGCACTTCCCCCATCCGGTGATAGCGGCATGCAGCATGGTATTACTCTCCCCGTTTCTTCCCGGCCGTTTTTTTCCTCGCGGGCGACTTACGTCTACCAAGTACTTTCTTGTCCAACAGTTTGAAATGATGCTCCATCCGCTCGGCCACCAACCCCAGGTCCGGCAGTGAATGCCGGTCACCCAGCAGGCCAAAATCCAGGCTGTTGCCGTGGGAGACCAGGGTCGTGTGAGATTCAGGCCCGGCAGTAAGGCCGAGAGCGGATAGCTGGCTTCCAGTTTTGAGCCGCGCAGGTAGAGATTATCGCCCTTTGGCCCCGGCACATTGGATACCAGCACGTTACAGGAAGGTGCGATCAAGCGATCCAGTTTCGTTTTGTTCAGCAACTCCATACTGCCGAGGAACAGGGTGACAAAATCCACCATACCCTCGGAGGACATCCCACTGACCTGCTCCTTGGCGTGATGGGATGATTCCATCACCTGTTGCAGGCGTTCTTCTACCGACATGTCGGGGCCGCCCATTTTCACGTGCACCGCGCCAAGCTGGGAGGACGCCTTTGAGGTGGACTTGTTACTACGCACAGACATGGGACAGAGGGCTATCAGCGGATCGCCCGTGCTCTCACCGAGCCGCTGCAGGTAATCGTGCAAGGCCGCATCGATTATCGCCAGCACCACCTCGTTGACCGTACAGCCGCGCTCCTTGCCAATGGCCTTCACCCGGTCCAAGGGCAGCGTACACACCGCGGTGGAACGGGTCTCCCACTCCAGGGGCTTGTTCAGCAGTGTCGGCGTGGCCGAATAGGGAATCTGCGCCTTACCTTCGCGCACATTGAGCCACTGTAGCCCCATGTCGCTGAGCAGGCCGGTCACCTCCCCCAGGCCGCGGAGCCGCTTGAGAATTGGTTTGAGCGGGTCGCTGTCCCTGCGTTTCCCGGCTGAGGACGGCCGCTCCAGTTCATAGGACCAGGGCGGAACGATTTTTCTGGTCCGGGAGGACGTCGACAGGGCGCCGTACATCCGCTTCACGCCAGTCATACCGTCGATGTAGGCGTGATGGATCTTGCTGTAGACCGCGAAGCGATCATTTTCGAGACCCTCAATAACCTGGCATATCCAGCCGGGCCGGCGCCGGTCCAACATGCCCGCGTGCAGGCGCTGGATCACTTCCATCAACTGCTCGTCAGAGCCGGGCCCCGGTACCGCGGAGTGCCTCACGTGGTAGTCCATATCCATGTCTTCCTGCACTCGCCACTCGGGCATTCCCATGCGGGGAAAATGCGGATAGTAATTGAATGGCGCTACCACAGGGGCGGCCTTAAAGGCGGCCACCAGGTCACGTAGATAGGTATCGGGGGCATTCTTCGGCTTTTTGAAGACCTGCACAGCAGCCACATGCTTGGGACTCTGGGGGGACTCCAGCAGGAAGAACATCAGGTCCATTGGCGGTATGGGTTTGCGCATTATCTGGCCTATTCCTTTGCAAGTGCCTGCATGATCGCTTCACCGTGTTCACCAGGCTTTGGAATCTGCCCCACTTCCTGTTGGGTGACACTGAACCGGGGCGCCGGTGCCGGCTGCAGGCCAGCGCTGCCTTCGACGAAGCACTCCCGCGCCTTGATATGCGCGTTCTCCGCCGCTTCAGGCAGGGTCAGCACCGGGGCGAAACAGGCGTCGGTGCCCGAGAGCAGCTCACTCCAGTGAGACTGCGGCTGACTGGCGAACAGCGCTGCCATTTTCGCGCGGGCAGCAGGCCAGGCATTCTTGTCGTGCTGGCGGGCGAAATCCGGATCGTCGGCAAAGCCGCACAGGGTGATCAGCTCGCGGTAAAAGTTCGGCTCCAGGGCCTGTACCGTGACGTAGCGGCCATCGGCACAGGGATAGGTGTTGCACCAGGGGCTGGCGGCGCCGAAGAAGGTCTCGCCGGGGTTCTCGCTGATTGCACCCTCCTCGCGCACACTGGCCAGCAGGGCCTGGTTGTAGATGGCGCCGTCGCAGATCGCGGCATCGATAACCTGCCCCTCCCCGCCGCGTTGCACATGCAGCAACGCCGAGAGAATGCCCAGCACCAGCATATTGGAACCGGAACCGATATCACCCAGCACCGTGGGTGTGGGGTACGGTGCATCGCCGGGAATCCCGCCATAATGCAGAATCCCGGTGATGGAGAGATAGTTGATATCGTGTCCCGCGGAATGGGACAGAGGGCCGCTCTGCCCCCAGCCGGTCATTCGGCCGTAAACTAGGGAAGGCTTGCGCGCCAGGCAGGCCTCGGGACCCAGGCCCAGGCGCTCCATGACCCCGGGGCGGAAGCCCTCAATCAGGACCTCCGCCTGCTCCACCAGTTGCAGGACCACCTCGATTGCTTCCGGATCTTTCAGGTCCAGGGCGATGGACTGCTTGCCCCGACGGAAATAGGCGAAGTCAGTAGCACCGCCTACCGCGGCGGCGTTCTCACTGGCAACCTTGCGTTCCACCAGGATCACCTCGGCGCCAAGATCGGCCAGCATCATGCCCGCGATCGGGCAGGGACCGATTCCGGCGATTTCAACGACTTTCGTGCCCGCTAAAGGCCCCATATTCACTCCTAGATATTCAGGTAAGTAATGCCCATTGCCAGTAGCCCGCGCCCATCCCCAGGGCCGCACCAACGGCAATCAGTTTCCATTCATCCTCGGCGACGACGGGATGCAGTAATTCGTAAAATTCCTCTGGTGGCAGGCTGCCCAGGCGCTCGGCAATGGTGTTTTCCACATCCAGCGCCTCGTCAATATAAGCAAATGAGCGCGCATCAGGCCGGATAACCTCCTCGAAAGCCCGGTCGCTGACGATACAGCTGATCCTGGCGTATTCGGAAGGACCGATACTGACCACCGCCAGCGGCTTGAGCACCCCCTGCGCATCCTCAATGGCATGATTGACCTCCCGGTGGATCATCGCCCGCAGGCGATCGACCGACTCCTCAATCTTGAGCATCTCGCCAACCACGATCTCGGCGGTGACCAGTTCGGAAGCCATGACCCGGCCGTAGTAGCGCGACACCTCTTTCTGTCGCTTGATAAACAAGCCCTGGACTTTGAATGGCCCCACCTGCACCGGTTGCAGCGGCTTCTGGATGAGGTAGATGGCCAGCGCATTGGTGATATAGCCCACCAACAGCCCGAAAGCCGGCAGCAGCCACCACTGCTGGTAGAAGTACCAGATAAACATCACCGGGATGCCCAGCGGAATACCGAAGTACAGGCCGCTGCGCTGGATAAATTTGAACTCCTGCGCGGCCGCTTCCCGGAACACCCGGGTCAGCATAAGCTTGTCACTGCTGAGCCGCTCTACGATCACCTCGTTGAGGTCCACCAGTTCACCGAGATTCGGCTTGAGATCTTCGATCAGATTTTCCAGCGCAGCGGGGAGTTTCTTCCGCACTTCGGTGTACACCCGCTTCTTGATGGCACCGGGCGCGGCGCTCCAGATGAAATTGCTCACCGAAAGCTGGGGAGAAGTGGCCTGGCCCATCACCTCGTCTACCACCTCTTCCACAAAGGGGTCGAGCCGGTGACTGATCGCCTCGATCAACTGATCGGGATCGATGCGGTCGATAAGTTCTTCCTGGGTGAGAACACGTTTGACGCTGTGCTCCACCGTGATGCGCGCCATCTTCGGCGCATTGGCTGGTATCACTCCCTGCCACCCCAGCGGACCAATGCCGACGAATTCCACAGGACCCATCATCATCTTGACCGCCAGCCAATTGGTGCCATAGCCGACCAGCCCGCTCACTGCGGGTATGGTCAGATAAACCAGGTACTCTTGAAGATACGCTAGATCACTCATGATCGACGACTTTTTCAGCCGGTTTATGGCCAGTAACGAATGGTAGCTTTGATAGTAACGGCAAGCCGCGCGATGACTTTTCCGGAGGGACTGAATACTTAACAATACGGATATTTCCGACTTGCCGGGCTCATTCTGAACAATGACTACAGCATGAGGAGTGTTGTGCTCACTTCTTTTTCGTATCAGCCTTTTCACGCAGCTGGTTCTGCAGCACTATCACGGCGTCTTGGAGAGCTCCAAGCTCTCCTCCCAGTTTGTGCTCTTCTTTATAGGCGCTGAATTCTCGCTCAACAGACACTGTTAGGGATTTCTGATCATCCAGGCTTTCCTGGAGCTCAGCATTTGCCTCAAGATGCGTCGCAATATCACTTTCGAGCTTATCCTTTTGGCGCGTTAGCTCATTGACCTTCGTCTCGAGGGCCACAACGGCCTCCCGGGCAGTCTGGGATTTATGGGACATTTTCTCGAGATCAGCCGTGAGCTTCTTCGCATTGGCCTTTGCTTCGAGTCGCTCCTGGTCAAGGAGCACCATCAATCGGTTTTCAGTTTGCTCAGCCTCCTGCGCTAGTTCCTTACGCTGAGCTGCAATTGCAGTACCGTGCTCCTCCGCTACCCGCGATCGCTCCTCGGCATGCTGCTTGAGTAGCACCCGTTGCTCAGTTTGCATCGACTGAATCGTGGTCTTGTGCTCTTTTTCGGGAGAGCAGGACAAACCGGGGGCAAATCGCTAAGCTGCCTCCTTCATTTCGGGGTACCAGCCCTCAAATGTGTCTCTCAATTGGTCATTCAGGACCTTCGTCCGGACTTGAAGCAACAGGTGGGCGCCTCGCTCTGTCCAGCGCATTTGCTGCTTCTTCACGAATCGCTTGCTTACGACCTGGTTGATGGTTGACTCCACGAACCCCGTGGAAATTCTCTCACCATTCCGGTACCGATAGCCATAGTTTGTGATATTTGTCTGGTTCGAATGGATATATCGCTCGAAGTCTTCCACTGTCTTGAATAACTTGGCCTGTGCCTCGCCGGGCTCCAGGCAATCCAAATGCCAGGTCAGGTCCTCGACAGCCTGCAACGCTCGATACACATTACCGTGCCATAGATACCACTTGATGCGCTTGAGGTGGTCCAGGGCTTTCTCAGTCGCTTTCGGATCCTCCTCACCCGGTAGCCCTTTCGCCATCTGGCGCATTACAGTGAGTCTCATCGTTATGTGAAACCAATCCAAGATATACTCCGCGTGTGGATTCAGGTCGTATTGCAGGGTGCGGACATTCTCTGCTCCGTCGGAGAGAAATGTGACCTGCTGATTCATCTGCATGCCTTGAGATTTCAGCACCTCGTACAGTCGTCGTTTGGGCTTCTCGTCGTAACGAGTGACATAGGCAAAGCATTTAGAATCATTCTCAGCGATGCTCTTGCCGGCGATAACCTCAAAGTGTCCCTCCCCTCGCGATTTTCCGTCCCGACCACGGACGAAGCCACCATCTATGCCAACGGTAATGGGTTCCTCCGGGCGAGGTAATTTGCCCCAGTCCCGCTCCATGCCTTCCAGGTAGATACCCTTCTCCGGTCCCATCGCCTGCTCAACCCGATCAGCGACCCGTTCTACCTGTCTGCGGATTGACGTGGTATTAATCTGGCCCTCCAATGGAAGGACCTCTGACAGGATATCTACCGTGAGCCCATAGGACATCAACGAAGCCCACTTTGCCTCCAGATAGGCAAGTTCCGGTGTCGTTCGCTCTGATAACCGCTTCGAGAGCGGGCTGAAACTGCGATGGTCGGCCTTTTCACAGGGGCAATGTCGTAGCCGTGGGCTATCGAGCTGCACTTTCCCGAATACGGTTTGGCAGACCAGGGAGTGGTGTCCCTTCAAGGATCGCGGGGATCCGCAGATTGGGCAATCCCTGGTATCCCGTAGCCACTCTGACACCTGTTGATTGACGATGCTGGCCTGAAGGTGTTGCAGCAGGTTCTTGCCTTCGGACAGAGATAAACCCAGTGTGCCGGTAGAAAATGTTGTTCTTGTTATGGTCGCGACATCGTGAACGATGAGCTGCCCGTGTTCGGACTCAATGACGACCTGGACCTTGGCTTTCATAGCAGACTCCTTCTACTCGAATACCGCCCCGTACCATTCTTCGTCCCGTTTACTGTATATGTCTAAACGCCGGTTGATCTCCCTGCGGTCGAATTCCTCTTTCCCGAGCCACCACTTGGCGTGATCGATCTCATGGAGGTAGAGCTCCATTTCATCGACCTGGTCTTCGCATAGATCCTGGAGACGGGAAACAACAAGAGATGGATGAAACTCGTCTTCCCAGGCCATAAAAGCAATGGGACCGCCACATTCTTCCGGGGGCCCTGCCCTGCTACCGGAAATGCAGACTGGGTAGATTTGGCTGGGGTCCAGTGCCCTCCTCTCTTCCAGCCGAATATCGATCATCCAGTCGACGTTGAAATCATATTCGTAGAGGAACCGCTCTTTGTGGCGAAATTCAAAGTCAGAAAGGAGAATTTCGTCGGGGTCGTCCGGAAAGCACAGGCCGCCCCTGTGGTAGACGCCATAGCTCTTCGCGTGAATTGTAAACTTGTTGAGATGGTAGTCAGACCACCCCATCAGAATCTGGATGGTATAGTGAAGATCCGTGATGGTACTGTCAGAGCGGACCAATACCCGGCGCCAGATTGCGGGACTGATCTCGCGCAATAAGATGTGAAGCTGATAGACCTCAGGCATACCAGACCTCCTTTGCATGGGATAAGCCTAGCAGTTTCAGGAAGTTATGCCTGATTATTCACCTAGGTGCGGAGATTTGCCCCCGTTTTGTACTGCTCTCATCAAGCAGGGGTCCTAGGGATTTTGCCCCCAAATACTGCAAAAACCGCTGAAGTCCCCGTATTTACTGGCCTCCAAGCCACTATTAATTTTAATTTAGCTCAAGTTTCAGTATCTTCTTCGGCCTTTGGGTCAAAGAATGAGCAGAAACAAGCGACTATCGATTCTCACTGCCGCTGAAATCGAGGATTTATACGGCGTCCCGTCCTTCAACGAATCGTATCAGCGGTTTTACTTCACATTGAATGATAAAGAGCGTGCTGAGCTGGCCAGAATAAGGCAACGCAAGTATCGCTGTATCGCCATCGCATTGTTGGGCTACTTCAAATGCAAGCCCATCTTGCTCAATCCGACATTTAAATCCATGCGGGATGACCTGGAATTTATTGCGCAAAATCACTTCGATGGCCTGAAATTTCGGCGCTTCAGTCTGAAATCTGATCAAAAGTCCCGCATTTATGAGCGGATTTTTTCCATGATCGATTATGAAAATTGGAAAGATCCTGAGCATCAACCCCGGCTTGTTGAACACTTACTGGTCTGCGCTGAAAGCTGGGTCGCGGCGCGTGCTCTCTTTGATGCTGCCATTGAGTTCCTGGCTCACCAGAAAATCGCCATTCCTGCCTATAGCACCCTGCAGAAGATCGTCAGCCAGGTGGTTAACCAGCATCAGCAGCGACTGCATGAGAAGATCGGTGCCGCGTGTAGCCCAAAATTGACGGCTATACTAAATACACTGGTATCCGGTAATGACCAGCTTACGTTAACAC
>CERN01039729.1_pt1 | contig 19114 bp, 6 predicted proteins | sample 530761 | NCBI WGS metagenome assembly CERN01 (sample SAMEA2620947, study PRJEB7988) | marine metagenome | isolation source: saline water (ENVO:00002010), including | reverse complement strand
ACTTTTGCAGAAGCATTTGGATACGATCCAGAAATGTCAGATACAGAACTATCTGCAAGAAAAGATAAAGTAGTAGAATCTGCTTTACGTAAGGCTAATTTAATCAAAAAGGCTAGTAAAACAATAGACAATTTATATCAAGGGGAAAACGATGCTATAAGAGAAAGTATGGAACATGCATTAGCTTCAGTAGAATTAGTAGGAATAAGAGAAGAGTCTATATTAGATAAAATAGATGAACTAACTGATGGTAAATTAAATCTACGGGCAAGTGAAGGTGTAAGCAAAATATTAAAAGAAACATTAGGCTCTGGTACAGTATCATTTGCAGCGCGTGCGGCGGAGATTAGAGAGCAATTAAAACAAAATAGTAATTTAGGACCTGACCACCCAAATAAATTTCCTGCAGACACTGTTCAGGAGTTAGAAGCAGCTGCGGAAATGCTAGAAAAAGGGCTTGGTGACTTACAATACTCTAACGCTGTAGATGATATAGAGTTTATGAAGAAATGGCAAGCAGAAGATCCAGACGGATACAATGCCAGTCCACATAGAAATGAAGTAGCTCAAATGTTATCTGATCTTAGAAAACTAAGAGAAAGAAGACAAGATGCTATTCGTATGTATAACCAGTTAAATACTAATTTAGGGGAAGCAGAGTTTAATAAACATGTAGAATACTATACTGATGCTTATGCTAAGCAAGAAAAGGCAAGACAGGAAGCTGCTACTGAAGAAGCTGTTGAAACTCAAGATCCGCAAGCTTTATATAATGTTAATTCAGAAGCTGAGTTTATTATAAAAGATCCTAAGAACGGTAAAGATTTATTAGTAAAGTTTGCAGATAAAGATCATATCCAAGGAGTTGAAGATCCGTCAAGACGTTATAGTAGTAAATTGCTAGCAACACATTTTGTAAGAACAGCATCTCCTTCAACAGTTGAGGTAGATCCAGAACCTACAAACGAAGGAGAAATTTCTGTAGAAACTTCAGAGGAATACGATTTACCAATACGTGATCAAATAAAAAAGCCTAGCCTTGAGCATATAGGATTTGGTAAAACTGCAGGACAGATGAGTGGTGATATGTCCCCGGAGCAACAAAACTTTTACAACTACTTACACAGTACAACAAACTTTTCTAATGTGGAGATAGAACTTGTCTCTCCTAAAAATAATAAGTATAGCTGGTTAGAGTTTTACGATAAAGATGATATAAAAGCTGTTGTTGTAAATAAAAAGTCAGGCACTCCTAAAAAGTTTAAGGGAGACTATGTGCATACATCTATTATGTTACCAGAATTAACTAAGGACGGCACTCCTAGATTTTATGATTTAGACTCGTTGCCTAAAGAGTTTATTGACGCACGCGTAGAAGAGTTTAAACAGTTGCGAAAGACTGCAGCGGAAGGAAATGTTAGGCTGCCAATTACTGGAAGGTCTGCCTTATTTGCAAGTCAGGCTACAAAAGATAATATAAATAATGAAGCTTATTATAGTATTGTAAAAAGAATTGTACCTACAAGAAAAGATATAGCAGATGTTGATTTACGAATAGCTACTTCAAATAAAGTGCCTATTAATGCAATTGAATATAATGTAATTCCAGGTCTTCCTTTTATAGTGCATAATCAAATGCCGATTACATTATTTAAACGAACGTTAACTGAAAAAGAAAATACTACAATTACTAATTTATTAGTAATGTATTCTCAAAATATGATTTCTAAAGATCCATCTGTTCAAGAAAATCCAGATCAAATTCTAGACAGTGCTGTTGGTCAAGGAGAGAATTTAAAGATAATAGATGCAATTAGAAGTATGATTAGATTTGGAGGGTATAAAGATGGGGCATCTAATCCAGAATATCAAATAAAATTAACTAATAAAGGAGTGCTACTTAAAGGAAGAACTGCTTTAACTTGGAAAGCTTTAGCAAATGAAGATCCAAAAGCTATTGATAAATTAAAAACTTTTCTTAGCAATAAGATTCATGACATTAATAATAATATACTAAGAAGTAACGATGTATATTATCATGTATCTTTAACAGAAGAAGGTTTAGATGTACAAGACTATACAAATTATAAAGAGTATTTATTAGCTCCTAGAGAGCTTACTGAGGAAATACCATATAGAACAGCACTAGCGCCTATGTCTACTGATATGGATGCTCCACAATTTGCAGGAGGATATTTAACATTTGACATACCTTCAGCTGCTACTACGCCTAAAAAAGAAAGTACAGATAGTAGGCCTGCAGCTCAAAAAGAAGTAAATAAATTTGATACGTTTCAAAATATAATGACTGAAGGCACTGAATGGGCATTAGAAGGAGTTAGTACAAAAGGAGAGCCTAGATCTGCAAATTTTAAAGTAGTATCTCAAAATGGAGCAGCAACTGTTGTTGTACTACCTGGAGAGGATAAACTATACTCTGCTTGGATTCAAGAAATAATACAGCCAAATTTAGTTAATCCAGATTATGCGCTAGCTAATTTTCATATAGACGTTAGAGGCATTTATGAAATGAGTGTAGATGATTATAATAAAGTTAAACCACGTTTATATTCGAAAGAAGTTACTAGAGTTAATCCTTTTGAAGCAGTAGAAGAACAAACAGCAAATACTAGAAATGATATTAAACAAAAGGTAGAAGATGTTCCAGGTTATCTGTATAGTTATAAAGGAGTTCCAGTACTTCATAAGACTGATATTGTTACACAAGAAGGTACTCCAGGTACAGCTCAACGAACTACTTTGTTTGGCGGAGATGTTATCTATATAAATAAAACAAAAATGAAAGCTGCGTTTAAATCAAAAGCGTGGACAACTCCTAGAAAATTAAAAGACGGTACATCTATTATACCAATACCTACAAATGCATTTCCTACATTAAAAGCTTTTGAATCTTTTATTATAGAGCATGAATATCAACATACTCAAATAAAACAGAAGAAAGGAGAAACGATGGGAGAGTATGAAGATAGAATAAACCAGGCTGCTTTTAAAGCGTTAACACCTGAAGATGAGTCTACTGCAAATGAGAGTCCTAATCCTTTTGGACGTACTAGAAACAGACGTGCTCCAGGAGACACAAAAGCTTTAGAATCGCAACGTAAACTAAGAGGTAAGTATAAAAAAATAAACATAGCAGAAGAAAGACAATGGTTTGAAGGCAAGTTTAATATGCCATTTAATACTATGAAAGGGCTAGTATCTGGATCTAATTACGGAGAGTTTAGACAACTAGCTGATGTTATGATTTCAGAGATGGCTATTGAAGGAACTACATTTCATGAGGCTTTTCATGTAGTACATGATTATTTTTGGACTCCAGAAGAAAAAGCACAAATATATAGAGATTATAAAAAATACACTAAACAGCCTAACATTACTAACGCTCAGATAGAAGAGGAGTTAGCAGAAGAATTTAGACATTATATGTTAAAGGATGGATTGAGTGTAGTACCTCCTGTAAAAGGGCTTAAAGCTTGGTTTAAAAGATTATGGGATTTTATAAAATCTCTTGGTACTTCTGAAAGATATAGTCCAGAAGGGATTAGACTTGCTAATTTGTTTGAGTCTATTAGAACGACAGATTATAGGACTCCTAAACATGAGAAGACGGCACTATTAAATAGATTTCTTATATCTATTAACCCTACTACTAAAACATTAGAAGGCGCAAATGTATCAGAAACAAAAGCTATTCTTGATGGATTTGTTAACTCTGTTTTTGATGAGCTGGATAAAGAAGAGTCTAGTTTACATTTTACTGATTTATTGAATTTAACTACTAATACAGAAGTAACAGCTGAATTTGGAGTACTTATGCAGCATGGATTTGAAAACATGTTAGGAGTTCTAAGAAATCAAGTACAAGAACAATTAGCTGACGGCACCTGGGCAGATCGTACAGATGTTAGCACAGCAGAACGAAATGCTGTTTATGATAATGCAGAATTTTTACAAGCTAATCAAGCAGAAATATTTGATTTGTTTACAGATTGGTTAGAAACTTTTGGCATAAACATGGAGATAGAGTTAAATGAGACGGAAGCTACTAAAGAAAATAACTTTGGAGCTACTCATCAAGTTTTAGAAACTTCTGCAAGAGGAAATTCTCCTAATGTTATTAAGCTACTTATTGCTAGCTTACCTATTAATAGTGCTACTAGTACTACTATGGGACTTTACGGGCTAGTAGACTACACTAATGTATTTGACTCTTTACATAATGAGTTAGCCGGTGTTCAAGATTTTGCAGGTCAAGTGCAAGCAATAAAAAATATGGCTATGAATAGGCCTGATATTGCTCAACCTTTAGGCGTATTATTAAATAGACTAAAAGCTACTCACCAACCTTCAGAGTTAAACTTTAAACAAATCTCATTAAGAAATAAATTTATACAGCAATTTGATAAAACTAAAAATACTTATTATTTAAATTTAATTAAAGACCCTGTTACTATACACGCTACAGATTCTAATACATCAAGAACTGAAGATAAAATACGAAATGATTGGCGCTCTAATTTCAGAGAAATGGCATTATCAGAAAAAGGATTTTTTAAAATTAATGATGAAACTGGAGGAATCATACTAGACCCTAACAAAAAGTTTAAATTTGGAGCTAAGCAGGCTACTTATAAAACTCTCCCAAAATTCAAAGGGGACAGCTATTTTAATTTTTTAGACTTACTTGGAATTAATTTCACTAATAAAGCAGCATTAAAAAATAATCCAGACTTATTGACTGAGATTATGGACCATGTTATTAATATTAAAGAATTCTTTTTAAATAAACAAGCAAACGATACGGCTCTTGAAGTAGAGGATTTGTTTAGAGAAGAAGATTCAGGTATTGCAGCGCGATTAAATAAGCTAGTATCAATGGAGTTACCATATTATACTAATACAATCGAGCTACAGCATATTACTCCAGAAGGTAAAAGAGCATATGGTATTACATTAGGTAATTTTATGACTCGAGTAGCTAACTCTTTAAGTAGAGGAGTGGTTCCTAAGTATCTGCAAGATGCGGGTACTACTGTTAGTGGTTCTAAGTGGCTTGAAACGGTGCAAAAAGGAGGCGGAATTAATGTAGTTATATTAGAAGGGGCTACAGAAGATGAGAAAGGCTCTACAGGAAATGTTACTAAAAATTTAACACCTACAGATAGAGATGCAATGTATATTAATAATACATTAAATGGTAGGTATCCAATGCTACAAGCTTCTGAAAAGAAAACAGTATTTGGATTTGAAATACTAGATAAGAAAGGTGTAATAGGAGCGCGTAAGATAAATAGGGCTAGATCTATTTCTGATTTATTAGGACATCTTAAAAATGAAATAGAAATTACTTTAAATCTTGTTAGAGACAATAAAGGGAATGATATAAAAGGATTTAAAAATACAGCTAGAGGTTTAAGAGCTTTTGATTATTTAAATGCTATGCCTTTACCTGGAGGCAAGACTCTGATAGATGTTTTACAAGATGAGTTTGGGACTATATCTGCTGATGAAATAATGAAACAAAATTATACTCTTTTTGCGGGAGAGGTTGCCTTAAATGTAGATAAGCATATAGAAGAAACTACAGAAAGACTTATTAAAAATGGCATGCTTAAAATATATCCTAGCGGATTAATACATTTAAAAGGAATAGATGCTGAAACCTTTGGTAAGACTTTAGGACTGACACGTCCTACTAATAAAGAAGGAAATAAAATAGATTATAAACAAGTTATTGGAGAGAAGTTAAAACTGACTCCAGAAGAGCTTAGACAATTTGTAGAAGCATTTGTTTTAAGAGACCAGTTATCAGCTTTAGAGCAATTAAAATTGTTCTTTGGAGATTTAGCATTTTTTACTGAAACTTCTCTATATAAAAGAACTGCAGGTCCTCATGGAGTTAAGAAGTTTGCTATTACAGGGGAGTTTATTTCAGATTGGCTTAATCAAAATATTAAAAGATTTGATAATAAAATAGCTGACGATAGGGTGCGAACTATAATGTTAAGAGATGTAACAGCTTCTTCTCAATATTATAATGAGTATGCAAAGTTAGTTGGACCTGAAATAGCTGATGCTTATCTTAATTATAATGAGGCAGATGCTCAAGGATTTATAACAATAGATGAGTATATTGAATTCTTAACAAGAACAAGTGATATAACAGAGAAACACTTAGATTTATATCAGAAAGTGCAGGAAGGATTACCATTAACTTCTGAGGAAATGATTTATTTTACACCTTTAAAACCTCAATATTATGGGCCTTCAGAAGCTGAGGGTATGTATAGTCCTGCATATTATAAACTATCTTTAGCTGTACTCTTACCGCAAATGCTGCAACGAGTGAATCCTAAGAATGGAATAATGGAAGAAACAGCCTTAGCACGTTTACATGAAGATATGGTTAATAATCAAGTAGGTATAGCTGTATTTGAAAGTGGTATTAAAATTGGAGGTAAAGTTGATCCGGCATCTGGATTGTCGCAAAGGTTTTATAATAGAACAGGGGAGTATTCTAAAATGAATCCAAATAATATCCAAACATTATACTATGATTATTTAGGAGTACAAGTAGATATGGGAACTGCAGTTAAAGATAAATCTTCTTCAGGAACACAACGTAGGGCTTTAATATTAGCGAATCTTATGGAGAATGGGAAGGGGGATGAGAGTACTGTGAAGAGTTATAATGATGCGCATAATGCTATGACTAACCATAACTTTCAAAACTTTGTACATAAACTAGGGTTTAAAGCTGATTCTGAAGCAGAAAATGGATATGTACAAGTAGCAGATGCTGAATACTTAAAAGAAGCTTTACTAAATGAGACTCGCCAAAGGAAATTAAATGATAATGAAATGGACGGGCTAGAGCTATTATTAGAAAGTGAAGACCAGTTTCTAGAACTTGTTAGTAATAAACCCGCATTAGATAGTGTATTACATTCTTTATTTGCACGAGATGTAATAGAGAAAAAACGTTTTGGAGGAGCATACGCCCAAGTATCTTCTACAGGATCAGAGATAGCATCAGAGGGAAGAGGTATAACATTAAAGGCTATGAAACAATCCGACCATAGTTATGGTTCTAACACATCGCCTCTTAAATTTTATAGAATGTCTAAAGACGGAAAAAGAGTATTAGGCATGGAAGTAATGCTTCCGCACTATTTTAAAGAGTTTTTAGGGAATGAAATACGTGTTATTAATAATCAGATTGTAGACGCCGACGGAAATGTAATTGCAGGTAAAGAGTTATTAGATATTTTTGCCTTTAGAATTCCTACAACAGGTTTAGGTACAATAGAAGTTATAAGTATTAAAGGGTTTTTACCTAAAGAAGCAGGAGAAGCTGTTATGACGCCATCAGAGATAGTAGTTAAATCTGGATCAGATTATGATATAGATAAACTTACTTTAATATTTCCTAACTATACTGTAATTAGAGAAGGTAACGCTAAACGCTTAGTTAAAATTCCTTATTTATCTGAGAAGATAGAAGATTTAGAAAAAGTACAGGCTCTTCGTCGTTATGACAGGCCTACATATAAAAGATTTATAGAAGAGGCGGGATTAAAAGAAGGGGATGTATTTAGAAAAGCATTTGATGACATAAATAAAGAATTAAATAAATATAAAAAAGATTTGTTTGATTTATATAATACAGAAGAAGTAGCTAAACTAGATGGAAAAATTTCTTTATTAAAAGAAGACCGAGCAACAGCTAAAACAGCTAGTAAACGAAAACTTATTTCTAATCAAATTGAAGATTTAATTATGGATAAGATGGCTATAGTGTCTGGCTATACTAACCAAATTTATAAAATTGAAGAGAGTTTTAATGAGTTAGATAAAGCATTAGCAAAGTCTTCATATTTTAAATCTTTGCCTAATGAGTACAAAAATGCTACTAAAGCCTTAGAAAATAGAGAGATTGATATATCACGTGATATAGCTACTAGACCTGAAATGCTTGCACAGCTGTTACGTCCTACAGGAGCTGCTAGATTAGAGCAATTGGCGGATAGATTATCTCTTGATACTGGTATACCTTTACAAGAAGACCTGTCTTATAATTCTATTTTAGGATTTAATCATAGACAAAATATGGGACAAAGATTTTGGGAAGGTAAGGCAGCTTTAGGTATAGCAGCTTTAGAAAATACTATGCACGTAAAAATGCAGCAAACTAACGCAACTCAAACAGTTACAGATGCAAATTATAAATTTGCAGAATTACTACAATTTGAGGAAGAAGATTCTTTCGAAAGGGATGAGAAATATAAAGAGATGAAAGCAAAGATAGCCGCCCAATACGGAGAGGCAGACAAAACATACGTAAACTATTTAGGATTCAGTAAAGATCAAGGAAAAACAGGATACTATGTTAATGAAATGCTAGGAGAATTTGTTAATGCTTTTGTTGACGTAGCTAATAAACCGTTTGTATATGGATTAAATGCAAATATGGAAACTGCCAATACAATATTTACTTTATTACGTAAAGGAATGAGTATAGATACAATAGGTACATTTTTAATGCAGCCAGCTTTAAGAGATCTTACCGCTGAAGTTCCAAAAGCTAAGTCATTTATTTTAAACCTTAGTAGGAAAGACATAGTAGACAATATTTATAATAAATATGAAGATATAGCAGGTAAGGAAAGACTTGATCCGCAAGAGATTCATATAGAACAATTACAACGAGGATTAATGATGGGCAGAGATTTCGAATCTCTTAGCAAGCAACAACAACAAACATTTGGAGCGCTTCAATTAGCTGTTCTTGACATGTATAAACAAGCAAGACTAGATGCTCGAGATGTTAGTCAAGTTACTTCTGCATTGGCTTATGATACAAATCCGCCTATGAATAGAATGGCTGCAAAAATAAAACAATTAAAATTGCAAAAGATTGGGGCATATGGATTTAAAACTGGGTTTTCAGTAGATATAGGAACTTTAACAACTGACTCATGGATGTCACAAATGGTTACAGCTACAAATGAAATCTTACCTTTATATAAAGATTTCTATTTAGTAGATACAAGCCCTATTGTAGAGAGAATGTTAGATGAAATAATAAGCAAAGCAGCATATAAACCAGAGCATGATCTAATAGCAGCACTAAATATACTTGAACATGATTACGTAACGTTTTTACTGTCAGGACTAACTGATTTAGAATCAGAAACTTCTCAGTTATTGCAAGGACCAAACAGTGTAGCAAGAAGATGGAGAGCTTTCCAAAAAGCAAATCCTGATAATTTATTATCTAAAGAATTATTTTCAGAATTACAAATACATAAAGATCCAAAGAATTTAGGATATAATATAGATGGTGTGAGAGCATTTGCAAGAAAATTACCTGCATTAGAGTCTAATTTATTGACAGAAGCATTTATGGAGCTATATAATGGATCTCCAGCACATAGAGATTTAGCAATTGATTTAATGAAAGTAGCTATACTTCAATATGGCATGAATAAATCTCCAAGATCATTTATGAGGATTGTTCCAGCTGGACTATATTCTAAAATAGCTAAGGAAATGGTTGATGAGTATAAGATTAGTAGATCCTTGGAGAGCAAGGGAATTATCAGTTCAGATACCGCGGACGATATGGCATTTTTAGACCAATTTCCAAAAAATAATTGGAATAACGATATGATAGTTCCTACTGTTAGACCTGTATCCTTGACACCGGACATGTCTGAAGAAGATATGAGAAACGCCTACCCAAGAATGGAAGATGGTGTATTATATATGAGGGGAAGAGATGCAACATATGTAAAGACATGGGTAGTAGATCCTAGTATTTCAGAAGAGAAAAGAAAAAGGTTAGAAAAGGCCGGTAAACGATTACCTGTAGTTGCTAGATTATTTCAAGCTATTCCAGGTTCTCCTGAAGACAAATTAGTTGCATATAAAAATGTTCCTAAATTAGGAAATGGAGTTAATTTAAAAGAATATAGTCTTAATTCTCAAAAGTCTTCTATTATTAATTTAAATAATGACTTAATAGGGTCTACTACTGAAGTTAAAACACAAATAAAAGATACACGAACTCCTGAAGAAAAAGTATTTGAAGGAAATATTTTTGATTTAAATGGTATTCCAGTAATTCCTATTAACTTACAAGGGGATCATGCAGATGGAATAGCACTTCAAGCTAAAAAATTAAATCTAATACAAGACAAGTTTGATAATTCATATCAAGCAGGTAATACAAATAAGATAAATAACTTTACTCGAGGTAGATTAATTATAACTGTCCCTATTAAGGGTTCTGCTACTGCCCCTATTAATCTAGAGCTTCTTAGTAAAGGAATGGCCAAAGTGGCAGCTATTGCAAAAGCAAATCCAAATCAGAAAATTTTAGTACCTTTGTCAAGAGATAGTAATACACTTATTGATGATATTATCCCTGTCTATAAAAAATTAATGACTTCTAGTCCAAATATAAGTATAGTATTAGCTTCTACTAGTAACTTAACACAAAGAGGCATTGAAGATAATGAAGTAATTAAAAAACTATTAAATTGTTAACTTTATGGCATTAACCGATTATCAGATTACATATTTAACCGAAGAATTTAGAGTATTATCTCGTGAAGAGTTAAATAGTCTTAGAGCAGAAAATCCAAAAGCATATACTGAATATAATGGATGGTATGATTTATTTTTATCTAATCAAGATATTTTTGAAACTGCTGTAGAAAGATACGGGGTAACACTTAGAGATGATGAAGGAGAAGCTTTACCTCCATCAGATCCAGACTTTCAAGCCTTTGAAGATATAATTGAAACTTCTGCATCTGAAGTTCTTGGAGCGGCTCAAAAAGCAAAATCAGTTGAACAAAATATTAAAAAAACACTAGGTGAAGAGTCTGATATAGAACAGTATAGTGATAATCATTTTCTTATTAAAAGAGAGCCTAAACTTCTTCGAGCGGAAGATAAAATTACTCAAGTTCAAATTACAGCTGCAGAATTAGCTACTGTTTCTGGTCTTCATAAACGTAAATTATTAGACGCTCGTGCTAACTATGATCCATTTGTTTCTGTACCTGTAACAGATTCAGCCGGAAATGTAACATATACTATATCAGATGATGCCTTAATCTCATTTGTAGAAACTATGGAAGTTTCTTCGATTGTTAAGGAAATTAAAAATGAAAACTACAAGAATAAATATAATAGATAATGGCGTGTCCAAATAAAAATCATCCAACCTGGAAAAATTTAGTAGCTAAAGTAGGTGAATATGAAGCTATGTCTTTATATATGCGTAATGATGAAAGCACCCCTAGTATAGGAAGAGATTTAAAAATACCTAAAAGCGGCATAGTTTCATATCAGCAAAAAATAAATATATTAAAAAGAATAAGGCCGTATAATACTAAATTAGGGACCGGACACAGAGTAAAATTTATTCCTACGGGAGAATCTTATGAAGGAAAAAGAGAATACACATATGTAATTACAATTGAAGAAAATTGGAAAAGAAATAAAGATAGTCAAATGGCTTTATTTCAAGATAAAGCAGACCAAACAAAAGAACGAAACGAAAGAATTGAAGATTCAATGAGAGTGTTCTTAGACACTATTGGAGTTGATTATCAAACTGTTGATCAAATTACTGATCGAGACGGAAATGCTTTAGGATTTGCAGCTAAAGCTGATATGCTTAATAAAGTTGTTGAAGTAGTTGAAGATAAAGCTGGAATTGATACTTTACCAGAAGAGGCTGCGCATTTCTTTGTCAATATCTTAGAAGCTGAAGGAGACCCTTTATATCTGTCATTGTATAATAATATAGATAAATATAAAGTCTTTGATGAAGTTGTAGAAAATCCAAATTATCAAAATTACTCAGAGGAAATGCAACGTAAGGAAGCTATTGGAAAAGCTATTGCAAAACATATAATAGGAAATGACAGTGATGCAGAATTATCTGATAACTTATCTAGATTACAAAGGTGGTGGATTAAACTCTTAAACAAAATAAAAAAATTCTTTAATAAAACAGTTGATGATCCATATAGAACAGCTGCTTTGAACATGCTAAATAATGAAGTTAATCAAAATGCTGCAGAATTAATAACTGAAGAGCAAATAGAATTAGGAGATCTATATCAAGATTCTCCGCAGGACAAACAGGCAAATGTTAAGAAATTACTTGACGAAACGGAAACAGATTTAGAAATGCGTTTACGAGATAATGAAGAAATAGCAGCTACATCTAAAGCTATACTAGATCTTCCGGAAGGTAAACAAACTAGTATGTATTACAGCCGTAGTCGAGGATCATTTGTTCAAGGAAGAGTTTCTCACATGGCTCAAGAAAAGCTTATTAAAAAGAAAGGTAAGCAATGGATGAGAGAAATTAACCAAAGGCCAGTAAATGAACACAAACGTACTCAAGGTACTGTGCATCACTCTACTATGCAAAATTTAGTAGACTTTTGGAGAGATTATACTGGAGCTAATAAAGAAGCAGAAAATAGACGATTAGAAGCTATAAAAGAAGCTGCTACTAATGTTGAAGGTTTAAAGATAATGACTAAAGAGCAATTTGCTATCTTATCAACTAATGTTAAGAAAATTATAGGGGAAATTAAGAAACAGCAAAAAGAAATAGATCCTAATGGAAAGGCTGATATACGATCAGAAGCAATGTTATATGCTCCTGCAGAAAAAAGAGGGTTATATTATGGGGATACGGCAGGTACAGTAGATTTATTAGCTGTCTTTTCTGACGGCTCGGCATCTATTTATGACTGGAAATTTATTAGTCCGAGCCAAACAGCTGGATTTGGGCAAAAAAGAATGATAAGAGAAACGCCTTTCAGGTCAAAAGAAGATGGATATAATATGCAAATAGGAGCATATAAAAATATTCTTCAAAATTTTTACAGAGTAAAGAAAGTTAGACGTACAAGAATAGTTCCAGTACATGTGCAGTATAAATGGGTAGGTAAATCAGGAGAGAAAACTATGTCTCCTGTAGTAGACACGCTTAAGATGGCTTACGATTTACAAGTAGAAGACGGTAAATTTGTAGAAGTAACAGGAGATCCATATTTAAAACAAATACCTGTAGCAGATGAATTAACAGATAAAAAGGGACTAGATAAGATCTTAAATCAAAAAATTCAAGAAAGAGCTGTTTTAAAAACAAAAATTGAAACAGAAAAAGATGCTCAGAAAAAACAAAAATTAAGAATAAAATTAGAAAAGCGGGATCTAGCAATTAAGGAAATGCAACGTTCAGGAGATTTATACAATCTTATAGCGGATGCAGCTGCTACTATAGTAGAATTAGAAGATAGACTGCCTATTACTGATAAAGAAGATGTGAATTATATTCAATTTGATGAATTAGAAGATTTTGTAAGAGATATTTCATCAGGAGTTTTACTAATAGGAGATTCTACTGAATATCTAAAAAATTTAGAAGATAAAGAGCTTAAAGATAAGTTAGAAGACGTAATGGATAGGTGGGCTAAACCGCTAAATCAAATGTATGACACATTACGAGATTATAGAAGTTTAAGAATTCAAGAGTTGGGAGAATCTAGAGGTATAAAAGATGTAACTAGGCCTCAAAGAGAATATGGATTTGGTAAATGGTTTGAACAATCTTCTAGTAGTCTACATCCTATATTTCAACTCGCAAGAGATCATGTAGAAAGAGCTAATAATGAAGCTCGAATTAAAACAAAAGAAGTTTATGAAGAAATAGAAGTTCTTAGAAATGATATAAAAGAAAAATCCGGCTTAGGGTTACAAGAAGCTTATGATGTAATGTTTAATACTGAGACTGGTAATTTACATCCTCGTATTACAAAAGAATTTTGGGAAAGAAAAAAGAAAGCGATTGAGGAAAATGATTCTAATTGGATGAAAAGAAATTATAAATTAAAATCAGACGCACAGAAAAGATATTTAGAAAGACGAAAGAAATTTTTTGCTTATGTAGATAGGAATTTTGCAGATTACCAGGCTTTGTATAAAGACCAAAAGTTAGTTACTCCTCGAAAGAGTCAAAAACAGATGCGTGATAGATTAAAAGCTCAGTGGGAAGCCAAAAATAATATTAAGCAAAACTCTATGTGGACTGGCCCCGAAGCGTATATATATACAGAGTTAAGAGAAGAAACTTTAAATGATAATTATTCTAAAGAGTTTAAAACTATAATGAATAATCCTTCTTTATTAGCATTTTATGAGTATTATCAGAAAAAGAATAGAGAATTTAGTGAAATAACTAATATGAGATTTGCAGATAATTTTGTAGGAAATATTCATCAAGATATAATTGACTCATTTTCAGAAAATGGATTTGGATTTAAAGATTTGTTAACGAAAAGTTTAGAGTCTTTGGAAATGAGGCAAGATGAAATTACTCCGGAATCTGTAGATGAGCACGGAAATCTAATACAAACTATTCCTTTATTATACACTACGCCAGGAACGTTAATAGATCCAGCTACAGGAGAAATAAACTTTAGATTAAAGAGTAGAGATTTAGGTAAATCTTTAGTGGCGATGGCAGCAACAGTTTATAATTACGCAGAAAAATCAAAAATTGAAGCTATTAATCTATCTTTATTAGAATATCTTCAGGACTCTAAAACTGCTATACTACCTACTGATAGTAATGATAATTTATTAATGGGGAAAGCTGGTAAGATTATGGAAAAGATAGCACCGTCTGATGCTGCAGATTTCTTTCAAAGGTTATATATTAATTTTGATTTATATGGACAACGTATTCAAAGTAAAGATCAAAAATGGTTTGGGAAGTATAGTAGAAAGAAAGTTCTAGGAGGAATGAAAAGCCTTTTTAGTGCGCAGGCGTTAGGATTTGCCGTTGTACCTGCACTAGCTGCGGGCGTAGTAGGTAAAATCAGTACCTGGATTGAATCTAAAAAAGCAACATCTTTTACCACAAAACAACTTTTAGCGGCAGAAAAATCTGCAATAACTGATAAAAACAAGTTTAATGCTGTAGTTAACTATTTTGAAATCTGGCAAGAAGATATGACTGCTAGAAGAATGTTAAAAAGTTCAGCAGGAATTGTGTCAAGATGGGTTAATTTAGATACTTTATTTGCACCTTTTAGAATAGCTGATAATTTTTTAGATAACACAATTTTAAATGCAATGATGAGAAATTTTGGCGCAGATGCAAATGGAATGCCTAAACGTCTTAAGTATTTACCAGAAGGCAGTAAATCATTATATGAATTATTTGAAGTGTCTACAGAAGGTCCGGGCAATGAAGGAACAGTATTTACAGGCTTAAGTAAAGATGGGGAAGTTAGGTTTAGAGAAATGGCTCAACATATTACAGGAGGTATAAAAGGAAGTATGCGTTCTGATGATGTAAGTCCTATTGATACTACTTTAATAGGAGATTTAGTAATGCATTTTAAAGGATGGGCTCCAAGATTATTACAAGAACGATTTGGTAAGTTTAGATATAGTCCTAAAATGGACATGTATGAGTGGGGAAGGTATAAAGTAGCTGCAAGCGAATTTATGGCAGAAAAGGATTTAGAAAGTAGACTGCAAACAGTAACAAAGACTTTTGCAAAATGGGCGCTTGAGACAGTAACATTTGGAGCTGTAAAAGGGGTAAAAATGAATGAGGAAAATGCGGAGAAAGAGTATCATAAGTTTAAAATGGAAAATCCAGACGATCCGGATATTCAAAATATGAGTAAAGAGGAATTTTATGATTCAAAAAGAGCACAATTAAGAGCTATGGCAGCGGAGTTAAAAGGTCTATTTGGAATATTCCTTGCAATATTTGCATTAACAAGAGAGGGAGAGGATGAGAAGCCTATATATACTAAAACATGGGCTACAAGAAAATTAATGATGGTAATGATGAAAGCGCAGCTTGAATTAGGGTTTGCATTAAATCCAACAGATTGGACTCAAATGTTCAGAACTCCAATACCTTTAACAGGCTTGGCAGTAGAACTTCAAAAATCTTTCTTTAATTTTATACAAGAATCAAATGATTTAATTATGGGGAATGATAACCGGAGAGATAAAACTCCTTTTGGTTATTACACATTTAGGATGTTGCCAGGATTTAGGCAAGTGTCTAGGATGGGGGAATTTTATGCACAGGATAAGAAAAATCCTTATGATAGATAAGAAAAGGGGCATTAAGCCCCTTTTTCTTTCTATAATGTCTACTCTTCACACAGGTAATTACATATATCATATAAACTATATGTTAATGTTAATTCTTCACCGGCTTCAATCTTTTTTATAGTTTTCAATTTTTTGTAATCTGTATTTTCATCATCGTCTATTAATTCACAGTTAGCTTCTTCAGAATGATTAATAAATCCGCCAAGTGGCGTACGTATATATTCATGCTGAAAATTTGGATCATACACATGGCTAATACCAACTTCAATATCTTTTGGCACATCATCTTGAGCAAATATACCTGCTCCGTGTATTCCTGAAGGTCCTATAGCTAAATAGTCCGGCAATGGTTTGTAAGGTTTTTTATTTTTCATTTTCAATTTCTTTTTGTAAATTAGCTAACGCGCGCCAAGCAACCTTTGCAGAATGTCTTAGGCCATCAGTATCTAAACTTCCCGCATCAATTAAATGCCGTGATAAGGCGTCTAATTCATCAGTAGATTTATTTCGATCCCAATGTAAAGGCGTTCCAGGATGATGCTGCGCGTTACCTGCTAACGAAACACGTGCTATTTCTTTAATAGCATCAGGAAAATATTTTAAAACTCCACTGAACACAGGAGTTCTTTTTCTATTTTCTGCTTCTGTATTTGGAAAAGCTTTATTACGCTCTGTATCCCAATAATGTTCATTATGGATTGTAGTATCCATAGTTTCATTAGGAATAGTATAACTCTTTCCAAACTCCATACCATCAGGTACAGACATTTTTACTTTCTTTGTCATAGTATATATTTTTTAATGTTAAATTCTTCATTTTCTGGAATACTTAAGAGATCAACGTCTCCAATTTCACAGCCTAATAAACTTTCTAGATAAGCTTTACGCTTTTTACTTTTAAATAAAACTTGTCCTACTAAATCATCTATATCTTTATTATGGAATTCTAATACTTTTAATCTATAAGTACTAGGAAATTTAGAATACTTTCCTTTTAAAAATAAAGATACTAAATTTTTATATCTTGGACGTATCTGTAAAGTATAGGCAACAAAATCTTCACCTATCTCTTCTCCTTCAATAAATATTTCAAAAGACTCTAAAGTACTTCTAAATCTATTAAGCAGCGGATCGTTAAGTATTCTATATACTAAAGTTAATGTTCTATCTTCATTTAAATAAGCATTTACAAAATACTTATTCCATAAAAATAAATTTCTATTACCTCCTAAAAGAGGCATTAAGAAAGTTGCAGTTTTTGTACGAGTAAGCATAGAAATATCGTAATGAATTACTTCTCCAGTCTTATATCGCACAATTTCATTAGCTTGATATTTAATACCTTTAACTTTTATAGTATCTCCTTGAGTTAAAAATATTCCTTTTTCTGTCTCTAAAGAGGTAATATCATCTTGTTGACTAAGATGGGGTATTATTATCTTAGTTCCTCCTACTATTCTAAAACTAATAGCATTTATAGGAGTATAGATTAGTTTTTTGCATTTTATACCCATAATTCGTCTTCATTTTTCTTGGTTATTTCAAAAATTTCCAACTCAGGCAGCTCTATTCCAGTTTCTAGTTTTACTTCTTCAACAGTTTTTAATATATAAATTAACTGGAAAGTCTCCACAAATCTAAGAATTCCTTCATGATTTCCAAACTTTTCTATATATTTATTAACTGTAAAAGCAGGCATTTCTACTCTTGCAACGTCTTTTAACCAAGATTCAGCAGTTTTAGGCCCTACTTTAGGCAAACCTGGGATTCCATCAGTAGAGTCTCCCATTAGCACTTGTTTCCATAAAAATTTATCTTTTTCTACCTCATCAACTACTACAGTTTCTGCTTTTCCATAATTATAATGTATTCCTCGATTCTGATATAACACATCCTTATCTGGACTACATATTACAGTCGTTCCAAAAGGATCTGTATGATACACAGACACTAAATCATCTGCCTCTAACTCAGAAACAAATTTAAAATTCCAAGTTTGTTTTAAGTATTCTTTAATTGCTGGGAATATAATTGGTTTATCTCCGTGTTTTCTATTTCCTTTATATTTTCTAGTTTTTGCTCTATTATATCTAAAACATTTACCACTTGTTAAAAATCCTGCAAAGTGGGTAGCTTTCGTCTCTTCAAACATCTGTCTTAATCTTGAATCAATACCTGCTAAAGCAATTTCTAAAGAAGGTTTATTCATTTCGTAATAGATTAGACTGTCACCATCTATTAAGGCTATTTTATTTTTCATATTTTAAATTTTAAGTTCGATATAAGGGGGCACAAGGCCCCCTATATCTTACCAATTAAACACTAGCTACAGAGCATTAATCTCTGCAACTTCCCTGTCACATTGAGCTTTCTTTTCAGCTTTTTCTTCAACCGCTGTAGCCCGCATTTCGTCCCACTCAGCATCAGTCATTGCTGCATAAGTAGAACTATGGTAAATTGAACCGTTCACTCCTGCTAAAGAAGAATGAACAAAGTACTGCTTACATCTAATAGCGCCGTCTTCATCACAAGGTACTGCACCTATATGCATAGGGTCAATAAATACATTGTGAATCTCACCGCTATACCAAGAGATATACTTTAAACCGCCTACATGAAGTCCTTTAACACATGATATAGTATCGTTAACGTTAACTTGCTTCCAATCAGCTAGTCTATGAGTACATCCAACTTTGATAAAATGTTGAGGACTACTATAGCCATTAGGTCCTTCACAGAAGAAAGCATCTCCACTTGAACCCATAATAGATGGTTCAAATAATCTGTCTTCTACATGCTCTGGTAATCCATCACCTTCTATCTCACCAGTGTCAGGATTGAAAGTACGTTTGTATCTATCAACTTGTTCACCGGTTTCTGTGTCATACTTATGAAGCACTTCTCTAGAGACTTT
>CERN01045101.1_pt1 | contig 19243 bp, 23 predicted proteins | sample 530761 | NCBI WGS metagenome assembly CERN01 (sample SAMEA2620947, study PRJEB7988) | marine metagenome | isolation source: saline water (ENVO:00002010), including | reverse complement strand
TTTAGAGTGGCGGATCAACTGTGCTAAAGTCTCATCTCCATAGAACATCTCCATCTCATAAACATTATCCAAATGCTTTGAAAATTCAACCATCCTATCTTCCATCTCTTGGACATCCATGGTCATTTGATACATTACCCTAAGTAATCCTCTAACATACCACACAGCCAATCCTAGAGCGATTGAGAGGGTGATTGTAGTTATTGTCAGTGTAATGATCATTTGGTTGCCTCAGTTTTCATTTGCTTAAGAATTTTTCTGTTCTCTTCAATGTGATCAACAACATTTTCTTTAGCAGTTTTTTTCTCTTGAACTTCTTTCTTCATTGTAACAAAATTTGTAGGAACTTTGAAGGGTTTTCCTTGTTCGCAATGAGGACACTTTTCTGGTAATGGGTCTTTTATTCCCAACCACTCCCACCACTGGCGGTTGCATTCCTCACAATCAAATTTATACTTAGGCATCCGCTCTTCCATAGTCATCTGAAAGACGGACAACATCGTCCAACTCCGGGGTCGAAACTTCAAAAAGCTCGACTGCTTGGTCTTCTGGTGCTGTAAATCGGTGGACGGTCCTAGGTGTTATCCTCCAAGAATTGCCCTCTTTAAGTTTTATTATGTTGGTTTCGCCTTCACCGTAGGATAAGTCCAGCAACAACAGCCCCTTTGATACATACACAGTTTCATCCTTTTCTACATGGAATTGCTTAGATAATCGTTGACCTGCCTTAATAAAAAGCTTTTTCATTACATATTTGTTGGTGTGCACAATAATTTCTTCATGACCCCAAGGCTTTTTGACAATTCTATTCATGTACAAACTCTGATTTTTCTTCGTCTACCTTAAAAGTAGGAGGGTTTGTAACCATTAATTCAGATTGTGATTCTCCTTGAACCACAAAATTGAATTCTTTTAAAACTGGTACAATATCTGATTGTTCCAATAATGATTTTTGTAGAGCCATCATTACGGCTCCTAATGCTTGATCTGATAATTTCATTTATTTCCATCCTTTTTTTGAAACTATGCGATTAAAATCGCTTAAATACATATCTTCTGCCAAAGAAGAAAAGTTAAATTTTGGTTTCCACCCGAGGACATTTCTTGCTTTTGTGCTGTCGCCTAGCAAATAAGGTACTTCGTGTGGTCTAAAATATTTTTTATTAATTTTTAAGTGTTTTGATGGGGATCCCAAGTCTGCACATGACCAGACCTCTTTTAAAAACTCCTCAACAGAGTAAGTTTCTCCTGTAGCGATTACATAGTCATCTGGTACATCTTGCTGAGTCATAAGCCACATCGCCTTTACATAGTCTTTAGCATGCCCCCAATCCCTTTTCGCTGAGAGGTTGCCCAACTCGATACGATCTTGGTATCCTAATCTAATATTTGCTGCTGCTAATGTAATTTTTCTTGTTACAAAGGTTTCTCCGCGGCGCGGTGATTCGTGATTAAACAAAATACCGCTTGAAGCATGAAGACCATAAGATATACGATAATTACGTATTAAGTTATGGGCGAAGACCTTCGCACAAGCATATGGTGATGCTGGCATCAATCTAGAGTCTTCGTTATAACCTGGAGATGGTATGTTTGGATTGTCGCCAAACATCTCTGATGAACTAGCTTGGTAAAAACGACAAGTAGGTTGTATGTTTCTTATAGCTTCTAGGATACGAAGAGTTCCGTTAGCGATACCAAGAACAGTGTCCTCTGGGACTTCAAAAGAAACTCTAACATGAGATTGGGCAGCCAAGTTATAAAACTCATCAGGCTTGTATTTCAATAACAAACGATAAGTTGCAGAAGAATCATTTAAATCCCAATATTCCATTTTGAAGTTAGAATTGTTGTAGACACTGTTAATTCTCTCGGTGCAAATAAGAGAAGTTCTTCTTTTCAAACCAACAACAAAATACCCCTTACGAAGCAAAAGTTCTGCTAAGTATGAGCCATCTTGTCCTGTAATACCACTAACAAAAGCTGTTTTCAAACTATGCCCCTAACATTTGGATACCTCATTATAAACCATTTACAAGTCTTTTTTAAGCCTTCTTTTAATGGAGTATAATCTTCTTTTTTCCATCCCAAGTCGAGTAGCTTTTGGTTTGAACTGGGCTTTCTATATTGCCCATGGGGCTTATCTGTTTGCCATTGGACATCGCCGTCATATTCTAGTATGTCGCATATTATTTGTACAACTTCTTTGATAGAATGTTCTTCTGTATTTCCAATGTTAATTGGTTCTGGTTCGTTGTATTTTTCCATTAACAATATAAGAATACGAGCGATGTCGTTTGAGTAAGTGAATTCGCGTAGAGGCGAGCCGTCGCCCCAGCAGAGAACATATGGTTTGTTATCTATTTTTGCTTCCCATACCTTGCGAATGAGAGCAGGAATAACATGACTGTTCTCCAAATCAAAGTTGTCATTCTCACCATAAAGGTTATTCGGGATGGCTGTGATAAAGTTGCAGCCGTATTGTTGTCTGTATGCTCTGGACATAACATCAACCATTCTTTTAGCATAAGCATAGCCAAAGTTGGAATGGTGTGGTGGTCCGAGGTGTAGTTGGTCTTCTGTGAGCGGATATGTTATGTACGGTTCATCTGGATATACACAGGTTGATAATAAGGAAAGCACCTTCTTTGCATCTGACCGGTGTGCAGAGTCGAGAAGCCTTTCATTCAAGTTGGCGTTGTCCATAAAAAAATCAGAAATTTGTTCTGTATTTGCCTTCACTCCTCCCACCTTTGCTGCGAGGTGAATCACTTGTTTATCAGTAAAACTTCCCTTGTAATAAGCACTTCTAGTCATATCCTCTAACTGAAGGCGGTTTGGATATTCTGCTTCCGGTAGGATGTTTTTACATGCGGTACCTACCATGCCTGTACCGCCGGTAATAATATATTTCATTTTAACGGACAAATGCGACATTATGAATTGCAGTCCATGAGGCGACCCCATTTAATTGTTTCTTTATTTCTATGATGTTTTTCAATAAAGCTGTATCTTCTTTTCTTTCAATATCATCAACAATTATTATAGAATTTTTAATATCAAAAAAATTTAAGTTTTTTAAAAAGCCCATTCTTTTCCCGTATGCAGGTCCGTCGATGATTATAATATCAAACTTTTTTTTTGATAAATTGTTTTCTTTTAAAACATCTATATCATACCAATTATTTTTGATTGGTGCATATATGTATTCTGCATTGTATTTGCCAACCCAGTTTATGTTTTCCTCAATTGAGGTTACGGTAAAAAACTTAGACAACTTCTCCGTTGACCTACCAGAGCCAATTTCTAATATAGTCTTTTTCTTTTTCGACAACTTTTGTAAAATAAAATTCATCGCTTCTTCGTTCATTGACCAGTCTTTATTACTCTTACTCATTGTGTAGTCTCATTGATATTTTTTTCTTTCAATTTTTTGTTTATTAGCTTCTCTAATAGATTAAATTTTGAGCCTTCTACTGTTTCATATTCCTTCTTGCTACTATTATGCCAATGCCAACCAAAAGAATCTAAAAACATGTGCTTGTGATCTTCCAGAGGTTTTAAAAACCATTGAGATTCTATCTCGCAGCCCAAACCAGGAGTTTTTCTATTAATATACCATTCAATGTTGAAAAAAGCAGCCGGCATTATATCAAATTTATAACTTTTATATAATGTTGCGAACATTCTTTTGCCCCAGCATGTAGTACCGGGGATTGCAGGAGTATTGATTAATTGCAATAAAAGTTTAGACATAAACTCACTTCTTGGAAGCCCTGCTAGGACAGTAGCACAAGCACCATCAACACTAAAATTAGTTTCGGATCCCCACATGTACATGTATTCTTGATCTAATAATGGTTTAAAGTCTCTCAGTAGAATGACATCCATATCATACCACACCCCTCCATACTTATATAAAAGAAGAATTCTTGCCAAATCGCTTTGCAAGTAGTATTTGGGGTCTTTCATTTTTAATTTAGGATTTCCTTCTAGTGGTGTGCCTATTGCTTCCTCTTCTGGATCATATATTTTAAATGTTACTAGGTGTTTATACGGTTGGATTAGTGGATTGTCTGTTATATCATAATCTGACCATATCATTAACTCTGTTTTGTCTAAGTTTTGAGTTGCAAGATAAGATTTGATTGACATTAATTCTTTTTCAGTTTTCACTTCTGTATAAATGTGAAATTTGATCTTTTCTTTTGGGTATTCATAATCTGATTCTTTTATTGTTTTTAAGAATTTAATGCATTCTTCATAGTCTTCATATAATTCTCTATTTTTTTCGAAGCTGATGTCTATCATTTATCTTGCCTCCTTTAATAATGGGTTAATAATATTAGATATGTATTTAATTTGTTGGTTTGTCATTTCATGATTATTTGGGATGTACAGCCCATATTTATCAACAATATCTGCATTTGGAAGGTCGACTGGGGTGTAGTTTTCATACCATATTGGTTGTTTTGCTAAACTGCCACAGACCAAAGGTCTGACTTCTACAGACCCTTGCTTTAGAGAGCTAACTATCTCATCCCTATTTTTAGAAATTATTGGATAAGAGAAATTAGAAACATAACAGTCTTTCTTCTTTTCTGGCTTCCAGAACTGGTTATCGATTTCTTTTTCATATAGATCATAGTTTTCTTTTCTTTTTTGACAAATATAAGATGCTCTTTCTAATTGTCCTAAACCTATAAAAGCATTCAAATCAGTAGACCTTACATTAAAACCAAAATGATAAAATTTATAAAGATTTTCAAAGTCTCCAACATCATGACGGCTTCTTAATTTCTTTTGAAAAATGGGATCCATATCACGGTCCCAGCCATGACTTCTAATACTTTTTAGTATATTAAAAATTTTGCTGTCATCTGTGACAATGACTCCGCCTTCGATTGTTGATAAATGGTGCCCAAAGTATGTGGAAAATGTACCCATCAAACCAAAAGTACCAAGATTCTTTTGTTTGTATTTGGATCCAAATGACTCACACGAATCCTCTAACAATAAAACATTGTGCTTTTTGCATATATCTTGAATTCTCTTCATATTTGGTACCAACCCTAGAACTGAAACTAGGATAAGTGCACTTGGGTTGTATTTTTCACACAAGTCCTCAAAATGAGATAGGTCAATTGATAAATCATCTAGATTACAATCGCAAAGGATAGGCTCAAAACCAAGTTGTACAACGGGAGCAAGATCAGTTGACCATGACACGGCTGGTACAATAATAGGGGATCCCTTCTTAACTAATTTAGCTTCTAAAAGCGAATAAAGCATAAGCAAGTTTGCGGACGAGCCTGAATTGACAAACACACTGTGCTTGCTCCCCATGAACTTTGACCATTCATCCTCAAACTCTAGGGTCTTTTCCCCCTTTGTTAATCTTGGATAAGTGCCAAGCCATTGGACCAATTTATCAATGTCGTGGCTATTGATTGTGTCTTTTACTAATGGAATTTTCATCTTTTATAATAATCCTTAATACAAGAAATAATATAATCCTGCTGTTGTTCTGTCAAGTCATACGACGAAGGGAGAGATACCCCTTTTGCAAAAGAGGTGCTGCTGTTAGTAAAATTGCTAGCATCCAAATTCATGAATTCATAACAAGGTTGTTTGTGAAGTGGGTAAAAAAACTGGCGGGTTTGTATCTTTTTCTCGTTTAAATACTTTATCAGTTCAAGTTTTTCATCTGTAAAGAATGATGTGAACCAATATACTGGAGAGATTTCATCCTTAAAAATTAATGGGTGAAAGTTTTTTATTCCGCTGAGTTCTGTAACATATTTGTCGTAAATTTCCTTTTTTCTGGCTATAATTTTATTCAACTTGTTCAACTGTGCTATTCCTATAGCCGCTTGCATCTCGGTAAAGGCAAAGTTGAATCCGATGTGGGTGTGAATAAATGTTCCTTTAGTGTCGCGACCATGGTTTTTCAGCCGATAACAAGTGGCAGCTAATTCGTCGTCATTAGTTAAAATAACCCCTCCTTCTCCACAAGTTATTGTTTTATTTCCATAAAAAGATAAGACTCCTAAGTCGCCAAATGTTCCAACATGCTTACTCTCGTATCTGACTCCAACACCCTGGGCGGCATCCTCTACTAAAAAGAGCCCGTATTCTTCACAAACCTCTTTCAATTGTTTTATTTTTGCGACACCACCGTACAGGTGGACAGGCATTATCGCTTTTGTGTTTTTTGTTATATATTGTTTAACCTTCTCAACACTTAGTGACAAGTCATCCAATTCGATGTCACAGAATACTGGAGTGGCTCCTGTAAGTATAATAGAATTTGCGGTTGCAATGAATGTCATGTCGGGTACTATAACTTCGTCGCCGGGTCCGATTCCTAATGATTTTAAACAGCAGAACAAAGCGACTGTACCATTTGACATAGTGATCGCATGTTTTGAACCTGTGAGTTCTTTAATTGCATCTTCAAATTCTTTTGTTAGTTTATGTTCAGTGACAAAAGTCGAATCTGTAACCCTCAAAAGTTGTTCTGCTTCTTCTTCGCCAATCCATGGTTGTATTTGGTTAATAAAGCTTTTCATATGACTTTTGTTCCTTTATCTGCGAGTCAAAAAAAAGATTTATTTCATTTTTTATTAAAAATCTCTGATCGTTTAATTTCGCATCCAGGCGAGCATGTTTTATAAATTCTGTGTCAAATTCTTCTTTCTCTTCCTTGTCGCGAATGATGTCCTCAGTGTCCCAAAGAGTCTCATTGACTTCTCTCAGTCTCTGTAGAAGGTTGCTTGATATGTCTATTTTTGATTCTTGTAGAATTTTTTCCAAGGTTTTCAATTCATATTCAATATGCTTAAGTTTTTCATGGTCCTTAATTTTTTCCAATTTTATTTGAAGTATTGTTATCTTATCAAATACCTCTCCTATTGAAACATCAATCTTCATTTTTTACTCCCTTGTTAATAAATTATAATCTATTTTTTATCAAATGTGAAGGGGAAATCATAAAAATCTTTTTGACATTTTAAAATTTTATCTGTGTGATACTCTGTCTGTAAAAGCTGTTTAGAGGCTGTAAAGTCCCATGCTTTATCAAATATGGTTTTATTTATATCACTTATATCCATAACTGGTATATCATTTAAAGCGAAGTTTCTCATAATAGGTCCGCCATCCATTATCGGGACAGAATTGACCAATAAACATTCATAGTGCCTATGGCAGTCCCAACCTGCCCCCCTTAGAGATAAAACATATTTGTAATTACTAAGTTTTAAAAGGTACTCTGAAAATTCAAGTCTGTTTGATTCTACTTCTACAAAATCATTTTTCGAAACAAGGTTTATAATTTCAGTTCTAGTATTAAAAGTATTTCCATGGAAAGGAATATAAATTTTGTCTTTTTTGTCGGTCCAATCATGTTTGATATTATAAAAGTCTTTTAATATTTCTATATTACCGCCCTTTCGTTCAGGTTCTTCAAACCCAATTGGTAACCATTCTATTTTGGGATGCCTCTTTGTTGGAGGGTTTGTACAAAACCATTTTATTAGATAAGGGCTATTAAGAATTTGTTTATAAGAAGGATCTCCTTCATCTATAGAATATGAAGACACTCCAGTAACTAATATAAATTTTTTATCAATGTGTTTCAGACACTTATTGACGAAAGCACCATTAAAAACAAAATCTGTTTTAACAAATAGTATATCGCCGTGAAGCATGTTTTGCAGGTCAAACTCATTGTTATTTCCTCTAGTAACTCCATGCTTTATATACCAGTCATTGGGCATGTCAATACAGTGCTTTGCTGGCTTTGTCATATAATTGTAATTTATAATAGCAGTCACTATGCTTCCCACTTTTTTATATTTTCAACCCATCCCTGAGTTGTGTTCCAACCATGTACCCATTTTCTTGGATGGTCTATAGGTAGATTAGTCTCGTCATCATAGGTGTTCGCAAAAATGTGTGCTTTTTCCTCTGTTAAGTTTTCTATTGGTGGCTGTTTAATAGGGTCAAAGACCCATAGTTTATCTAACAAGCCCAGTTTGTCTACACTGTGGACAACAGCCGAATGAACTTGCTTGTGATGAAGATGTCCGTATTCGCCGGCTTCTCCATGAGTTAAAATTTCAGTCCATTCTTTAGACTTTATTTTTTTATATATCGGGTATATTATATCTGTCGACACTGGGATATTAAAGCCTGGATCTTCCCAATATTTTAACATTGTAGTGTTCGCTTGAAAATAATCGCTTACAAGGTTTTCAAAAATGGGAATGCGAAATTTACTCAGGTGATCAGGGGTTACCACACATAGGATATCCCACTGCCCTTTTTCTTTGAGCAGTTTTTCACCAGCCCAAATCACTTCATCATCAGCATGAGCAACAATCATTAATTTATTAGTATTTTTATATTTCATTTTTTCCAAAATCTTATGTCCCATGTAGTGCCATAGTTAGGGCAAGTTATGATCTCCCAGTGATTAAATCCCATTACATCCACTTCATGGAATCTAGGTTTTATAAACTTTTTAATGTTTATTTTATATTCGGGATCTTCTTCTATCCTGTCGCCATGTAATATGTACAAACCGTCGTTTTTCAGTAGTTTGAAAATTGTATCAGTATACTGTTTTTGTTCCTCTTGAGAAAATCTTATACCATTCCAACCTAAGACCCCAAAATCTAATACTAGGTCAAATGTACCCTCATGACCAGGATATTTTTCTAAACATTCTTCTACTTTGCAATGAAAAAACCCATCATTATTCTCTGATGTCCTAAAAGGCTCTAACTGCCAATATTTTATATTTTCATTTCTTATAAAAGTACGGCAATCATGATTATAATATTCTACTCCCAAATCTAAAATCTTTATTCCATCTTTTTTTCCGTAAAAGGAATCTAATCTATCATAAATTGTTTTTATGAATCTCTTATCTGTAGCATTTATCCAGTGTGGGTCCATTATTGGTAATCCCCCATTACAGGATATGTTAAGTCCTGATCTATGTTCTTACTATATTTTAAAGTTAAGGGGTGAAAAACATGTCCGTGCAAAACAGCCCAAGCTATTGGATATTTTGATCTTTCACCAGTACTAGGGTTTATATGGTTATAACAATCCCTAGACCACTGCGCTGGATGTTTTTTTAACTCTGACAGATAAGCATCCATCTTTTCGTTTAAAGCATTCCACCAATCTAAAGTAAAGGGAGTGTTTCTCCTGCATATCATCAGTCCGCATCCAATTAATTTAGTCCAATTTTCTTTTAAATGTCTAGATGACCAATTAGTACCAGAATCATCTAGGGTGTTAACCCTACAGTGTTTAGAGTCTCTTGGATCCAATCTGCAATCCTCTAAGCATGCTACATGATCCGGTGATTTTTCAGAATATCCTATTGCATAGAGATCTGGATTTTCATAAATCCTATCAAAATACTTAGTCCATGGACCGGAAGTTCTCTTTATATCGCTGTAACCACCGCCGTGGTGATGCATAAAGTAACATTTTAAATAATCTCCTTTTTGTATAGGGGAGAGATATTGATATCCTTCGTGCAGGGGGAAGTCTGGCAGTATATAATCGGATAAATTCTTATTATCAATGAATACTATATTCCCACCGGGGGCACTTTTCATAGATTCAAGGGATTTTTTACGGTTTTCTGTCAACTCGTTGTCACCAGTCCACCAGCAGTATGTTGTGTATTTTTTCATATTTTATAGATTGTAGTGCATTAATACTTCGTGGTAATAAAAAACTTTCTTGTTGCTTAACATTAATTTACCACAAAATTTACAGTCGGCGGCTCTTGGGTCTTTACCATATGTAAACTCATCAAAAATGTTTTTCTTTACAGTTATGGGTCCATGAGCTATATTACATTCCTCATTTGCTCTTAATTGTCCCCCTCCTAGCCCAGTATCTGGTTTCCAATGACACTCATATAAGAGAGAACTGTCAAAGGCATACTGTGGGAAGTGAGAGTGGTGACCAGTCTTGTAACTATGCACCAAGGCATCGCATGATGTAATATCAAAGATTTTCTTAGTAAATTCAATTCTTTGATTGTGGGGAATGTCGTCTACATCAAAAAATTGTATAATTTCACAATTACTAGCTTTGGCACCGGCGTTGCGGGCTTCCCCTTCTGAATGTCTAGATTCTGAACTGGTGTTGATAATAGGCACCTCTTTGTCTGCAATTGTAATACTTCCAGTCTTTAATTTATCTTCAGGGATCCCACTAGACGAAATTATAATCTCTGTTGGTGCCTCTGTTTGTTTTTTCAATACTTCTAAAAGCCCGTCTAACAAATGATAGTCTAAATCATAACATGTTATGCAGAAAGAGATGGATTTATCTTTATGATTAATCATATTTTATCACACTCCATTTTTTATTGGTATAATTTCCTAATGGTTGATTTCTAAAATCATGATAAAATATCTTGTTAGTGCCGGCATACAAATCAATCAATGACTTGAATGAACTTTCCATACAATGTATCTCTGTTGCCTCTTCTAAAATTTTAGTAAAGTAAAAAATATTCTCAGTTATGTCGTTTTCAACAACTAATAATTTCGAATCCAAAAAATGTTTTCTATCAACCTCATACCCTCTACTTTTATCGTCGTGTACGAAAATATAAGGCTTGTTTTCTGGATTGAGTTTCTTAGAAAGCCTATCTTCTTGTTCATCATCCCTTTCAAAATAAAAATAATCAGTGCGTGCACTGTAAGGAATTTTTACTTGGTCGTAAAAATACTCCCAACAATTTTTGTCATGTAAAGGTTCTTGTTCAAAGGGGTAATTTTCAAAACCAACCCTTAAAAACTCTTTGATCCCACTTTCTCTCACATATTGAAAGACTTGTTGATCTTCATTTAGTTTTTTATCAATTTGTGCGACATGAATATTGGGCTCGTCTCTATACATATACTCTATCATGTCGTAATAGTTTGATTTAGAAAAAACATGTATTTTATCGTAGTTTGTATTTTTCAGTATGTATCGTACCATGCCATTGCAATCTAGGTGATCACCAAGACCAAGATGGTGGTGGATGATTAGTTCAGACATATTCAAGCTCCTAAATGCTTTAGTATTTCTTTAGCTCTTTCAAAAAAAGTATGTTTTTTTGAAAGCTGATATCCATTCTGAGATATATTTCTAAGTTTATCAAAATCGTCTTTATATTTTAATATTTTATGTTCTATGTCTTCGATTGACTTGTATATTAAGCAATTTTCTTCATCAATGAACCCAAGTTTTTCATATTGATGGTTGTAGTTTGTTAATAAAACAGTGTTACATCCAATTGTTTCAAAACTACGATAGTTTATATCGTTAGCTAAATTTACATTAAAATGAATTTGATACGAATTAACACAGGAAACCATATCCTCTCCTAATTTCCATATGTCCTTCTTTAAGTCGTGTTTATACTCAAGATAGTCAAGTAATTTTCCTCTATTTAACAACGAACCACAAAATCCAATGTAATTTTTTTTGTTTGTTTGTTTAGTGGGATAAATTAACTCCTCGTCAAATGCATTTGGCAGCCAGACACTATCATGATCAACAAAATCCAATGTGGCTTGTAATATTAAATCATACTGTCCTCGTTCGAATTCTTTACGACAAGCTCCAAACCCAATACAATGAGCATCGACATTTCTAAGAAACTTTTTAGGTTTTTTATATGGTGACAAATCAGGTACCCAGCCTGTCTGATCATAATTTTCCATGTTAATAATCAAGTCATATCCATTATAGTCTGGAGTTTGTTCATGATTGCTATGTCCCAATCCCCAAATATCAGCATTGTGACCTAATTTTTTAAATGCCCTTTGAAGAGAAAAACATTCTCTAAAGTGACAATTTTTTTGATGTCTACCATTTTCTTGTATAAGCAATATTTTCATATCAACATCTCTCTGTGCTCTGGGTGTAGTAATTCGTCTTTTTCATTAAAAGCTTCACCAATAAATTCACCATCAATTCTTGGAGATGGAAAGCCTGTTTTTTCAAAATACTCATCATGGACCATCGCCTGGTCTTTAATAATTGGATAGATCTTTTCTCTTAAAAAATTTTGGTCTGTTTGCCAAAAATTTCCAATGGTGTAGCTGCCCATTAAACTCTTCATATTGTTTAAAAGTGGCTTTTTAACACCCCACATTCCTCCTAGAATCTCTGTTTTGTGGTAAGGGTGGTCTCGCATTATGTGAAAGAGTTTGTCCGATTGTAGCCATTCCTCGACGGCTTCTTTTTCTCTAATAGTCAGCCTTGAATCGCAATCTCTGCTAATCATAATATCAACATTTGAGTCGGATGCTGGAAGAAACCTCCAAAACATCGCATACCAGTCACCATCTTTCATATATTTATAAACTTCTGCACCGTTATCTTTTAATTTTGCAACAATGTCATTTGGTACATTCTTATCCAAATAAAACCTACAAGTCCAATCAGGATATACTTTTTTTGCCATCTCTAAATTTTTTAGAGCACCGTGAGTATATATTGGGTTGTCTCCCCACAAACTATAAGATATAATTTTTTTCATTTTATAAAATACCCCTTATAATTTTTATAATTTTCTTCTCCAAAAATATCCTTGTATTGATAGAATATCTTTGATTCTTCCTCGTGCTTTTCAGCTTGCTTTGTTTTACTAGTTGTTAATCCGGCAGGATTAAAATAACAAGCACCTATATCTTTTTTAATTTTGTAGAAGGTTTCTCCGCCTTCTACAATGCGCAGCCAGTATTCCCAATCGCCGGCATACTTACATTTTTCATCAAAGAGACCATATTTTTCATGGAGGGTTAACCGCCAAATTGGGTTTGGTCCAGGCAAACATTTTATCATGTTTTCTCTAGAAAATTCATATGTACTGTGTTCTGACCTTTCCGTAGTCAAGACACCGTACTCTCTCATAACACGACTGTCTCCATAAATCAAACAATCTTTGGGGTTGTTATTTAAAATGTCAATCATTTCTTCTGTCGCATTAACAAATCTCATATCATCTGTGTTTGAATTGCAAACAAACTTTGTGACAGCCCTCTTTATTCCCTCATTCCAAGCACCATAAATGCCAGGATCGGAATCTAAGCTTATAAGTTCAATATTTTTATGCTTATTCAAATAAGGCTCTATTATTTCTCTTTCCTTGTCAAAAGATGGTGAATCACAGTTGATCAGTAAAATTTTAGTGTGATTAAACAAAGACTGCTTACACAAGTTCTCTAAAAATGAGCCTATAAATTTTTCGGACTTATACATTGAAATAATTTCAGTTAGAACAAAGTTCTCTTGTTTCTCAGTGTTCAATATCTTAAGAAGTAAAGTTAAATTTTGTTGTTGTTTCACTTTTATGTAATTGATAAGAGATTCTGGTGTATCTTTAATCCATTTCTCATGAATAATTCCAGAGTTTTTATTAGTTTTAACTTTTAGTCCTAAGACTTTTGCTTCATAAATTAATCTACAAAAAGTCTCTGGTGTTTGTGGTAAAAAAACTAGACCAGTATACTCTGACAACTTCAACAAAAACTTTTCATAATCCATGTGTCGGATTATTTCATATTCAATATTGTTTTTTTTGCAGAATTGCTCAGTTTTATGTTTACCTTTACTAATATGGTTTGAACCGATGACTGCGTACTTTCCGTTTTTAACAGTTCTCTCTTTAGAAATTTTTTGTAATAAATCTAGATGCTCTTGTTTATAAAATGTTCCATTAAAACTAATAATATTGCTAAAAGGCAAATTTCTTTTTAAAATCTGTGCATGATAGTCTGATTGTGCAAAAACTGCTTTGGCTGTATTGTAGAATAAAGCATTGATACGGAGATCAAATGGAACTTTAAAATTCGGATACTTGATAGGATTTCTTTCTCTTACAAATTTGTAATCATGTTCTACTATTATATAATTTCCAGATTCTATTAATCTAGTTTTTGTTTTTTCAGAAAGCTGAGTAAAATTGCTTATTATATATTGATTTTTGGATGAAAATTCTTCTTCTGTAAGGTCGTGAGATTTTATGAATGTTAGCCCTTCAATACTGTTGAGAAAGAATTGATCAACATATTCAGCACCACCTGATATCTCCTCATAAGAGAAGTCAGATACAAGGAAAATCATAATTCAACCATTTCATCCAAAGAAGAAAGCCAATCATTCAACTCTTTCGGATCGCAATCAATGATCGCATCGATGAATGCATTATATTTCTTCTCTTCGTCAAATTCCTTTTCCAACCAAGTTTTCAATCGTTTTGCTTCACCTTGTAGGAGGCTATAATTCTTTACAGCCTCCCTCATGGCTGATCTACAAGAAGATTCGTTTGGGAAAGCCCACAACATGTCTGGTTCAATCACACCCTTCCAAAGAACCTCTTTTTGGACTGGTTTAAGATCGTAATTAATTTTACTAAAGTGCGGTCTTAATTTTTCGCCGCCTTTTTTAGTCTTCTTTGGTGCATAAAGAAAGTCTTTTTGTCCGCCAAAATCATGTGTAATTACTGGAAGACCTGAATAAGCTGCTTCAAAAAGAGGCAATCCAAAACCCTCTCCGTGACCAAAGTTAATCATCGCTTTTATTTTTGGATGCACATAAAGTGAATGAAGTTCTTGTTCGTTCATATAACCGTGTAAGAGGTGAACTTTACACTTTTTGTTTGGGAAGTTATTTGTAATCTCTTTAAGCACATTGCTCATATAGCTTTTATCTATCTGACTGTTACCCTTTGCGAAAGTTTTGACCACTAGTCCAACATTTTCATCACTTTGGAACTCTTGACAAAACCAAGCAATGGTATCTGGGAGATTTTTTCTAGGACCCCATTGTGACATTGCCAAAAAGTTAAAATCTGTTTCTAGATTTAAATCTAGTTCTTTTGTTTCTATATGTTTAACTGGATAGTGTACCACTTTAATTGGCTTCTCTAAAATAAAATCTAGTTCATTTCCATCTGGATCCTGAGCCTTGATTGGAGTTTGTAAGCCGGCTTTAGCATGTTCTGAAATGACTAGAATCTTATTTGCAAATTGATGACACTTAGCGATCCACTCACCACAAGCTTTGTCTGTTTCGATGCCTGCCGTGTATAGAATATTTTCTGCTGCCATGGCTTGAAGTTCATTTGGGATTGTAACTTGAAGAGAGAGGTCGAAAATAGGTGATCGTGGGTTTCTCTTCTGTTCTGCTAATAAAGGCTTCGTTTTTATGATTAATTCATCAAGCCACCTTCGTTCTTCGCTGTCCTCAAAGATCCAATTAGTCCCGCCCCATGGGATATTTATAAGATAAACATCAAAGAGTTCTTCCTTTGATCTTAAAGCCCTAAGAGCGAAACGGCATTGTTCTCCATAACCAGTTTGTGATAAGGCTGGTCCCCTTACTAAGATTTTCTTTTTCATGCTACTTCTTCTAATGTCCAGTTTTGTTTTCTATTGCGAGTTTCCCAGGAGCCATGTTCTTCATGCACTCTTGTAAAAACTTCATCCCATGTTTTAATAAAATTATCAAAATTATAATTCTTTTCTACATGGGCGCGACCCTTAAGTCCGAGTTCTTTTCTCTCTTCTGGTGTTTTATTGTATATGTCTAGAAGAGCTTGGACAACCTGTGCTTTTGATACTCTATCTTCATAAATAAATGGTACCTCTTGAGATCCTACCACAGCTTTACTAATTGGTTCTAAGCCAATTCCGAACCAATCCTTACCATCTGTCACTTGTTCTTGTAAGCCACCAGTCATGTTAACAATGATCGGAGTACCACAAGATAAAGATTCTAGAGTGCCAAGCCCAAAGCCTTCGGCATCTGAGATGTTTATCGTACAATCAACCATGTTATACATGGCTGCTAAATTACCAGGGTGTAGTTTCTCTCTAGAAAAAAGTACTTGACCGGTGCTTAATCCTAGTTCTTCAATTAAAGATTCTAAGTTAGAGCCGGCTTGGTCACGAGGGTTAGTATGCATTAGCAGAACAGCTTTATCATGACCAACTTGGTCTAAAAATTCCTTAAACCAGAGAATTAAACTAGCACCCATCTTACGACGAGCATTTCTATTATTCCAAAAAACAATAAATTTATCTTTGTCGTCTTTGAAATTATCTTCGCGGATTTGTTTTACAAATTCATCTTCCAATGGCTTGAATAAATCCAAATCCACTGCATGTGGAATATATTGCCTGCCTACATCTGGTGAGACATTGGCTACAATATCATCTGTAACCTTGGATATTGTGGCGATAAAATCATTACTATCATAATTTGCTTTATTATAAGTTGGATAAGGGTAATTGTCCCAAACATGATAATAAATCATTGGCACATTGTGTCTTACTTCTTCTTCAATCTGCCATAGCCAACCCCAAAAGCGAGGATCGGTCATAAACCATACAATGTCTGGCTTTTCTGACCAAAGCATAGCTCTGACTGCATCTGCCGTACCGTATCCATCTGTCGGTACAATAACCCAGTCATCGCCGAATTCTTCTGTTTTAATTGGTCTGTAATCTTGGTGTTTGATTAAGCCACCAAAAGAGATAAACTGGTATTTACCAGTTCTGAGCATCCCTTCAATGATATATCGAGTTTGAGTTCCAACCCCAGATGGTGTAAGTGGGTGGTCACTCAAAGTAAAAATTTTAATTTTCTTGTCTGTCATCTACAATGTTCCGTTCTAAAGAATGGGCAAGTCCCATACATCTTATGACAACTTAAACGATTTTTTAAGTGTCTGTTATTAGAAATATTATACAATGCATCTGTTAAAAGTTTAACAGCATTTTTAGTTTTTTTATCACCGCTTGTGACTCTAAAGATCTCAACTTTTTTACCGGGCTTTGCTGTTCGCTTTAACAAACCAAAGTGAGTCTCAATGTCTGATGGGTCAATGTCGTATTTTTCAGCAAAAAACTTTTTGTATAAAGTTAACTGATATGTGGTTAACTTTTCTGCTTTTCTGCGAGCATCCCAGCCCCAAGAGCAAGTTTTCCAATCAATAATATGATACTTGCCATCTGTAGTTTTAATAACTAAATCAACAAAACCTTTAAAATCATATTCTTTGTTTGGGAATTCGATGATCCTCTCAAACAATTGCTCTTCTACTTGGTGTACTTCGTATTCGCCAAAATATTCTTTAAGACCCTCGGTTACCTCAACTACGATTTCTCTGCCATGCTGCATAAACTGGTCAATCTGTTTTTGGTTGGGCTCTTCAAGTTTGGTTATTTGCTCTTTGAATTTGCTTTCAAAGAGTGTAGTTGGATCGCCAACTTGGTGATCCATTGGTGCAACCTCTTCGCACACAGCATGAACAGCCGTTCCAAAGGTCGTAAAAATAGAATCAGTGCGCGGATTAAGTTTATCTTCATTTACTAATTTCCTGTAGTGTGGACACATGGTCCAGTTTTTAAGTTCCGAAAAAGAAATATGTGGCATAATGTCCTCAAAAAAATTGCTTGAGTTTATTATACAACACTGGGCTCGTCCTGTAAAGCATTTCTTGTTCGCCCTTTAGCCAAGTTTCGAAACCAGAAGCGAAGTATTCTCTTAATGATGTCGCGGCATAAGGATTTGTAAATATGCCGGCAGAGTACTTCCAAAGTTTATCATATCCTATTGTATTTGCTAAATAATTATCCAATTCTTTTGAGTAGTTTATCTGATTAAAGTTGAATGGAGGTGTTTTACCCCCTTCATACATTGATATCACACTTTTAAGCCTATTTCTTTTATTTAAAAATTCTTTCTCTAAGAATCTATCGCCATAGATCTGATCAAAATATGGTTTCTCAAATGAGTGTGCAAGTTCATGAAAGAAGTTCATCAAGATTTCTTCGACAAAATTTTCTTTGTTTGATAGATACATCACTCCGTCTTTGTAATATGATTTATAGTTTTCCTTTTCTAACTCTGGAAAACTACCAAGCTTTATTTGATGTATATGTTGACATGATTCAGGAGATGTTTTTTCTTCTATTTGATTCAATAAATATTGAATGTCTGCTGTATCGAACTTTCCCTTATCTAGTATGATAAATTCGACACCATTGACAGCCGTTCTGGTAGCATTTTGTTTGCGTTCTGTGATATAACTTCTTAATGACATTACAAAACCTTTGCTGCTAGAGTTGCTACCTTAGATCTCTCTCCCTTTTGTAGAGTTACATGACCTGCCAGATCATGATTTTTAAATTTTTCTACAGCATAAGATAAACCATTACTTGTAGCATCCAAATAAACTGTATCGATTTGTTCGATATCTCCAGTTAAAACAATTTTTGTATCTTCGCCGACACGAGTAATGATTGTTTTTAACTCATGGGTTGATAAGTTCTGTGCCTCATCAATAATAATGAATGCTTTTGCAATAGAACGACCACGAATGTAAGTTAAAGCTTCAATCTCGATGATGCCTCTTTCAGCATACATTTCAAGTGCGACTTTATCATTTCCCATCAAGAACTGTAAGTTGTCTTGTACCGGGGCTAGCCAAGGAGCCATTTTTTCTTCTAAAGTCCCCGGTAAGAAACCAATATCTCTGCCCATGGGCATTACTGGTCTTGACACTACAAGCTTGTTATAGATTGGTTCATGTTGACCTTCTTCTAAAACCTGTTCCAATCCAGCAGCTACAGCCAGTAGAGTTTTACCACAGCCAGCGGCACCAATGAGGGATACAATTGGAACATTTGGATCCAATAATAAATCAATGGCAAATGACTGCTCTTTGTTTCTTGCGGTAATATCCCAGACCCCATGTTTGTGAATTCCTGCTTTAATAAGCGGTTTATTATAGGCTAAAAATCTAGCTAGTGCGGTTTTCTTTTCGTTATAATTTGAAATCAACATTACAAATTGGTTTGGTAATAATAATTTTTCATCTTTCTCAATAAAAATTTTCTCACCGGAGTAGAAATGGTCGATAGTTTGATCATCCACCAAATGCTTCTCTAAGCCCGTGTAAAGCTCGCTACGATCATTAACGACTTGGTTTACATCGTAGCCCTCACAAGGGATTCCAAGGGCATCACAGCGGACTCTGAGGTTAATATCTCGGGATACAACAACAACTCTTTTACCCTCTGCCTTCTCATTGAGAGCACAAGCTAAAATAATGTTATCTGGATCTCGTTTATTGGACTCTGGTGGGAGGGCAGATATATCTGAAACTCTTGCTCTCAAAAGACCTTTGCCTTTTTCGATA
>CERN01029120.1_pt1 | contig 19406 bp, 15 predicted proteins | sample 530761 | NCBI WGS metagenome assembly CERN01 (sample SAMEA2620947, study PRJEB7988) | marine metagenome | isolation source: saline water (ENVO:00002010), including | reverse complement strand
ACGACCTTTTGCGTGTCGGCCTGATCATTCTGGTTGGTGGCTTCTTCGACCTGCTTTTGCACATCGCGCAGTTTTTCAAGCGGCCCGCCAAGATCGGCCAGACGCAGGCGCAACTGACGTTCGATTTTGGGGGCGTCATCGATCCATTTTGATACCGGTTCGCTGAGGCCATAAATCCCGGCAAGCACCGATGCGGTCAGGGTCAGGACAATCGCAAGCGCGGTCAGGCTTTGCGGGATGCGATAGCGCGCCAGTGTGCGCACCACCGGCGAGAATACCAGCGCCAGCAGGAAGGCCAGTATCACCGGCAGGATCAGGCTTTGGGCGACGTAAAAACAGCCAAAGGCCAGAATGACGAAGGTGCCGATCACCGATACCGTGCGCGCCCGGCGATAGGCGCGTGCACGCGCGCTTAAGGCGCGTTGTTCGGCTTCATCGATTTCGGTAGGGGCATCCGCAGCACCGCTTTCAATGGCGGGGGTGTCGGATGCCTTGATCGGATCGGTCATGCAATCTGCTCCGGGCGGGATCCTGCCGGGCATGATGCAGGCGGCAGGAGGGTGACCTGACTTTAACGTCTTGTGACAGGGTGATGTTCCGCCGGGATGAATGTAAGTGGCTGGTAAAGCAAAACGGCGCCCGAATTGGACGCCGTTTTGAGCCAGACATATGTAAGAAGATCAGAAGCGTTTGATCAATGCAAAGCGGACATTGTGTGACTGGAAGTCGCCGTCATAAGAAAAGTCTGAGGCAGGACCGCCTTGGCCAATGTCTCTGTCGCCGTCTACAATGGACGGGAAATAGGTCAGGACATAGTCCCCGCGAAGGGACCAGCCATTGCCGATCAGGTACCCGGCCCCGATGCTGCCCGACACGCCGAATGCCGTTTTCGTATCTGTAAATGTATGATTTGTACCTGTAGTTAAAGTATCGGTGAATTTATGTGTGGTTTTGAACCGGCTGATTGATGGACCTGCCGCGAAATAGACCTGCCATTCCCCGGTCGCATAGCCGATTTTGGGGCGGATGCTAAAGGTGAAATCCGATTCAACGGTGGTTTGGGATGTAAAGCTGTTGGCCGTAGAAGAAGCATATGTTGTCCGGCCAGTGTTTTCTGATTCAGAAAACGGCATGAATGTCAGATCGCCTTCCACCCCGTAAATCATATTACGGTCCTGATGGTCGTATCCGAACAGGGCAGAGCCGGTGACGTCAAAACCCTCGATCGTTTCATTGAGGATCGGGGTGAGTTGGTTTCTGTCACTGCCTGAGAAATGACCGGTATACAGGATGTCGGTGTCCGGCTTTGCCGCACTGTATGCGCCGCCAAGTGCCAGACCGCCATAAAAGCCCGACCAGTCTGTTTCAGCAGAGGCGTGGGAGGTAGCAGCACACAGGATGACGGCTGCGATACCGGTACACGAAATACGTGATTTTAGAGGAAAGCGCATGATCTTGTGGCTCTGTTTGCTATCGCAGTCTGTCGACTAGGCGACGAGGTGAATAATGAATGATTATTCAATAGCATAGCCAGATTCAACGCGAAATAGAATTAATTGGTCAGGAGATTGCCGCAGCGCCCCGTCAGGCGTCGATGGCCGGTTCCTGCAATTGCAGTTCGCGGGCCATGATGACAGCCTGTGTGCGGCTATGGACCGAGAGTTTGCGCAGGATGGCGGAAACGTGGGCCTTTACGGTGGCCTCTGTCACGTCAAGCTCGTAGGCGATCTGTTTGTTCAGTTTGCCTTCGGTCAGCATGTTGAGCACGCGCAATTGCTGTGGCGTCAGTTGGCCGATTTTTTCGGCAAGGCCGGTGGCTTCGTCATCGGCCGGGCCGTTTTCAATCGCGTCACGCGCCCAGTCGGGCATCCACATATCACCGTTCAGAACGGTGCGGATGGCCGTTCCGATCTGATCAACCGGTGCCGATTTCGGAACGAAGGCCGATGCGCCATATTCAATGGAGCGTCTGACAACCGGCAGTTCCTGACTGGCCGAGACGATGGAAACCGGGATGTCGGGATAGGAAGCGCGTAAGGTGAACAGGCCGGTAAAGCCGTTCATGCCGGGCATGTGCAGGTCCAGCAGGACAAGGTCGATATCGCCGTTATGGGATTCGATCTGTTCGATGGCTTCAGACAGGCTTCCGGCTTCATACAGCGTGACGTTTTCCAATTCTGATGACAGGGCCTGTTTGAGGGCACCGCGCACAAGCGGGTGGTCGTCTGCGATCAGAATCTGGAAGCTGTCAGCCATTGGCGATTTCCCCGGAAGTCATTTCCCTTGAAAGGTCGCGATTATTCCATCCCGTTATTTTTTAACGGCGTCTCACGATAATATTAAGGTGAGGGGACGATAACCCGGGATGACATTGTTTGTCTGGTGTGGTGCGACCCTGATGCGTCCTTGCTGCTTTGGCAGAAAGGAGTGAGGGAAACCAAAGATCACTCTCGCCCCACGAAATGTGAAACTTCGGCCCCCCTCGCGCCACCACTGATGATTATGACGACTAAAATCGGGCTCGTAAACTCTGCATTTGTCGGAAAGTGAAATTTACCTTATCTGTTGGGTTAATGAACGAAATTCAGTTTTGAAGAACTGCGCCGCGCTGCAACATTGGCGATTTTATACAATCACCGGCAAGGCCGCGCAGACCAAGGGAAAAAGGACTGTCTGATGTCTGATCAACCGCAAGTCATCCGCCGCGAAGATTACACCGCACCGGCCTTTCTGGTCGAGAAGGTCGAACTGGTGTTCGAGCTTGATCGGGATGTTACAAATGTGAAATCGCGGCTGTTCGTGCATGCGAATCCTGTGCGTGGGACCGGCGGCGGCGACATGGTCCATCTTGACGGCGAAGACATGAAGCTGGTGTCGATTGCGGTTGATGATCGCAGGCTTGGTGTTGATGAATATAGTGTCGATCCATCGGGCTTAAGCTTTAGCGCGCCGGGCGAGACATTTGTGGTGGATATCGAAACCCAGATATCGCCCGCGGCCAATACGCGGCTTGAAGGGCTTTATGTATCGCAAAGCGCGTTCTGCACGCAGTGCGAGGCGGAAGGATTCCGCCGCATTACCTATTTCCCGGATCGCCCGGATGTGATGGCGACCTATAAGGTCACGATCCATGCCGACAAGGCGAGCTGCCCGGTTCTGTTATCCAACGGCAATCTGATCGATAGCGGTGATCTTGACGGCAACCGGCATTACGCGGTGTGGGAAGATCCGTTCCCGAAGCCGAGTTACCTGTTTGCGCTGGTAGCGGGGGACCTTGCATGCGTTGAGGACAGCTTCAAGACCATGTCGGGCCGCAATGTTGCGCTGCGCATTTTTGTCGAGCATGGCAATGAAGACCGGTGCGATTACGCGATGGACAGCCTGAAACGGTCGATGAAGTGGGATGAGGAGGTTTATGGCCTCGAATACGATCTGGACCTGTTTAATATCGTCGCGGTTTCCGACTTCAATATGGGGGCGATGGAAAACAAGAGCCTGAATGTGTTTAACGCCAAATACATCCTGGCCAAGCCCGATACCGCGACCGATACGGATTATGAATTGATCGAATCGATTGTTGCGCATGAATATTTCCACAACTGGTCGGGCAACCGGGTGACATGTCGGGACTGGTTCCAGTTATCGCTTAAGGAAGGCCTGACGGTTTTCCGCGATCAGGAATTTTCGGCTGATCAGCGGTCCCGCCCGGTGCAGCGCATCAAGGATGTAGCCCAACTTCGTGCGCGCCAGTTCCCCGAAGATGGCGGGCCGCTGGCCCACCCCGTCCGCCCGGACAGCTATATGGAAATCAACAATTTCTATACCGCCACGGTCTATGAAAAGGGCGCGGAGCTGATCCGCATGATGCATACCCTGTTGGGGGCAGAGGGCTATCGCAAGGGGATAGATCTTTATTTCGACCGCCATGACGGGCAGGCGGTGACCTGTGATGATTTTGCCAGGGCGATGGAAGATGCCAATGATGTTGACCTGAGCCAGCTTAAAATCTGGTATTCGCAGGCGGGGACGCCGAGCCTTAGCTGGCGGGGCGAACATGATACGGAGGCCAAGCAGTTCCGCCTGACGGTTTCCCAGAAAACCGCACCGACACCGGGGCAGCCGGACAAGGTGGCCCTTCATATGCCAATCGCGATTGGCCTTCTGGGCCGGGATGGCCGGGAGCTTGTTTCGCGCACCGTGCAACTGACCGAGGCCGAACAGACATTCGTGTTTGATAATATCGATCAGGTGCCGGTCGTGTCGTTCAACCGTGGTTTTTCCGCCCCGGTGAATATCGCGACCGAACAGCCGCATGAGGAGCTTGTCTTCCTGATGGGCCATGACAGCGATGCGTTCAATCGCTGGGAAGCGGGGCAGAAATATGCGACCGCGCTGATGCTTTCGGCCATTGCCGAATTTGAAAAGAATGGCGGCGATGCGGATGCGGCATTGGGCGATGTGACTGAATTTGTGGCGGCGATGCGTGCGACCCTGATCAATGACGATCTCGATAAGGCGTTTCGGGCCGATGCGCTTGTCCTGCCGGGCGAAGAATTCCTGTCCGAGCAGCGCAAACCGGCCAACCCGGACGCGATCCATCAGGTGCGCAATGCGTTGCGCAAGCGGATCGGATCGGATTTGCGGGCCGAATTTGGCAATGCCTATCACCAGAACGCGTCAAACGCGGCCTTTACCCCGGATGCGGAATCGGCCGGGCAGCGGGCCTTGCGCGCAACCGCATTGGCCTATCTGGTGGCAAGCGGAGAGGGCGAATTTGCCGATCTGGCAGCCGAGCAATATCGCAGCGCCGATAACATGACGGATCGGATGGCGGCCCTTTCGGTGCTGAACCATCTGGATCATCCGGGCCGGGCCGAAGCACTTGCCGATTTCGAGGCACGCTTTGGCAAAGACACTGTGGTGATGGATAAATGGTTTGGCCTGCAGGCGATGTCATCACGCGATGATACGCTGTCGCGCGTGAAGGACCTTATGAGCCATCCGCTCTTTACCATGCGCAATCCGAACAAGGTGCGGTCGCTTATCGGTGCGTTTGCCATGACCAATCCGCGCCATTTCCATGCGGCGGATGGCAGCGGATATGCGTTTTATACCGACCGCCTGATCGAGCTTGACGATATCAACCCGCAGGTCGCGGCACGTCTTTGCGCGCCGCTTGGCAAATGGGCGAAATATGACGAGGCGCGGGCTGACCTGATGAAGGCAGCACTTGACCGTATCCTCGCGAAACCGGACATTTCGCGCGATCTGTATGAAATCGCATCGAAATCGCGGGCGGTATGAGGCCGTGGGGCATTGCGTGAACGCCTTTCTTCATCAGGCCCATGCGCCCGATATGCATGATTTGCGATGGGGGTTGTTGCGAATGGAAAGGGATAGAATATGAATTTGGCCGCCGTTGCAGCACAGCTTTCCGACGGATGGAAGGGCCGGGTTCTTGCCGATTTTGGCTGTGTCCGGATGAAACTTTTCAAGGCAGATGCCGTCGGCCTTGCCGAGGAAATGCATTCGGATTGGGATGAAGCGATCCTGATGCTGGAGGGTGAACTGGTGCTGGAGCTTGATCAGGTGCCGATGCACCTTAAGGCTGGTGATTTTCACCTGATCCCACGCGGGGTTCAGCACCGCATTTTGCCCGGTTGCCGCGGATCGTTCATATTGCTTGATCCTGAACCGCTGGCTTAAACAGGCGACCAGTGGAAAACGCGAAAGGCGGCACGCGAGATGTGCCGCCTTTTTTTTGTTTCGGACTGGTATTTAGCAGCCTGTGGTCAGGTTCCTGAAAAGAACGCCGGGATTCATTCTGTTTTCCGGATCAAGGCTTTTCTTTATGCCGATCATCAGTTCATAGCGCAACGGATCGCACAGGCGTTCGAGTTCGTCGGTCAGCTTGCGACCAACGCCGTGTTCGGCGCTGAAGGTTCCGCCAAAGCTTGCCGCGATGTCGTGGACACAGCTTTGGACATCATGCGTGACCTGATCCGGGTCGGAAAGCTGTTTCCAGTAATCGTGCGGGAACATCAGGATGTAATGCACATTGCCATCGCCCAGATGGTTGACCAGAAGCGGTGTTGCCATCGGGAATTTCTCGGCGGTGACTTCCTTGGCTTTGGCGATGAAGGCCGGGACTTTTGAGACGCGAACGGCAACATCGTGAACAAGACCCATGCCTTCGAGCTTGTTGGCCTCGGTCACAGAATGGCGCACATGCCATATCTGTTTTGCCTGTTGGGCGTTGCTGGCGATGAAGGCATCAAGGACCGATCCGTTTTCAAAATTTGCGCCAAGAATTTCTTCAAAAATGCTGTTGAGATCGACCGATATATCGGTTGCGGTCAGTTCGATCATCAGGGACCAGTCGGGAACGGTATCGAAAGGCATTGTGATGCGTTCGATGTGTCGCAGCACGGCGTCAATTTCGGTGCCGGAAACCAGTTCGAAGGCTTCGATATAGGGACCGCATTTATCCTGAAATTCGGTAAACAGGCGGACGGCGGTTTCGGGAGAATCAACTGACACCCAGGCATGCGCATCATTGGTGTTTTCCGGATGCAGGCGCAATGCCGCACCGGTGACAATGCCAAGTGTGCCTTCGGCCCCGATGAACAGATGTTTGAGATCATAGCCGGTATTGTTTTTCTTGAGCCCTTCGAGGTCGCTTAGAATCCGGCCATCGGCCAGAACGACTTCGATGCCGCAGACGAGATCACGCATCGGGCCATATTTGACAACGCCGGTGCCACCGGCATTGGTCGAGATCAGGCCGCCGATCTGGGCACTACCTTCGCTGCCGAGATAGAGCGGGAACTGGCGTTTGTAGGGTTTGCTCTTTTCATGGAGGTCGGCAAGGATGACGCCGGCATCGACGGTGACGATATTTGCCGCCGCGTCAAATTCGCGGATCTGCTTCATGCGTTGCAGGCTAATCACGATGCCCGGTTTGTCTTCGGGGAAGGGGCTTTCGGGGACGCCGCCGTAGCAGAGGCCAGTATTCCCCCCGAGGGGGAATACTGGCTGTCTTTCCTCGGCCGCCACTTTCATCGTCCGGGAGACCTCCTCGACATTGGCTGGAAGGGCAACGCACAGGGCTTTGCCTTTCCTTCGATCACGCCAATCTATCAGATAAGGGTGCATATCCTGTGGATCGGTGATCAAACCTTTATCGCCGAGGATTTGGTGGAGACGATCAATCATGGCAGGTCCTTGGAAAGAAGAGATCAGGCTACATTGGCAAGAGAAGCGACATCAAAAGCGGATTTCAGCGCGTTGATGGTTACTTCTGACGGGTCTTCAAGGGGCAGGCGCACACCACCAACCGGGTGTCCGGCCATTTCCATGTATTTTTTCAAGGGGCCGGGGTTGGTTTCGCGGAAAATGGCATCGATGGCGTTATCGAGCTGCTTCTGAAGGTTAAGCGCCTCGTGCAGTTTGCCGTTACGCGCAAGGTTGAAAATCTCGATCCAGATTTTCGGATACACATTTGCGGACGCCAGAACACCGCCCTTGGCACCAAGGGTGACATGTGTGGCAAAGAGCGGTTCTTCACCGCTGAGAATGGCCATTTTATCGCCGGCCAGTTTCATCGTCTTGATGAATTCGGGCATGTCATAGTTTGAACATTTCATGCCGATGATCGAACCGTCTTCGGCCATTGCCTGAATGGTTTCGGCCTTGGTTGAAACGGTTGTGCGGCGGGGGATTTCATAAAGCAGAACCGGGACGCCAACTTCGTTACGATAGTTGGCAAAATATTCGCGCATGCCGTCCTGGGTGCCGGCCGCGTAATAGGGGGTTACGGTCATGACCCCGGCAGCCCCGGCTTGGGCGAAGTCCCTGCCGGCTTCGAGCGCATCCTGAAAACCGGTAGAAAGAACGCCGGGGATAACGGGGGCAGTTCCGGCGGCATCCACACAGGTTTTGACAATGTCCTTGCGTTCCTGACGTGACAGCGCGGGATATTCACCCGTACCGCCAATCGGAACGATGCCGGTTGCACCCGCAGCAAGCTGTCGGGTGACGAGATCGGCAAGAGCCTTGTGATCAACGGACTTGTCACTGTTAAACGGTGTGACAATCGCGGTGTAAAGGCCGGTGATATCGTTTTTTGTAAGAGTCATATTCGTCTCGTGTCTTTTGGGTGGTGGCGATCAGTTCAGGAAACCGAACATGCGCGGCAGTGTCAGGGAGACAGCAGGCACGTAGGTTACGATCAACAGAACGACGATATTGGAAATCAGGAACGGGAAGCTTTTGCGGACAATCGCGGCAAGCGGTTGGCCGCTTATGGCCGAGCCAAGGTAAAGCCCCAGCCCGTAGGGCGGTGTCATGAGCCCGATCATCACGTTAACCACCATGATGACACCGAATTGTACCGGGTCGACACCCATGGCAGCCACAATCGGGGTGAAAAGCGGCGCAAACAGAAGAAGCTGAACGGAATCGCCGATCCAAAGACCGTTGATCAGGAAGAAAATGTTCAGGCACAGCAGCAGCATCCAGGGCTGCATATCAAGCGTTTCAACCAGCATGGTCAGTTCGGACGGCACACGTTCGGTAGCCAGAATCCAACTGATCACGCTGGCAAAACCGACAATCAGATAGACCGACGCCGATGTGCGGACCGCACGATCAAGAATGCCCCATATCTGTTTGAGCGACAGGGTGCGATAGGCACAGATGCCGACCAGAATGGCGTAGGCAACGGCGATTGATGCTGCTTCTGTTGCGGTGAAGATGCCCGAAATGATCCCGCCGATAATGATCAGCGGCATGAACAGCGCCCAGAAGGCGTTGTAGAAAATCCTGAATGCCAGGCCGAGCGTCAGGGCCTTGATCGGGTTTGCCGGAAAGTTGTTTTTGCGTGCGATGAAATAGATCACGATGATCTGTGCAATTCCCATCATCGCACCGGGCACGGCACCGCCAAGGAACAGAGCGGCAACCGATGTGTTGGTCAGGCTTGAGAAAATGATCAGCGGGATCGAGGGCGGAATGATCGGCCCCTGAATGGCTGAGCTGACGGTGACAGCGGCGGCAAAGTCCGCACGGTATCCGTCCTTTTTCATCATGTCGATTTCGACAGGGCCAAGGGCGGAGATATCGGCCAGCGCCGAACCGGACACGCCGGAAAACATCATGGAGCCGACAACGTTGACATAGGCCAGCCCGCCGCGCCAGCGACCGACCAGAAGGCGGGAAAATTGCACCAGCCGTTCTGTCATGCCCACCGATGTCATGATTTCACCGGCAATGATAAATAGCGGGATCGAAAGCCAGATAAACACATCCATCCCGGTGAAGAATTTGTGGGAATACATGTGCAGCATGTCGGTCATGCCGGGCTTGACGAAGAAATAGGAAAGGCCGGCAAAGCCAATCGCAAAGATCACGGGGCTGCCAAGGAACATCAGCAACAGCAGCAGACCGATCATGGTAAGAAGTGCGTAATCCATAATAACCCCTAGAGCTCGGCACGCAGAAGTGAGGCTTCCTGTTCGGTGTCGGGGCCTCTGAACAGGTCGCGAATGGCAAGGACGACCATGTGGAACAGCATCAGGGCGGCGCCGACCGGGACAGAGAGATAGATCCAGAACCATGACAGGTTCAGTGCCGCAGATGTGCGTCGCAGACCGAAGATGGCGGAATCAATGCCTTTGACCAGAAGAACGCCAAGCAGCAGAGCAAGCAGCAAACGGAAGAAAGCATTGCGATAGCCCAGCCAGCGGCGTGGCCAGAAGCTGTCAAAGAAGTCGACACAAACGAGCTGTTCATCACGAACAAGCAGGCTGCCGCCCAGCATCACCACCCAGACCATCAGGAAGCGTGCGGCTTCTTCGGGCCACGGCAGGGAGAAGTTGAAGCCAAATCGCAAAACGACCTGTACGAACAGGATGACCGCAACGGATGCAAGCATCAATCGGGCCAGGACCGAGGTTGTATGGGCGACAGTCGATGAGAGTTTATCGAGGGTCTGAAGCATGAAGAATCCTCTCTCGGATCGTGTTCGGAAGGGAGACACGGATCGCGGAACGTCACGCGAATGGACCAGATGGCATTCGCAGAACAAGCAGGAAAAGAAAGGCCCGGCGGAAGCCAGCCGGGCCCGTAATCTTATTTCTGTGCTTCTTTGACAGCAGCTTCGAGTTCATCGATCAACTGGGCACCAACCTTTTCTTCCATGAAGGCACGAATCGGTTCCTTGGTGGCGTCGACGAATTTCTGGAATTCTGCCGGGGTCGGCTGATAAATCTCGACGCCAGCGTCACGAATGACCTTGAGGTCCTGTGATTCCTTGGCGGCGATGATGCCGAGCATCGCGAAAGTCGCCTTGGCCGTCGCGGTGTCAAAGATGACTTTATCCTCGGCATTCAGGCCTTGATAGAAGTCATCATTAATGGTGATGAGCGGCATGTTGATCAGGTGATGATCAAGTGTGTAGTACTTTTGGACTTCTTGCAGATTGGTCAGAAGCATGGTGTAGGGCGCATTTTCCTGGCCGTCGACCACGCCGGTCTGCAAGGCGCTGTAAAGTTCGGCCCATGCAATCGGGGTCGGGGATGCGCCAAGGGCCTTGACCATTTCCATATGCAGCGGGACGGTCTGGGTTCGGATTTTCAGACCCTTCATGTCTTCGGGGGTGCGGATCGGGCGGACCGAGTTCGAGAAGTTGCGGAACGCGCCGGTCAGATAGCTGAGCACGCGCACGCCGCTGCCTTCGGCAATCATGTCGGACAGTTTTTTACCAAATGGCCCTTCGTTCAGCACCTTGCGCGCGACTTCGGTGGTCGGGAAGGTGTAGGGCATTTCGAGGATCTGGGCGGGCGGGTAGTATGCGGCAAGGTGCCCGGCATTCAGACCGCCAACCATGTCAACAAGGCCGATGGAGTTCTGTTCGGCAAGGGATTCAAGGTCCCCAAGCTGGCCGTTTGGATAAACTTCGAGCTTGAAACGGCCGCCCGACTGGGTCTGAAGGACGTTGTCAAAAACCTCGGTAAAGGTCCAGTACGGGTTATCAAGAAGGTCGCCTTCGCCATCGACATGGGCAAATTTGACGATCGTTTGAGCATGCGCAGATATAGAAAATAATGCACTCAGGCCAACGGTGGCGGCGAGGGTGACATGCCGAAGCTTTCGAGTGATGTTCATATTTTCTCCTTATACCGGGCAGCGCACAGAGCAATGGTGCTTTGATGTCGGCCTGGTATTTCCCTGATAAATTTTCAGACACTTGCGTTTGGTTGAGTTTCTTATTGGCCGCAAAGTCGGTTTGGTGCCGGACGCATCGCGAAAGGTTGTGCTGCGAAGATTGGGCGAGAAGTTTTCGCAAGGTTCGAAATGCATCCGGTGAATTCAGAATATATCCGATACAATCGAAGTCAATAAAATACGATAAAAAATTTCCTATAGTATATTTTTTGTCAAATATGGCATATTTTCTGATATGGTATATGCTACTGATGCTGTAAAAAGCGAAGGGGGTGTTCAGGCTTCGGTTGTTCAACAGGCAGCTGCTTCTGACACGAAAGGGCATTGATTATGAACAAGGGGAATATCAAGGCATGAACGTCGATCTGGAAGATTTCCAGTCCAACCGCCGACAAACGAGTTCTTCGGGTAACCGGCCTGATGCGTTTGGTCCGCGATTGCATCAATTGCGCAAGGCGCGCAACTGGACATTACAGGATGCCAGCAAGGCTTCTGGGATTTCGGCATCCGCTTTCTCAAAGATTGAACGTAGCGAACTGTCGCCGACCATCTCGACGATCCAGCGGATCGCGAGGGGCTTTGATATGGATGTCATCAGTCTTCTGGCTGATCCGGATGAACAGCCATCCCTGTTGGGACGTCGAAGTGTTACACGTGCGAACGAAGGTAAACCGCATCTTTCGGGAAGCTGCGATAACAAGCTTCTGTGTTCTGATCTGAAAAACAAGCGCATGACGCCGATCAAAACCCGTGTCGTTGCCAGGGATGTCGAGGAATACGATGTCTGGCCCAAGACGGATGCCGAGATTTTCATGACCGTGCTGAGCGGAACGGTCATCGTGCATAGCAAAATCTATGAACCGCTGGAGCTTCATGAAGGCGATTCGATGTATTACGACGCCAGTGCAGAGCATGTCTGGACCCGAAGCGGCCCAGAAGAAGCGGTTGTCCTTTGGGTTCTGACGAGTTGAGCGCATGGCAGCAGGGCTATTGAATGGCGACGATTATCGTGCGGTAGCACGCAAACGGCTTCCCAAAGGGCTGTTTGAATATATTGATCGCGGGACCGAGGCCGAGCTGGCCTTGGCCGATATCCGCCAATCCCTTGACCGTATTAAATTGCAGCAGGCTGTTCTGGCGGGGCATGACAATGTCGACCTGTCGGTTTCGCTGTTTGATCGCAAGTATTCCTGCCCGCTGATCATTGCGCCGACGGCTTTGGCCGGTCTGGTGTCGCATGACGGGGAGGCGAAGCTTGCCCGGGCTGCCGGAACGTTTGGCATACCTTTCTGCGTTTCGACCCAGTCCGTGATGACCATCGAAGACATTCGCAAAGGGGCGCCCGATGCGGAATTGTGGCTTCAGCTTTACGTGTGGCAGAACCGGGCTTTGACGTGGAATTTGCTGGATCGGGCACAGGGCTGTAATGCGGAAACCCTGATTGTGACGGTTGATACGCCGCAGGGGCCCAAGCGCGACTATAACCAGCGCAACGGATTTGCCATTCCCTTTGTCCCAACCGTGCGTGGCATTTCCGATGTGCTGCGTCATCCGGGCTGGTTATGTTCGGTCATGTTGCGGTATCTGATGACGACGGGCATGCCGAGCTATGCGCACTACCCGCCCGAATATCGGACTGCGATTACCAGCCAAACGGCGGCGCACGATATCAAAATCGAAAAGACCCTGAGCTGGGATGACATTGCGGAAATCCGGGATCGCTGGCAGGGGCGGCTTATCCTTAAAGGCATATTGTCGACGGTTGATGCCGAACGTGCCGCCCAGATCGGTGCTGATGGCATTGTGGTGTCCGCGCATGGAGGGCGGAACTTTGATCTTGCGCCAGCACCGGCGACGGTTCTTCCGGAAATTGTAGCCAAGGTCGGTGGCAGGCTTGAAATTATGGCCGATAGTGGCGTTCGTCGCGGCAGTGACGTTCTTAAATATCTGGCGCTGGGCAGCCGTTCGGTTCTGATTGGCCGATTGCCGCTTTATGGCTTGGCCGCCGGCGGAGAGCAGGGCGCGATTGATGTCCTTGCGATGCTTGTCGAAGAAATGCAAAGCAATATGATCTTTGCTGGCATTGGCCGGGTGGAAGAATTCAAAGGGAATGCAATTGTCTGATGGTGGCAAATGAAAAGGCGGCACGCGATATGTGCCGCCTTTTTGTGTCGTGGCCTGTTTCAGGCAGGTACGATCAGGTCAGTTTCATCCGTTCGCTGAATTCCTTCATGCGTTCGGAAAGATTGCGTGCCATGTCGGAAAGTTCGCGGCTGGCAGTGTTGAGGTCATGGGCCGAGCGGCCCGTGCTTTGTGCACCGTCATTCACGAACCGGATCATCTGGTCCATCGATCCGGCGCCTGATGCAATGCGTTGCACGTTTTCCGAAATCTCGCTGGTGGCACGGCGCTGTTCATCCACCGAATGGGTGATGGTCGACTGGATATCGTTGACCTGATGAATAACGTCGCCCACCGTGCTGATGGAATGGGCGGCTTTCTGGACTTCCTGCTGGATTGCAGTAGTCAGATCGCCTATCTGGCCGGTCGCACTCGCGGTCTGATCGGCAAGCGATTTGACTTCGTTTGCGACAACGGCAAAGCCGCGCCCCAGTTCGCCCGCCCGTTCGGCTTCGATGGTCGCATTAAGCGACAGAAGCTTGGTGCGATGCGCGATATCGTTGATCAGATCAATGATCGATCCGATTTCCGAGCTTGCCTTTTCAAGCGATACGATATTGCGCTGGCTTTCCTCTGCCTCGGTACGTGCCCGGTTGGTCACGTTTGCGGCCTCGGATGCCTGACGGTTGATTTCGGCAATCGAGGATGACAGTTCCTCGACCGCGGTGGCGACGTTCTGGGTGTTGCTTGCCGCCTCGCGCGAGACGTCAAGCGCGCTGCCTGACTGATCGACCGTGTTTTCCGACTGGCTGGTTAGATCACGGGCAAGGCCAAGAAGCCCTTCGGACTGTTCGGTGACCGATTGCGCCACGCGGGCGACCTCGGCCATCATTTCGCTGACCGCGATGCGGCTTTCTTCGCGTTCGGTCACGACGTTCCAGGCCAGCATGGTGCCCACAAGGACATTGTCCTTGTCGCGCACCGGGGCTGCCAGAAGTTCAAGGTGATCGCGTTCGGTTTTGACCACTTCGGTAAAGGGCAGGTTGGCCGGATTGGAAAGCCGGTTCTGGAATTCCGCACCGACCTTGAGGAAGTCGCCCGAAACCGAAGCCGCATCACCACCGACATAGGTTTGCGCACTGGCATTCAGATATGTCAGTTCGCCTTCAGGCGTGATCAGGGCGGTCATGGTCGGGGTATTTTCGACCATGTTTTGCAGGATCATGGCCTGGCGCACGGCTTCGCGCAGGCCGACCAGCGCCTTGCGCATTTCGCCGATTTCATCGGACCCGACCCGGGGTAGGCGGACATTGGTATCCCCGTTCGAGATCGAAGTCATTGCCCCGGCAAAGGCGCGCAGATTGCGAAATACCGTGGTTCGAAGCAATATCCAGCCAGCGATCCAGCCAACCAGAAGGACGGCGACCAGAATTTCGATCGAGAGCGTTCGAAGATCGTCGGTCTGGGAATAGAAGTCGGTAATATCGCGATCAAACGTGGCGGTGGCCCAGACCCCACCACGGTCATTGCCGATTTCGATATCGACCGTGGCACGATGGGTGCCGCCCGCTGCTTCGGTGGGTTTTGCTTCCGCCGGGGCAGGGGCTTCGCTATCGGCCGTTGGGGCCAGGGCTTCGCCGCCTTCGCTGGCTTCCCCGTCTTCAAGGCTTTCAAACAGCACATTGCCGTCGCTGCCAAGAATGCGGAAATTACCGCCAAGCACCTTGCCGATACCTGTAAGGGTAGGCAGGGGATCGGTGATGACTTCCATAAAGCCGACAGCACGAAAACCGCCAACCGGAACGATGGTGCTGAAAACCGGTTTGCCGGTTGGGGTTGCCCACATATAGGTCACCGGTTTGCGGGCATCGGCCTTGTCGCGTGTTTTAAGGTAATCCATCACCGCCGCATCATCGGTGACACTGGCCCCCAGATTGGCATCCGAGGTTGCAAGCTGGTTGAAATCGGTGTCATAGGCGATGGTTTCGACCAGAACCAGTTCGCCCTGAACGACCTGGCTGGCATTGGAAAGGATGTTAAGTTCGGCCTTCATGCGGGCCCGATCGTTATCCTGATAGCTTTTGACCAGACTGCCAAGGCGCGACCATTCATTGACAATCGGTGTGACCTTGTCTGCGTAATCCTGTGCCACGCGTGAACGGACAAAGAAATTGACTGTGCCGCCGACCGAATTGTTCAGCGTATCAACGGCAAAGTTCCGATAGGTGTCACCGGTCCACAGCAACATCCATGTGACTGCACCCGATAAAAGCAAACCTGTTACAAGCAGGATGCGTCGTAACGTCAGGAGGCCCGTAGCGCCCCCTGCAATAGCCGTCTTCGCGGCTTTGTCTCCCGTCATTCATTACACTCCAGAGCCAGTTTTTTTATGGTTCTTTTGGTGCTTCGTTCCCGGTCTACCTCTTGGGGGGTAATTGGTTTGATCCAAACAGAGCTTGGCGGCAAACACAATAGCGCTATTGCCCCAAACCCCATGTTTTTCGCGGTATACAGTATTCTATATATTCGTGACGGGCGCGAAATCCGGGCCGGGAATCCCGTGAATTTCGGATGGCTATTGAAAAAACACAAAAAAACTTGCGAACGAGTGTGATAATCGTTTGCAATTAGATTTCTGATGATCTATGACTGTGTTTGTCAAATGCAGACGGCAACGTCGTTTGCGACGGGCCATCAGGCTGACATGGCGTACCTGATGGTCACTGTTCTTCGGGACTCTCTCTCCCCGAAGGTCGATCTCTCTCACTCGAGGGGGCTGGTATCCGGAAATTGTGCGGGACAATTCCGGGCTATATACCAGCCTCCCTTTTTTTGTCCTGCTTTGAAATCGCCAAAGTTTCATGACATCTGCAATCTGCATATCGGCGCGCGATTTTGGGTGCGACCGGGCCAGCGTTTTTAGCGTTTTATAAACGGCCTGTGCCCTAAAAGAAGCAGGGTAGCCTGTGGCGGGGGTCAATCGCCATGACGGATACGCGCGATATTTACAGATAATCAGTCGTAAAGGACCGGCAGAAAATGGCTGGCGAAGACGAAAACAACCGCACCGACCTGCATGCGGACCCGAAACCGGAACCGCAGAAAGACGCGCCCTTACCGGCGTTTATTTATGGCCGCAATGGCCATGGTGAGGACGGCGGGCGTCATCGACAGTCACAAAATGGGCGGATAGCAGAAATGGATCGCAAAACCTTACTGGGTCTCGCAACCGGTGCCGGCATGCTCGGTCTGGTCTTGTTCTTTGTCGGCATGCTGGTCGGCGCTGGGCTGTTCATGGACCCTGACGAACAGATGGCAGCCAACGAAAAACCGGCAGGGCAGGCCGAAATTCTGGCAACGCTGCCCGAAAGTCCGACATCAAACCCGGCACCGACAGCCGAAATGCCCGATGCCGGTACTCTGTCGGGGACTGAAACGTCATCCTCAACCCCGGCGGCACCGGCTGTGACCGATGATCCGGTGGGGGATCTGATTGCCGAACGCAGTGCCGTGATCGAGGGCGAGGATGCGGGCAATGCCGCGGAAAACGGTGAGGCGGCCAATGAAGGTACGACCGACGCAAAGGATGCCCCGATCGCCCCGGAAATGAGCGACGCCGAAAAGGCTGCGGCCCGTGCGGAACAGGCCGATCAGGGCGCGAATGCCCCGCGCAAGCTTCAGGCACCGGAAATCAAATCATCCGATGATGCCGCAGCCAAGTCATCAGAAACCACATCCGCATCTACATCCGCACCGGCGGCACCCGCGATCCCCGAAGCTCCGGCCGCCGCGGCGGAAAACACGACGGTTGTCAAGAAAACCGAACCGGCAGCGACGTCTGCGCCCAAAGCAACCGCGTCCGGGGCGGCCGCCCCGTTCTCGGTTCAGGTGGGGGCCTTCAAGGTGCATGAAAATGCCAGCCAGCGCGCCGAAGAACTGCGCAAGCTTGGCCTTGAGGTCGCGGTTGTTGCGCGTGGCCCCGAAGGGGATGCCACCTGGTATTATGTCCGGGTTGGCAGATTTACGACCATGAAGGAAGCGCGCGACAAGGCAAGTGCGGTCAAGAAGGACCAGAATCTTGACGGTTTCCCGGTCCGGGCCGAGCCCAATGACCGCGAAGTCAACTGACACATATATATAGTGTCGCTCAATATGATACCGGGGCCGGTGCAGATGCTGCATCGGCCCTTTCTGTTTTCTGATGAACGGGTTTGTTTTTGCGCCATCTTTGCGGCATTCTACTTGCCTTCACAGGGCAAAGGCTTTAGGCGGTACGCCAGAGTTTTTCGGAAAGCAAAGCCGTGACGTGCCACGCGGGCAGCTTTGCACATCAGGATGGTTGGCAGAAACATGACCACACAGAACGATTTTCCCAATCTTCATATTCTCGATCACCCGCTGATCCAGCACAAACTGACGCATATGCGCAAGGTTGATACCTCGACCAAGACCTTCCGCCAGCTGCTGAAGGAAATTGCGCTGCTGATGGGCTACGAGATCACCCGCGAATTGCCGGTCAGCTATGAAGATATCGTCACCCCGATCTGCCCGATGAAGGCACCGATGATCCAGGGCCGCAAACTGGCCGTCGTGCCGATCCTGCGGGCCGGTCTTGGCATGGCCGATGGCCTGATCGAACTGATGCCGTCCGCGCGCATCGGCCATATCGGCCTGTATCGTGATCCCGAAACCCACATGCCGGTCGAATATCTGGTGAAGCTGCCCGAGGTTGAAGGCCGGACCTTCATCCTGGTCGATCCGATGCTGGCAACCGGGAATTCGGCAGTGGCGGCAGTTGATACGCTGAACAAATATGGCGTTAAGGACGAAGACATTCGCTTCATGGCGCTGGTCGCGGCCCCCGAAGGGGTCAAGGTCTTCCATGACGCGCATCCGAATGTACCGGTCTATACTGCGGGCCTTGACGAGAAGCTGAATGAAAAGGCCTATATCGTGCCGGGCCTTGGCGATGCCGGTGACCGTCTGTTTGGCACCCGCTGATCTGATCGCATGATACCGTAATACGAAAGGGCGCCGTCGGCGCCCTTTCGTATGGTCTATTCGGATTTCGTCGGTGCCGTGATCAGCCTTTTGGCGATACCGTGATATCAACCGTTGATCCGGCAAACGATCCGCCTTGCAGCTTGATCGTGGCAACGCGGCTTTCGCGGTCATAAACCATCACCGATATATCGGCGCGGACCACGGTGACTTTGCTCCAGCCGAAATTGGGCATTTCACGTTCATAGAAATCATACATCTGGGCGGGTGTGCCACCGGCATTGATCACAAGACGCCCGTGCCACGCGTCGGATGCCCCGAAAATGATGCTGCGATCCATATCCAGCGAGGAATTGGACGGCATCGGAATGTCGGTGAACTGGGTAAAGGACGGGATCGGCTGACCGCCGCCCTTGCTATCCGACCCGTTGTTTGACGAAGCATTCGGAACAAGGTTCGAACCGGAGCACCCCGCAAGCGCAAGGCTTGCCAGTGCGGCTGCACAAATAAATGAATGTCGCAGTTTCATCATCTTCCTTCGGTCCCCTAATGCCGTTCAGGCACTGTTATCTCGCCCCATAATCAGGTCATTATGTAAAGGAAAGGTTCACATATTGCCTTTTGTCCATCTTTTCAAAGACCAATTGGCAATATTGCGGATCCCGTCCAGTTTTCCTGCAAGCGATCATTGCACCGCAAACGCCATATATAAAGCATCAAAATTGCCATCGATCATCTGATCCGTATCAAGAAAGTGGATCGGGACAGGGGGTAATTTGGTCGAACCCGGATAAAAAGCGCACCAGACGGCGAATCATTATTCGGGTTTCGGGTTTTTCTTGCGGTCTGAATGGCCGACTTGCGCCGTATTTTGCCAGACGGATTTGCGATTATTCAACTTAAAGTCCGAAGCCCGCCGTGGACTTGTTGCCACGGTTGGTAAAGCGTAAAATACTAAGTCATTGAATTTAATGGATTTCGATAAAAAAGACGTCGAAATGCATTTTTTCTCGAAAAAGGTGTTTACAGGTCCGGCGAGGGGCCCTATAACCCGCCTC
>CERN01039723.1_pt1 | contig 19737 bp, 32 predicted proteins | sample 530761 | NCBI WGS metagenome assembly CERN01 (sample SAMEA2620947, study PRJEB7988) | marine metagenome | isolation source: saline water (ENVO:00002010), including | reverse complement strand
TTTTTTAATTTGTCATTATTAAGGCTTGACAATAACCATTTGATTACCTGCTGCGAAGTGACCGCCAATTTGCGTTCTTAAATCGTAGTGGTTTACATCTTTAGAAATAACTTTCAAACCGTTTCCAGCTCCATTTATTTGCCAAGACTCCATCATTCTTGAGTAGTTACCCATTGCTTTGTAACGACATCCAAATGTAGGTACATCATTTTGCGTTTTAGTATCTTTCTTCTTTCCAACTGGACACCAGATACCTTGTTTAGAGTAGTCATACCCAGCAGCTCCGTAAAGTTTTGCGTGAGATAAAATACCTAATTGTTTAAAAGCAAATGTACGTCCTGCTTTCGTTAAGCATTTGAAACCAACTGAAGCAGCTAAACCTTCGTCACCACCAAACATTTGGCTGTAAGCAGATTTAGTGTAATTAATATCAGTTGTTGCAAAATAACTAACTAAAGCATCTTCAATATCTACATTTAAGTCAATACCATTAAAACAAGCAATGTTTCTAGAAGCAAACTCCTTATCTAACAATTTAGCTGTTTCGTTAAATTTAGCAACACTATAAGAACCTGCTGTATAGTTCACAATGTTTCCATTAGACTCAACATATGGGAATAAACCTTCAGTTGACTTAATTGTTCTTTGAGTAGCTGAATCAACTAATGCTGCGTTTGTATTTGTAGTTTTTCTACCAAATAGTAATGCTCCATCAATTTTCAAGTTCATTCTATAATCAGCGTCTAACTGACCTTTAACATAATAAGCGTTAATAGCTCGTCCACTTGAATCTTTGTCAAACCATTTTCTGTTTGTCATTTCAGTACCAGTAACACTCATACGCTCTTTAATAATTTGAACGTTGTTTGTGTACTTGTAAGTACCTGCAAATGCAGATTCTGGTTGGTCAGAACCTTCAGAGAAAGCTGCCGACATAATAATTAATTCTTGACCTGCTGATATTGCTGGAATGTTATCACCTAATTGGTTAGGTGTAAGCTGAACAGTAATCGTTGGTACAGTACCAGAAATACTAGTAACTGAAGCAGTAACTCCATTAGGGAACATTACAATATCCCATAATCTTGGGTAGTACTTGTTCAATCTAATATCAGTTGACGCTTGTAAAACGATATTTTGAGGTGCATTTGCTGCTGCTGCTGATGTAGCTGCGTTAGCGTGAATTGTTTCATGAATCCAATCTTCTTCATGGTGAGAATACTCATCTTGAGAAACTGGACTTTTAAATCCTAATGAATCAATAGTACGGAAAAATCCTACTCCTTGATCTCCTTTAGAACGAAATAAGGTATTTAATACCTCTGGTTTATCAATATCAAATGTTGATACGATGTCCGAAGCATATTCTGCTGCGAAACTATTTAAATCTGATGCTGCCATTTTATTTAATTTTTAATTTTATTTAATTTTTCTATCTTAACTTCACTCCTTCCATTCGTTCAATCATAGCAATGGCATGATCACTTCTAGTCATTTTAGTTTCAGAATCTCTTACTTCAGTTTCTGGAACCGCACTAGGATTGTGGTCACTTTTTATTTTTTGTTCTTGAGCCTGTGAAACTCCAAAATCATACGATGCTTTCATCATTTGTTCGTGGTTTTCTTGTATAAACAAGTTCATAGCCATTGATTTTACATTTTCAACGTTTTCAGGTGTAAACTCTAATCCCGAATCAGATATGATATTAAATACTTTATCATCTATCAAATCTTTTTGTTCTTCGTTTATAGAATACTCAAACCCAAAATCGTATTTCAAATCAGAAACACTATTTACCTCATCCGTAACTACTCCGTCCCATTTCTCTATTCGCTGTTCATCAGCATAAGCTAGTTCTTCATTTGTTGGTCCTGTCTGAGTTTCAGTTCCTGTTCTAGGGGTCATTGCTTCTTTCTGAAGATTAACAAGATTTTCTCGTTCTCTTTTAGAATCTCTTTTAAGCTCAATAGCTCCTAGCTTCATTTCTGTAGCATCATATAATTCCTCGTCAAGCTTGTATTTGTTGTTAAGATATTCTGTCGCTTCTTGATCTGTTAAGCCATCGTTAGCTTTAAGAGACATCTTCATAACATCAAATTCACTCTTTTGGGAGTAATCAACTGACACTACCTCAGAATATACTTTAGGATCACCTCCTTTAAGTATAAAATCATTTAATCCTTTTACATAATCACTTGCGAACTCTGGCTCCTTCTCGCTGTTTTCCAATAACTGATTATACTTATCCACTAGCTGATCATACTCTGTGGCTAATTCTAATATTCCTGAATCTTTAAACTCTTGTTCCGACTTGAACATTCCATTTGACATTTCGTCAATGTACTCATCGGCACTTAGTTCGTCAAACTCTGAACTATCAGTTTCCTCAGAAACTACTTCTGGAGTTTCTCCTTCTACAACATCTCCTTCTTTCACCGTTTCGGCTACTGGCTCGGTTTCTGTATTTTCAGGATTAACTTCCTCCGTATTTTCTACGGTTTCCTCAGTTTTTGGAGCTTGATATGGTAATCCAGCGTCCTCAAACATTGCTGCTGTTATGTCATCTTCTGTACTCATTTTGAATAATTTTAAGATATTTTGTTAAATAATACTGTAAAGATATAATAATATTTTATTAAAATGCAAATCACTTACCTAAAGTTTTGCTAGACTTCATTAAGTCTTCATCTAATTTATGATAATGCTGTTTTTCTTTTGAAATATCATCTAGACCAGCTTTGTCAGCTCTCTCTTGCATTCTAAGACTTGATTTAACTTTTTCAACTTCTATCTCCTTACGAGCTTTTGCTGCTTCAGTGTTTTCTATCTTACCTAAATCCTGTTCAGATTTTTGTTGTGCAAGCTGTGCTGCTCCTGCTTGTCGCTGTTGCTCAAGTTGTGCTTGAACTTGGTCCTGACGCTCTTGTTCTTGATTTTCTTTAATAGCTAAATAAGCTTGAGCTAATTTAATAGAACCTTGATCAATAAGCCTAGATATATACATATAGTCTGACATCCTAATACCTATACCTCCTTGTTTTTTTGAATTAGATGACTGTATAGCCATTTGTTTAATTTCATTTTTTTCAGCATCAGATGGCCTCATTTGTATAATTAAGCCTAACTCTTCAAGTCTAGTCTTAGAACTTTGCTTCATTATATTAACAGAGTTATTTCCAATAGCTTTTGCTAACCCTTTTACTTCACCGCTTCTAATCCTAACCTGCCACCTTACTAGCATGTTTTGGGCTAATTGAGTTTTTATAGTTTTGTATCCTACAAATAAATTATGCATTACATTATTAGTAGCTCCTACTTGCATCTTAGATGTCCCAACAGGAGTTTCAGTACTTAAGGTAGATGCATCCATTGCAGGAGATATTCCTGTTATTTGACGTATCATCTCAATATCATGATTAAGTATAGTAATGTATTCATTTAGCTCTGAACCAATACCTCCTGAAATTTTATCTATTGGAGAAGGTTGATTACCTGTAAACTGAGACTGATGAGTACTAGCTTTATATACAACATCACCAGTTTGTCTATATAATCTAAGTATATCTAATGGCCCCATTTTAGAGCCTCCCATAGATATTCCCGTAAGAGCACCAACTTCTACTTTAATTCCAGAAGGAGCAGACATTGCTATAGCGTTCTGCATCTTTAACCATGTCAACTGAATATTGTCAGCTAATGGAACAATAGAAGATAATATTGATTTTTCGTTTTCTCTATAAGCTTTAAAAGATAAACAAACTTCTTCTGAGTCGTTTTTTGGAATATCTGTTTGCTCTCCCCAATTAAAAACAGTTTCAGTACCAACTACCCAACTTACTTTTCTAATTTTTTTCTTTTTTACCGTATGAGATTGTCTTTTTTCAGTTTTCTTTTTTTTGTAATCAAAGCTTTTTGGGTAATACATATAATTACCTCTAGATGTTTTTTTCTTTTCGTACTTCTCTAAATCATAGTCTATAAATTCAACATCTATAACGCACACATCGTAGTCTTCATATTCATCACTAGATTCACCAGGATTTACTTCATTTGCAGAGCCATTATTTTCATAATTTCTATATTTATCTGCTATTTGTGAAATTACTTCATCAGGTATCTCAGGTGCTCTTTCTCTTAATTGAGCAATAGTCATTTTTCTAATCTCTCCAGCAGACTTCATGTTTTTATGTGCTGGATCAGAGCTATAAGACATTATCGCATCTCGTGGATTAACATACCTGCTTTTTACTTGTTTTGAAATTGGATCTACATAATCTCTAGCCATTGCTATTCCTAGATCAAATAAATCGCTAAATATTCTTCTTTTTATATCGTCCCATGATGACATATCATAAGACCAGTTTAAAGCTTTTTCATAGGCTATTTCAATAGCTAGTTTAAAAGAGCCTAAGTCCTTCATCATCTCAAGTTCCTCTACACTATTTGGAACAAAGTTAGGCATTCCAGGCATCTGAGGCATTCCTTCAGTTGCAGCAGGATCTTCTCCTAACTCTTCTGACAATACCTTGTTAGCCCAAACTCTCCATTTCATGCTGTCTTTATCAGAAACTGATTTTTCATCAAGAGCATCAATAAAAATATCATATTCCATCTTATCCAACATTCCCATTACCACTCTCTTAAATTTAGGAACTACAGACAAAATATCCCAAGACACATTCATGTATCCTTTTCTTTTATTTGTTTTTCTGTCTCTAGGAGATAGTCTATCCATGTATTTAGTTACAGGTTGATTACCTTTAGCATATAGCCTTAAAAGATCAATCTCTCCTCTAACAGAAAAAGGAATTGTTAATTTGTTGTTAACGTAGTCTGCGTATAACGCTTCAGCATATTGCTTATACCACTTTTCATCTTTCTTTTTTGGGTCTATATTGTGTTTTGGGTAAGTAACATTCTTACCTATATAAGAGTTTGCGTTGAACATCTATACGTATTTTTTTCCAAATATAAGAATAATAATTAATATATTATTGCAACTAACCTCTTTATGCTAATGCAAGATAATAGGTTTAAGGAAAAGGTAAGAAAAATCAAGTTATCCCCCTTACCCCCTAATAAGAAAGATAACTTTTATTTACTTACCGAATATGCTGACGCTGAGTAATTAGGAATCAGAATGAGGCTCTAAGAGGTCACAAGTTGTCGAAAGACCTTGCTTAGATTTAAAAGATAAACTGGCTTAGTCTCCCCACTGTTAATGCTCTTTTTGTTTCATGCACACGTATGAAATGTGTAAGCAAAAAAAAGGTCTGACCATCTAACCTGCCAAACCTTTCAGTGCCAACCCATATCAGAGAGTGAGCAAAATATTTTAAGATTATAAGTGTTAGATGTGAAACTAATTTCAGTACTTACGACTGCAAATATATAATAAAATATATTACAACCAAAAAACCCAAAGAAAAAATCTATGGGCTTTAGGGCTATACTATGAATATAACAAGGGAAGAATTGAATCGGCACAAATATATATAAAAAAAATAGCAACTCAACTAAAATTGCTACTTATAATTTTTAACTAGTAAATGAAAAGTGATTTGAAAAGAACTTTTAGTTGATTATCACATATTGCTAATTTACAATATTAATAAGTAGGATAGTCAAATTCGTCAAACAAATTTATATCTAAATTCTCTTGTTTAGATTTTTTTATCAACTTATCATCTTTAGCCTGAATAAGAGCAAGTCCATAAGCTACAAATAAATCATAGTCAGTCATTTTTTCTTCAATCTCTAAGCATTGTCTTAAAAACTCTACAGAATCTTCTCTAGACCCATGCCTTTCAATATAGGTTTGTATTTCTCTAAATATTTCATCTCTTGTAATCTCCGTAGTAAAAGTACCTGGCTTCTTATTAAATATTCCTGTTCTTCTATCTTTACCGTACCACAAATAAGCTGGATAACCTCTATCTATAAAATAGTCCCATAAAAAAGGAACGTTTATTTCTATATTCATTTCAAAGCCATAATAAATAGCCATCATCAACATATCCTCTCCATATTCATTTTTTGTCATAGGACGAAAATTATACCTACATACAAATTTATTTGTAACCCACTTACTTACATCCTTGTCAGAATTATCTATAGAAGAATCATATCTTTGAAATACAGCTCCTGAACCCTGAGATCTTTTACCATTACCTGTTTTAATAAATTTAAATGGATCGGCCCCTCCTGTAAATTTACTTGTATTTCCAGGTATCTTCAGTCCTCCATCTATATAGAACTTATTTCTATCTTGCTTTTCTAACAACATGGAAACATCAAACTTGCCTCTAGGGTTTGGCTCCCACACTACCTCAGTATCAGGGACATTATCTTTCCATTTAAAATTACCTTTTGTTGTTGGTGCTTTTTCGCTAAAAGTTACCTCATCAATTCTCTCCTCAATAATTTTTATATTAAACTTACATTTAGATGAGTCTCCCCTAAAACACTCCCTAAACATTGTAGGGTACATACGTATAAACTCTGACAAACCATCAAAGTCATCAGCAGCTATATATCCCTCTCTAGTATTTTGCAAATATTGTTTAGCTTCATCCATTAATGAATTACCGAACTTGTCAATAAATCCCTCTAATCCATCGTGAGCAGGAATAAACAAATTATATAGTCCAGATAAAGTTCTACCATTTTTAGTTCGCATTTTGTCTTTTTGCCAATGGTCATAGTGAGATTGGTCGCATAACTGCTTAAACCTAGATCCACCACCTTTGTCCATTTCCCCAACAGTTGAGGTATATGCTGCTTTTCCAACAATCACCCTTCCTGTAGATAAACATTGTTTTACTACATTGTGTCTTAGTAAAATATCTCCATCGGTAAACTTACCGCTTTCATCGGAATGATACCTTAATAGTTTACGTGAATCATAACCCTTAATATCAGATGACTTAAAATCTATCTTTGAACCAAGAGCCTTAGCTTTAGCAACTAACCTTCCAATTACAGAAGATTTTGAAGCAGGCTTTCTAAATAGCATTGTCTTTTTAGGATCGTCAGAACCTTGAAACAAAGGCTTAAAAAAGAAAGGTAAAGACTTCCACCCTGGAACTAAATGGTCCGTAAACACATCCTTAGCATGTTCTTCAGTTGCTGATTGAATACCTGAATGCTTTCTATACATTCTTGATGTAGTTTCATATAACCATACTTGAGCTTTATTTGTCGCTCCTTCACGCCTATGCTTTGGATATATAAATCCAAAACAGTCTTTGTCTTTTACACAAAAGTCTGCAAAAATAAAAAACTTTCTATCCCTGCTTCTATATTCTGGAACACCTATATCTATTTCCCAATAACTTATATATAAGTAATTTGTACCTGTTATATATGTAGGGACTCCATTATTATAAAACCAGTAACCATTAAGTCTTTTTTGCCACTCAGATTCTATGAAGTCTATTTCTTCCTTCCACTCATGATAGTTTTCTTCTAAAAATGACTTTACAGAAAGAAGCACTCCATTACTTTCTAAAGTTTTTTTATCTATAAATAACTGAGGGCTTTGTTCTAGCTCAATTAACCTTTCAGGAATAACTGGCCTATTAAACATTTGGTCTTCTGGGCTTAATCCAAATCCATCTATTTTTGTTAAATCACCGCATTGAGGCAATGGTATTTCTATCTGCATCAAATCTGGATCATCATCATTTATGACTAAGTATTTTTCTGGAGGACTATATAATTCTTCCATATTAACCTATATTAAATGCATAATCTTCAGGAGATAGTAGTAATTGCTTTCTAGCTTCCTCTTCTACATAATCATATAAATCGTCAGTAAGGTATTTATTTGTGTCCTCATTAAGTAGCTCAACCTCTAACTCTCTTAATTGGTCAGAATTTTTCTTAGCCTGAGAAAACACCGCTTGTTTATCTTTAGTCTCCTTAGCATTTTCATCATCAGGATCAATAAGCTGCAATAGTGTGTTGTAAAAAGCTTCTTGTCCTGAAACAAGTAATGAAAAGTTTCTGGAACCCTGCATGCGACAATACCTAATTATCATTTTATTAATAGCCTCATTCTGGCAGTTAAGCATTTGTTTTGCAATAGGAGAAAAAACATTCTTTCCTGCAACAACCTTAGATGTAAATCCAGCTAGTCTAGCAGCTTCAATTTTTCTTTTTATTATGTTTTCTATAGAGTCCTTTAACGGAGAGTTCTTGTCATAGAAATAAACTATATACCTAAATATCTTTTCTAGGTTGGCTTTTGCTGAAGCTTCAGCTACTTTATTAAATTCTGAGTATTGCTTTAGTTTTGGATATACTGATAAAATGTTTGACCCCAAAGGAAGCAAACTAACATCATACATCATATTGCTAAAGTCGTATTCGTTTTCCATAATTTATATAAAAAGAAAAGAGGGAACCACCCCTCTCTTCGTAACCAAACAACTATTGAAAACTAGAACGTTTTCTTTAGAATTATCTATATTAACGAAAATATTTTTAATAGGTTTCATTTTTTTAAGAAAAAATTACCGTTATATCCGTTTCTCTCATGTGTAAATAGCCTACACCATCTATTTCTATTGGTGTTCCAGCGACTTTATTAAAAGCAATTCTTTCTCCTTCCTTGACCCTGTAATTCTCTTTTTTGTCTCCTATCATGTGAACGGTTCCCATTTTAGCAGCATTTAAGTTTTTAGAATCAATTATTATTATGCTTCCTACGTGATCTATTTTTGGATCTTCTTTTATTAATACATATGGCTCTACTATTCTCATTAGTTAAATTTTACATGTTTATATAATTTTTCTGTAATTACAGCAACAACATCTTTTCTCTGCATCCTGTAAAGTTTTTTATCTTTATATACATCATTATAAAGTTCTGATTGAATGGGTAAGTCACTATTAGTACTATACATAATAATATCTCCTTCCTTCATGTCATCTTCATACTCTACTTCCATAGGCTCAGAGGCAAAGCCCTTAACAAACTCACCAGCATGAACAATCCTAGCAAATTTTGTGCTTTTTAAATTTTTTACAGAATCAGGCATTTCTAATATACCATCCTCATATTCGTTTCCCTCCATTAATTCTACAAGAATAAAACCGTTAACAGGAATAAACTTATCATTCCTTATAGAAAAAAATATTTGATCATAAGGAACTAGCCATAATGGTTCATCATTTTTATCTTTAAAAACCATTCCGCTAGTCTCAACTAACTCTTTCATTAGGTAGTGAAAGAAAACCTTGTCTCCAGGCTTAACTTCAATACCTACATCAAATTCCAAAGATAACGGATTACCTATCATAAAAAATGTGTCTCTAGGTAACTCTATAACTTCTCCAAATGTAGGAAAGTGTTTTTCTACTTCTATAGTAGTGTCTAAATGTAGCTTTAGTCCACTATCTAATTCTACCTCATCACGTTTCATATGAGGCTTAACTAATATATGATTAAATAACGGTTTTATCATTTCTTCTTTTTCTTTTTTATTCTATCTGAAAACTTCCCAACAAATACATGCTCAAAAGAGTTTGCTGCTTTAGAGTGTTCTTTAACATAAACAATACTATCTCCCATTTTAACAGAGACTAAGCTTCCATTAGCTACTTTTGTTTTTACATTTTTAGCGTGACGATCTTTTTCTTTGTCAGACATTGCACTCCACCAGGATTTGTATTGAATTGCGGTCATTGGTAGAGATGTTCCCTTATGCTCTACCACTATTATGTCATTAGGAGATAACATTTTGTTTCTATTTTTTGATACCCTTATTTTTTGTATGGTCGCTAGGATAACTAAAATAGCTATTAACAATACAAAGGAATAATGGTAAATATTCATACTGTATATAATGATTCAGTACAAATTTAATAAAATAAGTGGAATAAAAAAGGGAATCTACTTAAAGAATCCCTTTTAATTAATTTACTACAAGAAAAGATGCTTATCTCATTTTCCCTGCTTTTTCTTTTTTCTTTTTTCTTTTAGAAAGAGGCTTTTCTTGTCTATAAAAAGTGTCTGATTTTTTTCTTTTTATTTTAGTTGTGCTTTTTGTTATAGTCTTATCACCACCTTTTCTAACTTTTTCAATAGTAACCTTTGTAGCCCCACCTTTAAGCCTTTCTTCTTTTCTATTTCTAGATCTTTTCTTAGGATCAACAGCTCCTTTATAATCCTTTGAATATAATGTTTCTTTAACTACTTTCTTTTTTATTTTAGAGGGTTTTCTGTATCCTTTCTTTCTTACTTCTTTTCCTTTTGTTGCTAAAGTGTAATCAGGATTCATTAAGGCTACTTTATCAGCCTTTCTTCTTTCTTTTTGTGCCCTGGTTTCTGGAATAGTTGTTTTTTTAGCTGGCTTTCCTTTTTTAGGGTCTTCTATAGACTTACTAACCTTAGCCCTCATCTCCTGGCCTGTTGCTCCTTTCCAGTCAGTTGACTTTAATTTACTAGCGTCATCTTTAGCAGGTGAAGAATATTTTGTGTATGGATTGTTTTCTCTCATCTTTTCATTAGACCTTTTGTCCCAATCCATCATAGCAGCACCCGAATTAGGATCTTTCACGTATTCTCCACCAACGGTTCTTTGATATTCCATTTTATCTCCAACAGTACCTGGAGATTCTACTTTTTTACTTTTTAGCTTACTAGCTGGAATAATATATTGCTTTGACTTAGCTCTTTTTACGCTTCTTTTTTTACCTTTTCTGCCTGGGTCATCAATCATTCCTTTAAGCTGATAAGAACCTGCTCTACCTTCTTTAAGTTTTTCTGAGCTTTTTTTTGTCTCAACTTTGCGAGAAAACCTTTTTCTTCTCTTATCTGCCTCTTTAAGACGTTTTTCGTCAGTAGGGTCCTGTGCTTTTTTTCTTTTTTTTCGCTCCATAACGTTATTATGTGTAATAATAGCAAATATAACAATTAATAGAACACAACAAAACTATTATTGCATAAATCATTGGTCTTTAAAACTCTCCAAAGGTATTGTTTTTTAAATTTTTTATACAACCCTGCTGTAATAGCTATATCCATATCTTCTTCATCTATATACCCATCCCGTAAAAATAAACTAACACTAAAACCATTACGAAGACTTCTAATAAGAGAAGATGATATATTTTCACTAAAAATTACTGGCCATGTGCGTTTATTAATTAAAGTTGAATTGTCATATATGTACTCTATAGCACTTTCAGATATTTTAACGATTTCTCTAGTACTTGAATTTATCCATAAATCGGCATTTTCGTTAAAATTCCATAATTTAAAATAAACAGAGTCTTTTTTGGCTTGTTTTTTAAACCCTAAGTCAGTTAACGATTCTGAGTTGGCCCATCTTAGCTCTTTTACTTTTTGAAATGACTGTGCATTAATAACTCCTGTTACTAAAATTGCGATTGTTAAAATTAAGTTTTTCATATTTTTTTTGTTTGATTTATATAGTCTAACGCTGTGTTTTGAGAAATGTTACAAAAATTTGTGTAATATTATTAATTATTTTACATTTGTGCCTATGAATATAGAAGAAAAAACAAGAATGAAGACAATGATGTTAATAGGAGTACAGTTATTTCTAGAAACTCATGATGAACTAAAAGACACTACAGACTACACTAAAAGATTGAAGTTTACTGCAAGAGAATTTAAAAAAGAATTAAGCAAGAGTCTTGATAGTCAAGTTGGAGTATTGTTTGAGCAAGATCATCAGGTTGAGTTAGTAAACGGAATAATAGAAGATGTTGAGACTTATGTAAACGAAATTTTAAAAGATATAAAAAAATGACCAAGGCAGAAGAGAAGGAATTAAACAGTCTTTGTAACTTTTACATAAAAGACAAGAAATTTATTGAAGCATTTAAAGTAGGAATTACTAAATTTATAGAAAAATATCAAAAAGGAGTTGTAAAGAAGCAATCTTTTGAAGATATAGTTAATGCGATAATAGATAAAAAACTTAATGAGCCTTGATGACGCTTTTGGATTTGACCTAGATCAACTAGGTTTAGTTATGTTGTTAGATATATTTGAAGAAACAGCTATATATACATATGAGCGAGAGTATTCAATAAAAATGGAAGAAGGAAAAGTAAAGGCTTGGTTTGGAAAAAAGCTAAAACACCAGACAAAAGAAATGAAAGGCTTTGAATGTGTAGAATCTGCATTAGTACACGCTATAAGAGAACATGTTAAGAGGTCAGAAAGAAATAATTAATTTCTGTAACTTTTTTTATTTCTTACCGTACTACTACAAAAACCAAACAATTACCAGCATGTCAGAACTAAATGAAGAAACTTTGAAGTTAATAAAAGACAATCCTAAGATACTTAATTTGTGTCTTAAAAAATGGATAAAGGAATACAAGTTAGATAGAGAGTTAAATGTTAATTGGGACAAACTGCTTGCTTTGTTTAATAAGATAACTGAAAAAAATGCTAGGGTGATACCAGCTAAAGCAAAGGGGCAAATTAGACAGAGATTAAGAGAGGGGTATAGCAAAAGAGACTTTAAGACAGCTATGGAGAATATTATGAAAGACAATTATCATCAAGAAACACAATATAAATATGTTACTTTAGAGTTTATATCTAGGGCAGATAAATTATCTAGGCTAGTAACTCAAGATAATACTCCAACAAAAAAGAAACCTAATACATTTAGATAATTATGAGCATATTTAAGTATTCAATTACAACCACTTTTGATAGGTCAATTACATATTTAGAGACTTTAGAAGATGTTAGATTGGAAATTAAACAAAGATTAAGAAAAGACAATAAATTAAAAGCAAACCAACTTCAAATAAATAAACTATAAATGGAAGAAGGAAATATAAAATGTCCTGACTGCGAAGATGGAGTAGCTTGGGTAGATACAAGTTACCAATGTAGTGTATATCCTATTGGAGATTGTTGTGGGGGATGTGGATACCAAGAAGAATGTGATACATGTAGTGGCACTGGAGAAATAGAAGAAGAATAAAGACTATGAAGGAAGGATTTGAAATTGTAACCGCAGACAGTGTAGTAGAGAGTCTTAGGGTATTTAGAGACACTTATAACGAAAGAGGAAAGTATTTGGGGTTTCCTAATATACACCAACATTATTCGATGCAGCTTGGAACTTGTACTGACTGGACAGGATACCCTCGGTCAGGAAAGACTCAAGTGCTTATGGAGATGTTGCTTAATACTTCTATGTATTACGGATGGAAGCATTTAGTATATTTTCCTGATGTTGGAAATAAGCAAGAAATTATCGCAGATTTACTTCATAAAAAAACAGGAAAGGGTTTTGATCCTAAATATAAAAACCTAATATCTGACGATGAAATATACACTGAGACTCAGTGGCTGTTAAAACACTTTTGTATTCTTACGAAGAAAGAGGTTAAGGCTAAGATAACTCCGTTTGAGTTTTGGGACCTAGCGGTAATTATGAAAAAAGAAGTTGGGATACATACAGCCTCCATAGATTCTTGGAAAGACTTAAATCATCCATACAAAGAATACGGTGGTTATGCTACTTATCTAGAAGAGGTTTTACCTTACCGAAATCAAATAGCAGAGGACAATAATCTACACTTGCACACGATAATACATCCTAAGCTTACAGAGAAAGACAGCAAGGGCAATCGCAAGCCACCAAACCCATTTGACCTAAAAGGCGGAAGTGAATGGTTCAATAGTGGAAAGTCAATGATAACGGTACATAGAGAGAATCCAGAGGGTAATTTAGCTGACATTATTTTTCACAAAATGAAGCCAAGAAGTGTTGGTACAGTTGGAGCGACTACATTAATGTTTGACTTAGCCAGCTTCACATATTTTAATTATGATGGCCCAAAGAGAGTTTATGCATCTAAGGACAGTGAACACATGAAAATACATGATGAATCTCTTACTCCTAACTTAAAGTTCGATGAGGAAGAATACGACCTAGAAGGTATAGTAACAATGCAGGATGAATTAGATGAAGATTTATTTTAAATAGAATAATTATGACAAAAGGAATTGAATTTTTAGAGTTAAGAGTATTAGAGGCTAGGACTGGTCTAATTGTTTACCAAGAGAAAGTATTAGCTAAGTTCGGCAAGTATAAAACACCGACCACCAAGGAAGAGGCGTTAAATATGAAAGTTAACATGCCTAAAAACGCTGAGGAAGCTATTGTTGTCTTATCGGATGCTCATCAAGTAATAAATGAACTCTATGACATATCCTTAAAACTAAGTAAGGATCTCAGTGACTCAAGAGCAGGAGAGATGACTAAGGCTATGGAAATTGGCAAGCTAAAAGCTAGAGTAACAAAGCTAGAAAAGCAGAATAAAGCATTTACTGACAAAATATTTTCTAGTTGATAAAACCATAAAAATTGCTATGTGATTGTTTTTTAGTACATTTACGAAAAACCATAAGAAATGGCAAGAGTAAGTAAGTATGCACAGCACAATGAAATAATTGAAAAGCTGTGCAAGAAGTACAATTACAGAGTTAACACAGTAGCATTAAGATTATCAGAATATTTAGGCAGAGGATCCAAGCCCACAGGGGCAATGAGGGCATATGTTAAAAAGCATATAATATCTATCGGAGAAAAACCTGCACTTATTTACAATAAGGGTCTAGAGACTTCTAACTTAAAAAGATACCACCGCAATTTAAATAATGAAATATTTACAGAAACAGATACAAATCAATATCCAGAAAACACTCCTGGAGAACTTCCGTCTGCATGGTGCTCTAATAAAAGCAGGTATTTAACTATTCAAGAGTTTTGTAATAAGTATGGGCTAAACCCAGATTCAGTTAAATCATCGAAGCTAGTTACTCACAACGCAGGTCATATGACTTATAATATTGCGTTTGACGGTAATGAAATAATGGATGACTTTGACTATCTAGGAGAGCTAGAGAAGGCATTAGACTCAATACCAATATATAAGCCTAAGAAAAAGAAACTAGGGAAAGAAGGTGTTGTTTCTTTAACTGATCTCCATTTTGGAGCATATATTTTAGGCTTAAAAGAAACTCCTGACTTTTCTGCATTGATTTTAGTAAATATGCTCAGGAGGGCAGCTATGAAAGTTAATAAGTTTAATTATGCAACGGTACATATACACTTATTAGGTGACTTAATAGAGAGTTTTACGGGGTTAAACCATATAAATGTATGGAAGAGTCTAGAATATGGACATCATGGTGTAGGAGTTATTAAAATGTTTGTAAAGATGTTTAAAGAAAACTTTTTGGACCTAATAATAAACCTTGGAGAAGTAAAAGTAATAGCAGGGAACCACGACAGAACATCTTCCAGTAATAAAGAAGATACTGATGGAGGTGTAGCTGAACTTATAGGGTGGGGATTAGAACTTTTAGGCTATTCAGTAGAGTTTTCTCCTTCAATAATTACACACGTAGTTGAAGATACTTGCTATATACTAAATCATGGACATCATTACCTCACAAAAAAGCTGTCAACTCAAGAAATTTGCTGGAAATATGGCAAGAAAGGATTCTTCAACTTTGTTTGCGAGGGACACTTACACTCTAGGATAGCTAAACTTAATGCAGCTCAGTTAAAAAACTTTAATATGATCATGGATGACAATATAGATGTAAGGAGGCAAGTGTTTTGTTCTCTCTTTACGGGTAACTCTTATTCTGAGTATGGTGGGTGGTCAACAAAGGCAGGATTTACAATTACCGAAAGCAACGGTAACAAGGGAGTTAACGTATTTGACTTTTCTTTTTAAAAAAAACATAATTTTTATTTCAATAATTTGTAACATTTTATTAATTTTACCGTTTATAGATGTAAAGTACATTTAATTATAACCGAATTAGATTAGAGTAGATGGTAATAGATTTTGAAGCAATGGACTGGAGTAAGAATTATACATATAAAGATAAAAAAATATACATTAGTCACGAAACTAAGAGCTATATACTTTGCTCATTTAGTGATAATGGTAAAGGGGTTTTTAAATTAGATAAGTCAGAGTTTACATACGGTTAAGTATGGTAATTTAATTTTAATGGGTAAACAAGATTTTCAACTTATATCTACACATCCTATTAAGAAGTCTGACTTAGGGTTTCATGGAAACTTATTTGGAGGAAAACTATTAGCCTGGTTAGATGCAGCAGGGGCAGCATTTGCTTCTCAAGTATGCGACACACCAAGAATGGTAACTATAAAAATAGATGAATGTCTCTTTAAAAGAGTATCTAAGGAAGGTCAGCTTCTAAAGATATATGGTAAGGTTCATGCGTTTGGAAATACATCAGTAACTCTGCTATTAGAATGCAGAGCTCACAATGTATATACAGGTAGACAAACATCAGTACTAACAACTAACATAAAGTTTGTTAGAATAGATGAAAACGGTGATGCTATACCCATATCTGATAGAGTTAAAAATAAATTAAACCAAAACAAAGATGAAAGAGATAACATTATTTAGTTGGTTATTAGCATTGTTTATAATGTGTTATTCTTGCTCTGTAAGCAAAGACCTAGAAGATGGCATCTTTAAAAATGGTTACTCTTTAAATAAGTTTAATACTAACCTATTCGATGTAACTTTAAACGATATAGTAATAGCGCACGTTACATCTATAGAGTGGGAGTACTTTAAAGGCAAGCTAGTAAGAGAGGTATCGGTAACAACTAAGAACCACATGAAGGACAAAGATATAATTGATATGATAAAGTTTTTACATTCAAAGTATCCTGACTTTAAAATAGAAGTAAACAACGATGGGACAGATAAGTTTTACGAAAATTAAACAAAGATGATCAATAGCGGTAGAGAATGGGACTGGATGACTGAAAATAAAAAACAAATGACTGAAGAAGAACTATTAAAGAAACTTTACGAATACCAAGAAACTATGGATTGGATACATGAGAATGGAGATATTAATCAAAAATATAGCTTAGTAGAGCTTTTAATTCAACAAATAGAAAAACATTTATCAAATGAAAAGGGAATAATTTAAACTAAAAAAGGAAGAATATGAATATGGAGGAATTAACATTAAAAGAAGCTAAGGCTTTTTTAAACAGAAATTACGAAAAAGGAACTCAGTGTCCTTGTTGCAATCAAATGGTTAAACTTTATAAAAGGAAGTTAAACTCTGGTATGGCCAGAACCTTAATAGAGTTATATAAGTGCGGTGATAGATTCGTACATGTTAAGAATCATCTAAGAGAGCAACAGCTTAATAACACCCATGACTTTACATTACTTAGGCATTGGGGATTAATTACTGCTCCAGATGAAGAATCTACAGGTCAAGCATCGGGGTTATGGAAAATAACCGAGAAGGGAAATAAGTTCTGTGAGGGGGAGATAGTAGTAAACAGACATGTGTTAATAGTAGTAAATAAACACTTAGGATTCTCAGACGAGAAAACCACAATCCAGGATTCACTTGGATCAAGATTTGACTATAACGAATTAATGAGAGAATTATGTTAGAAGGTATAATAAAAAACTTTCCAGAAGAAGAGTTCTTAAAAGCTGATGGGTTTGATAATGCGATAATAGGATTTGAATATTCAACAATGAGACTTATATATTCAAAACTTAAGTGCGTAGAGGTGCTTATGTTAGATGATGAAATGGACTACGAAGAGGCTATGGAGTATTTAGAGTATAATACATTTAACGCATATGTAGGGGAAAAGACTCCCATATGGTGCGATGATACAATATTTTAATAAAACACAAATTATGGAAGGGAAGATAACAAAACACAACACAGAAAAAGAAATAAATAACTTAATCAGAACAAGTCAACAACTAAACCTAAACAATGTAACTACAAATCTACTAATTAACATAGATATTGCATTAGAACACCTAAAACCAAATAAAAAAATAACTAAGTAATTTGTAACAATGCGATAGCATTCGAGAAAATTTTTGAAAAATGAATGGTAGTTACTTTTTCTTTACAACTAACTTTGTCTTAACTCCTTCCTTGCGATAATTTTCTTTTCTTACATATTTCTTTTTCCCCTCTCTCTCAACTTCCTTCCCCCCAGGAGTCTTTGTTACCGTAGATTTAATTTCGCCTGTCTTTCGGTCAGTTACCTGCTTAGACTTATACCCACCTTTTTTATATGTCTCTTTGAGCCTATTCTTTGTCTCTACAGATTTCCATTTTCCACCTGAATCATCTGTTCCCTTTTCTACATGTCTATTTTTTCGCTTTTTTCTTATATAGTTAGGCATAAACTTAGTATTTGCTTCTGATTATAACTCTTTTTTTAGCTGTTTTTTCAGACTTTTTGAAATCCGAATCTTTAGGAGAACCCTTACTTCCCTTTTCTCTCATTCTTTCTCCTGATCCAGCTTTTATTCTTTTTCTCTTAGCATGGATGTTTGCATATAAACCTTTCTTCTTTTCCATTACCATTTTGTTTTGTGGGACCAATATTTAGCACTCATTTTATCGTTTGTGTCACCATGCCTAGCATAATAACTTTTACGTCTTGCTTTTTGTTTTGCTGTTTTAGGATTTTTACCTGCACCACTTACACCTTGTTGACCAAAACGAATAGTCTTTACCTTATCACCAACCTTAGCAACAACAACATGGGACTTCATTTTATGACCTGGAGTTCGCTTCGGTTTGTTATAACCAGAAACACCTATGCTAGATAAAATAGCTGCCTTTGCCTTATGTTTACCTCTACTCATAAAGCCTACTTACCATAACGCTTGTCCAAAAAAGACTTAATTCCAACAGCCTTATCTCTAGCAGATGATGGACCCTTTTTCTTAACCTCATACTCTTCATCATCCTTAGTGATCCTAAGTATCTCCTGATCATAAGCAGCCTTTGACGCATCATCCCACTTTACATCGTACTTCTTAACTGGAACTCCTGAAACTTCTCCTTCGTCAGCCCTAGCCTGTGCCTTAGCCATCTCAATATTAGACATTTTTTTGTCCTTATTTTTTGTAATCTTTAATTCTCGCATATCTGTTTATTTATTGTGTTTTTTTCCTTTTGTAGCTTTTTTTACCCATTTTAACAGCCTTATAGTCTCCACCAATTATATAATCCTTATCCTTACTTAAAACTTTATCGTCAGTTCTTATAGTATCCCCCTTATTCATGCCATTAGACTGGTCCTCATCTATAAGAGAATAATAACCCTTCTTGTCTTTAGATACCATTGTAGTGTTCTCTCCTGAAAAACTCCTTTCTAAACCACCTCTAACTCCTGACTTCATGCCAGTACGACTTGGCTTCTCATGAACATAACCCAACTTAGACATTCTCTTATGATCCTCTAGCGTGTTAGCTTTATAACCTCTTCCAGTCTTAGGATCATACATCATATGAGGCTTAAAGTCCTTATCGCTATTTTTTCTTAAAATCTTTAACTTTTTCATATATGTAATTATTAAACAAATATACACAAAATATCATAACATGCGGTATTAACCCTGCAATAAGCATAAAACAGAAGATTGTTGTTTAAAAACTGCCTTTTGCAGAATAAAATGATAGTCACACACACGACAGAGACAACCAAAACCAAATATTATTCTGTATAAACACACAAAACATACTATTTGTTCCAATATAGGGGTCCATATGAAATATGCTGTATTTTAGGGAAAAAAGGGTAGGGGGTGTAGATGGGGAGAGGGGTAGGGTTATATATATATTGTTGAAAAATAATTTGAACACACAAACCCCAATGAAATAGGGT
>CERN01039638.1_pt1 | contig 20049 bp, 24 predicted proteins | sample 530761 | NCBI WGS metagenome assembly CERN01 (sample SAMEA2620947, study PRJEB7988) | marine metagenome | isolation source: saline water (ENVO:00002010), including | reverse complement strand
TCTAGCATCGGTAATATTGGTAGAGATGAAGAACTGGTTATTATTGTTCTTAACAATAAAGACCGTGCCAGGTAGAGATGTATGTCCATATCCAGTAACATATTGCAATGCACTGGCAGCAACACCAACGATATTTGATCCTGGATTGTAAGAAACTTCTTCAGTATTAGAGAAGAAGTGTTTGAAACTGATTAGACCCGTGCCAAAATCAAGTTGATTGGGGTTTTGTGGGTTTAGATTTCTCTCATAGATTGGAGTTCCCTGATATTTAAGATCAAAGCTTCTGAGATTTCTATTGTTGATACCCAGATATGTGTTCTGAGTAACATTTTCAAATACCTTACCGTAATCAAATGAACCAATACCAGCAAGAGTACCGTTAGGATCAGCATCTTTATAAAGAACTTCGTTGTAAGAATAAATGCTTACCATTCCAGATACACCTGCATCTGGATAGAATTCTAGATTTAATTGGGTTCCACTAAACTCAGCACCAAATGTACCGATTCCAGTAGTTGTTCCAATGGCAGCAATTGGTTGCTGTGAAATAAATGTGTCTCCTTTTTCGGGATCGGACATTACATAAACTTGATGTAATGTCTGTGTAGATCCAAAAGCAACATGAACTGTTGATTTGAACGCAAGATCGGTAAAACTAGTAACTCCAACAACCGTGGAAATACCTGTAGTTGCTGAGGATCCCACAACTACTCTTGCGGTCCTTTCTGTTCCTTCTGGAGTAAATTCTAGATTAAGGTGTCTGACTGTGGTTGTACCAAGTCCAACATTCTCAAAAGATACAAATTTACTTCTAACAGATAATGGAATTAACTCATTATGAATATAATTGATCTTGACAACTCCACTTTCGATTGAAGAAGTGAATGTTCCCATGAATGTTGGGGAAGAAAGACCACCAAGACTCTGACGAGTATTGAATGATGCCAACTCGGTCAGATAGGTATCTGTTCCATCATGTTGCAGAGCCAACTCAACATAATCTACCTTATTATCGGCATTGTCTACGATAACAAAGTGCCCAATACCAGCAACAAATGTATCTGTACTAAATCCAGTGATTTCTGTTGTTGTTCCAGCAGAAACGGTAACATTAGCAGAAGAGTTTACTACATTGCCAGTATTGACTGAACCAATACCTACATCAGAAGCAAATCCTTGCTGGAATGCCTTAATATCATAGTTGGTGTCAAATGTCTCATAAGGTTTGATTCTTACCTCAGTAATATTGTCATTTGCATTAAAGAAGGCAAAGAACTCTGCATATCCAGTCGCAAGTCCAACATTGTTAGTATTGTTTATCTGAGATTTCTGAAGTAGATAAGTATTGCCTTCAATTGCAACTAGAACAACTTCGTTGAACTGATATTGATTGTTGAGTGGATTCTCAGCATCATGAGAAGTGAGAATCAGATATCTTGCAAAGTTTCTACCAGCAACGGCCGCGGCGATAGTTCTATCATCGCTTAAATCATTAGATTCGTTGCTAACAAACTGAGGACTGATGTCATCATGGATAAGAACTCTATTTGTCTTATTGAGAATAAAATCTGCAAGTCTGGTAGATCTTAGTTCTACGAACTTGGAAACATTATTAGAAGAATCTACATCTCTAGCAAGGTCAAAACCATAAATTGCATCAACTCTTAACGGATCGCTAATAAAGTCAAGAACAAATCCACCAGCATCATCTGCGGGTCTTGTTGATTCTCCAGCATCACCAACAGATAGAATTTGAGTATTAGCAAAGTTTTTCAGTCCAGCGGGGTGGACAATATCATTTACATAGGTAATAATCTCTTCGTATGTCTTATCACTTTCAATTGCATATGACAAGTTTTGATAATAATCATTATCGGGAAGGAATTGATTACTATCACCGATCAATCCAATGTTATCAGACCATCCAATAGCAGTATCAATTGTAGAATCGATATCATAATAACCATCGAATACAGTGACACTATCAACTTCAGCACGGTCACCACTATTGGTTCCTACGAGAAGATCGTCTGCTTCCAGAGGTCTAGCACCCTCAATAATCATAATACCAGTATTGGTATCAATAGATCTCAAAATCAGATCAGTAGATGGGTCATCATTTCTTCTGAGAGGTTCGTTTTTAGAGAAAGGTGAGAAAGCTTTAGAGCAACTAAATTGTGCTAAGTTGCCTGCCTTTACAATTTGACCAAAACCAGGAACTACAGTTGCACCAGTACCAACATTTGTTGTGAGTCCAGTATATTTAAATGATACTTCTCTTGGGTTTGTTGCCGAGTTATAATCATCAATTTGAAAATTGACAAACTTATAGTCTCCAGAGTTAAATCCATCACCATCACCATTAAACTGAATACCCTCAAGGAATACTGTTTCACCAACAGTAAATGGTTCATTGACATAACCAAGAACAGGTGTAGTAATCTTACATGTAAGAACACCAACATCGGAGAATGCCTGAATAATAGAAATTCCGTTACTGTTTTGCAGAGGAGCGACACCATAGTCGTTTCCTGTCAATCCTCTAGGTTGTACAACAACTTGAGCCGTGTTTACAGCGGAATCACTAAGATCGCAAGTAAGCAAACCATTTTGTACAATTTCTCCCGTTGACTTATCATACAACGCAAGAGAAGGTGCGTTCAAGTAGGATTTACCACCAAAAGTAACTTCAACATCAATTACTCTATTTGCATTTTTTACAAATACTGTTCTAGGTAAGAATGCGTCTGGTTTCAGAGTATTATCAGAGGGATAACCGTAAACATCCGTAGGAACAGTCACGCTATCCATTCTGTTGATGTCTGGTCCAGAAAGGAGGAGATTAGCACTAATTCCACTGTTTCCAATAGATGTAACTGCAGGAATCTTCTGATAACCAAATCCATTATTAATCAAACGAATCTTTGAGATACCACCAGTTGCACCAATAGATGTTGTGGTGTAGAAAAGGTCAGTGCAATCTCCTACAGAGTAATTAGATTTTTCTGGATCCACAGAGAGAGTTGTCGTAAACTCTGTCCCCGCAACACCAGTTACATTATATTTTCCATTAAATGCACTATCAATGAAACCAATCTTGTTATATGCTACAACCCCAGTATCCGAGGTTGACATATAACCACCTTTTTCCAAACCATAATAAACTTCGCTTGTAAACGAATTATTATAATTTAATGTCAATTTAGCCATGTCAGATGGAACTGTAGTTCCAAGTCCAACCGTATTGACATTGACAACCTCTAAATTATCCGTAGTTCCACTTCCTACAAACTCATTGAAGTAATTGCTATCGTAGAAGATTTTTAATTTACCACCAAGAAGTGATGGATCGTTCAAATTAAATACTACATTATTATTTTTAGTTATCTGTAGAGGTGGATTGATTGGATTTATTGTTTGTCCCGTAGATCCAACGCCAGTTACATTTACAACTTCTGGAGGATCTAAGAATAACTGACTTCTAGAATCTGATAATTGGAACTGATCATTATCAACCTTCAGGACAAAGTATGCTCTTTGGAATAACCTATCGGGAAGAGTATCCTCAATACCCAAAGCACCATAGGCCAAGACTTTGAATCCAGTTTCCAAACCATGATCAGAAATAGTGAAAGTATTTGTTACCGTATTGACACCCGTTGTGGGTAGATCAATAGGATTAATAATTAAGTTATTATCTAATAGTTTGACTGTAATATCTTCATTTGGTCCAATTCCAGTGGTAAGACCAGGTTTTACTGTGAGGTTTACTCTATCACCAATACTAAGATTATGTGCGCCAGTGGTTTGAACAGTTAATTCACCTCTTTCAACATCAGAAGTTTCCTGATTATAATTTGTCTGGAAATAATAATTTGCAGCATCATCACCAGTGTTAGTGAAGAAGAGCTCTGCGCCATCAGGAGAGGTCTTAAGACCAATCGTAGTGGAAGTCTTACGAACTGCATATAGACTTGATCCAAGAGCACTGGGAGCAGTATAAGGACTAATTGAATCAGTAGCATTGATTACTGCATTTCCATTTTTACTGAATGTGACTAAATCATTAGTTTTAAGATCATGCTCACCAATATGAATAGATTGTGAGATAATTGATCTAGTTTTAGTTACTCCATTCAATGAAACATTTACGGATGTGGAGAAACCAACTGTGGTTCCAACTCCAACAGACTCTTTAGGATTGAAATAATAAAATTCTTGGAATCTAGAATCAATTGGGGTAGTTTCTTTAAGTGGGAAACTAAACTCGCTAGTAAAATAGGTAACAGCAGCACCTACAGCAGCTGTAGCAAATCCAGCATACCTTTCTACTCTAAGAATTTTTTCACTTGGGAATGCGTTAAGAATACGCATTGTTTCTGTTCCAATCCCGATAGAATCACCAGCGGAAACATTTGGTGGAACAAGATTGACTTTTAAATCAGTAACAATTCCAGAATATCCATCTTGCTCAAGATTTGTAAAATAAGGAGTTACAGAAATTTTGTGGAATTCTTCTATACCAGAAACAAATGTGCTGACACCAGTAATTCTTACAAAATCATTTTCCTTAAACTCATGATATGGGGAGATTTTAAATGTTGTTCTTTCTCTTCCTACCTTAAACGGCATATTCGAGAAAGATACAATCTGACTACTTACTTTAGCAATATCCGCTCCAAAAATTTGTTGAACTTCTGCAGAAACTCCGCCGCCATTAGTTCCAGTCTCATCAAAAACAAGTTTATCATTTACACTATAACCAGATCCACGGAAAGATACATCAATACTGGTAATTGAACCAACACCTAAACTATCTGGTCTTGCTTCTTGGTTATTGGTTTTGTAAGGTTGGAAGACATAATCATATACCTTACCATCGCCAAAGATGTTATATGGGAAGGTGTTTCTTACCAACTTAGAACTTTCAAAGTCAAAGTTGGTCTGATCAATTACCAAACCCCTAACAGTGTTTTCTGGAATGGCAAAACTACGGAAAGTATCTCCGATGAAATATGGGAAGAGTGGTTTATTGATATTATCTACAGACGCAAAATATGCATAAACGCCTTTAGGAAAGTCGGGAGTTTTGGTGAACTTACCATTATGTTCATCAAGATCTCCAGATCCGTCGTAAACATAATCCTCAATCAGTGATCCATACGGAAACTCTGAAATAGGAGGACGATTTTCAATATTTGTAGCATTAATATTATAACTAGTCACTTGTCTCTTAACATCAGACTGGATGTTATCAGGATCTTCTAATCCATATGGACCGTAAATTGGATTGCCATCATATGCCCAACCAATGATAGGAGAGTGGCTAGATCCATCATCCTCAAAGAAATTTCTGATAGAGTTACCATAACCAATATAGTTGACTGCAACACCATCCCCAAAGGGGGCAAGGTAATCTAATTCGGTATCATTGAGTCCATATGACTTATTAATCAATAATGGTCTTAATGCTGCCTCAAGTCTTAAGTTGCTTCCTACTGGAGTGATTGCTACTGAAGTAGTACTAGCAGCATATCCAACACCGCCAGAAATTACCTTAACCTCAGTAATATTACCAGTGTCATTTACAATTGCTCTGAGAACGGCACCGTTAGCCTCTGTGCTAGCACTAGAAACTTGAATATCAGGAGGACCAGAGTAACCACTACCACCAGCTTGAACAAATGCGGTAATAATTCTACCATTAGAGAAAATCAGACCAATTTGACCTAAAGATCCTCTAGGAACAGAAATAGTTGGCGGATTGAGGAAATTAATAATTGTAGAACCATAATTAGCTCCTGGTTCGTACAGAACTACATCTGTAATATCACCTCTTACAATTGGTGTTGCTGTGAGTTCCTGTTCCTGCTGATCTTCGGTTAATACCTTAACAGTACATTGAATTTCGGGATATTCAAATCTTTGAAGACCAGATCCATGAGAATCTAAGAATGCATGGATTCTCTTATCGTAATTCGTATCAGTAGGTAATACATCGCCCTTATTACCAGACTCTGCTAATCTAAAAGAAGAGTCGCTTAATCTCAATACTTTATATTGTTTTGTTGTGCTTAATCCAGTGATACCAGTGGTTTCAAAGGAATAATTTACAATATCTCCATCGACAAATCCGTGATTCTCAAAATACACACTATCAGCAAATGTATTGATACCTACGGGTTTTACATATAATTTTCTACTTGCATATCCACTACCACTATCCTCAATATTGATTCTAGAGATTGTTTTCTTCTTCTCAAAAGTTCTGAAGATATGCTGACCACTATTGCTAGATGCAGCATCTTCTGAGATAGAAATTGTATTGATTCCTAGAACAGAGTCGGATTTTGAGTAATGAAGGAATAGAGAGAGATTGCCAGAAGATCTTACATAGTAATCTTGACCACTCATTAGGGTCAACTCATCTTTTGATCCACCAGTAGTAGCAATACCTAAATTGCTATTTCCATTGCTGTCATAAACAATTCTATTGCCAGTTACTAAATTGTGATTGGATCCAAAGGTAAACCTGTCATTAACTGCCTCTACATTGCCTCCAGAAAGGGTGCTGATGCCGCTAAAGGGAATCTCACGGTATCTTTCCTCAAGTAATGCTCTACCACGCGCTCCAGAACCATTACCTCCAAATATTTGAACACTAATAACTTTATCAATGTCAAAGTCTACTGGATCAACAAAAACGGCAGAAACCGTCCCTGCAACAGAAACAATACCTCCAGCAGTATTCGCTACACTAACTGTAGAATCAGTAATAGTGATATTTGGAGGATTTTGAACATCATATCCAGTACCACCACTTAAAACATTAATGGCACTTAAAGGACCATAGAAAACCTGATCTTCTCCCTTATAATTGAGAATTTCAAGGCCATTAACAAGCATACCCGTATTACCATCTGCAGTAACCTCAGATGTTGTCTGTGCTTCTTTTCCACTCTTGAGATTTTGCTCTAGAGTAAATCTACGAATAGGTCTAGATGGAAAAATCTCTCTTTTTCCTTGAGATGCAAGAATAAAGTCATGAGTTCCTCCAGATCCGATTGGATTGAAGTATTCGGGTAATTGTGCCTTAATAAAGGCACGAGATGTGTACAATTCAATCCTATTAGCAGGATTAAGTACTTTTACAAAGTAATTCTTTTGCTCAAGACCACTAATAGCAACTGTTCCCTCTGAAGGAACATATGTAATCTCGTCACCAGTTCTAAACGGAACATCATTGGTAAATGCAAGTGTAGAGTATGCATCTTCTACACTATTGTAGTTGTCAAAGTTTCCAAGAGCGACAGTAGGGGCAATTAATGTGGATCTAATTTTATCTGAATTAATAAGATAACTAGGAAGAGAACTAGACGCTACATAACCCTCTCTTTTGCCAGTTGCAGATTCATTTTCAGTTTCAATATAAGAATTATTAATATCTGCCAATAATTGATCTTGTCCACCCTTAATAGGGACGGTTGAAGAACTTGCTTTGAATTGGACTCGACGAATATCGTATTTTAATGAAGAATCCAGTGTAGGAATGTTACCAGAAAGAGTAACAGTGTTTGTAGAAGTATTCACCGACGCAACAGTCAGTCCAGTTGCTGCAACTAACTCAGAATTTCTATTAACAATATCAACTTTATCATTTTTACGCAAACTACTCTTATCAAGGGTTCCAGTCAGAAGAAAACTGGATCCACCGAAGGAATCAATCTCATATCTAGTAGATGTATTGTAAACCCAGGAATTGAAGAAAATTTCTTCGTATCCTCTGTTGATTTCTGGGTTATCGATCAATCTACCCAGGTTTCTAATTCTAATAGATGAGTCATCATCAAGGCTTGTCAAAACCTCGTTTGAGAGGAATTTGTTAAGTACACCAGTGACCTTAAATTCTACTCTTTTACTAGAATCTCCTTCCTCAAAACCATAAACGATGTTAGGAGCAGAAATATCAGTATTATTTTTAATTGTATCCTTAACTGGTGGAGATACCTCAAAGAACTGATTAATACTCTTCTGTCCATAAGTGTAAGTTGTTGCTCCAATAGACAGAGTGCCTGTGCTAGAGAATCCGATTGTGGAATCAACTGTAAGTACAGACGCACCAATACCAATGTCACCAATATTTCTAGTTTTACCAGGAACTACGAAAATACCATCAGTAAGTGATCTTTCATCAAAACCAGTAAAGAGTGATAATTTAAAATAGTTGTCTCTGATGTTGGAAACTTCAGAAATAGGACCAGATGCCGCATTGAACTTATCGTTCAGTGGATCATTGTCCTGATAGAGAGTTTCACCTACAAGTTTTGCGGGGTCTCCAGAAATTAACTCAAGAGAGAGTGTTTTTCTCCTTACATAGTTTGCATATGAGGGTTTGATGAGATATTTCTCAAGATCGTTGATTTTGGGGTCAATTCCAAATAACGCTTTGAAGAGAATCTTGAAAGAATCCTCAGTTCCCTTTGATTCATATAAACTTCTCGCTTCTTTAATGAAATTATTAATATCCAGTTGAGGTGACAGGTTCACTCCTTCTAAACCAGGAGCATACATGGACTTCAATTTCTTGTAGAACTCTTTTAGGAAAAGAGCACTAACATTCTGAGCAGCGGCACCACTAAGATGCTCTGCAGCAACAGTTTGCTGCCAGACTAAATTCCCAGGATTATTAGGTGCAGAGTAGGAACTAATCCCGCTGAACCCTCTCGTACATCCAGTAAAACTAGTTTGAGTTTTTTGGTCATAGGTTATAATCTCATTATCAATCTTAATTAGACCATGTTTATCGGGATATCCATCCGTGCTTTCTACTGTGAGTACATCATCAGTTGCAGAAATGGTATTTGTTAGTGTTGTCCCGCCTCTAATTACATCTACAGTAAGATTATCAATTTTGATGTATGCATCAATATTCTCAGCAATATCTGCAGGTCCACCTTGGTAATCCTGTGAGATATAATACTGAGTTAAAAAATCAACAAACTTTGGATTTTCCGATATCGCAAATTCGGGTATAGATTCAGAAATAGTCTGATATGTCTTTACCCGTGGGCTTAATGGGGAGTTTGTTTCTATCATCCTACTGTCTGATTAGCGATCCGTTGGAGTAGCTAGATGTGATTTGGTATCCAATGCCAGAAATTTGCTGGCCAGAAGAAATCGTGTCTCTCACGATATTTATCTCAGAATTTGATAGATCTAGACTGAGGTAAATATCTTTCAATCCGATAACATCATTAGATTCTGGGTATGCCTGCACTTCAACAATGTTATCATTTTTGACTGTAGAGGTAATAGTGACGGCGTTAAGTAAAATTTCACCTTTTAAGTAATCTACTGTTCCTGCAGATTTGATAACAACCTCTTCAGATTCACCTTCCAGTTTTGCGGGTTTGAAAATAGCAATATCTCCAAATTGACCATCACCTCTAGGGATATCGGTCAAATATACAAATTCAGGATCACCTGCAATTGTGAATCCCGTAGACTTGACTGTTCCCCCTCCAGGTAAGATATGGAATTGGTTTCCGAAGCATAATTCATATTGAGCAGTCGTATCGGCAAGAACTTTAAGATCTCTACGAATTGTTACCTTTGTAATATTGGATGTAATTGAATTATTTGTGCTATCGATGATATTTTGCGCTTCAGAATATTTAAATCTACCTCCAAACTTATTTAAATTTGTAGATTTACCATAAGTTTCCAAAGAAGCGGTAACTTCTGCTTTCAATTCGTTCTTATTATCAAAAATTGTGTTATTGTAGTAAACTGAAGTGTCAAGTTCGATGTATAAGATCTTCAGATCTTCGATTCTTTGATTAATACCAGCAATTGCATAACTCTTCAGACCATTCAAGATATTCTGCTTAGTAAAGTCAGACAAGAATGTGCCATTTACGGGTTTGATGCTCAAAACCACCGTTCCGAACTCTGGAGGGTCCAACTCTTCACCACCAACAACAGAAACTGACTCTGTATTTGCGTAAATTCTCTGAATGATGGCCTCATAGTCCCTAGGTGTAACCGCCCTGTTCTGCGCGGAGTACATTCTAGGTGCAAAGTATCGTATAGAGTCAACTGGCTCGATCTCACCGCCACTACGGGCGCTCTGAACAGTCGTTACATTGACTATATTGGTAGATACCAAAGAATTATCGGCATCATCACGAACATCACCCGAAAATATGAAGTTTTTGCCTTCATTACCGAATTTTCCATCGGTGACAATGTAACTAATTTCGACTGTATCGCCCTGTTCTAACTTTGAACCAAAAAGACCGTCTCCGAATAGTAATTCGTAGGTCTCATTTGGTGCTTCTTGTGTTAAAAATATATTTGAGTCTTTCGTAACGCCAATAATGTTGTCAACTTTGGAAAATGACAGTCCAGCAGTTGCTCCAGACTTTTTAACATTGACTCTAAGAGTGTCAATGTCAACATTTGAGTTGTCAATGATAAATCTTTGATCTGTGCTTCCGTTTACGAGGAAAGATTTTGTTAAAAACGATCCTTGAAAGACTGTAATATTATTAAAGTTTGCTGTACGCGGAGGATTTGACCCAGCAGTGCCTCCTGCGTCGATTGGACTGCTTGCAACGATGTCTTCTGGGATAGAAAACACATAAGCCGTATTATCAACACTACCAACAACAACTAATCCATTCTTCAGACTGACAGTTGTGCTGTTTCCGTTGAATTTAAACTCTAAATTGATGATACATTCCGCTGCTTTACGCGATCTGGGAACATACCCGATGTTTCTTGCAAGAGAAACGACATTTTCTCTCAAAGTTGCTGAATCCAAGAAGGATTCATTGGCAACCATATTGCTATTGAATGCCGTAATGTAAGTATTGTACGCTAAAATATCAATTAACAGGGACATATTCGATCCCTCAAAGTCAAAATCAGCAAATTCTGAGTTTGACCTCAAGTAATCCTTAATAGAACCCTTAATTTGGTCGAAATTTAGATTAGTGTACTTAAAAGATGGCATTTTCTTACCTAGTTGGCTCTAAAATAAACTGAAATTCTTGCCTAGGGAACTCATCACCAACAATATCGTAGTTAATTAAGATATCAAATGCATTATCATCAGGATTTGGACGCACTACGACCTTAGTATTTGCTATCCTAGACTCATAATTACTCAAAACATCAAAAATTTGTTGAGAAATTAGGTTCGCTGAACCAAAATCAACAAAATCAAACAGTGAACTGGTAACATCAGTACCAACAGTATCCTGAAAAGGTCTTTCTCCAGGGATTGTTTGGACCAAATTCCTCACAGCACGCTTAATCGCATCCTCATTCCTAAGAACTTGGATGTCACCAGTTACAGGGTGTGCTTTAAAGGACAAACTAATGTCCTGAAACGCCTGTGAATTGGTTTCAGGCATGAAATGACACTATATTTCAAGCTTATTTATAGGGTCTCTAGGTCAGTATCTACCTCTTCGGACAATAAGGTTTGTCTTTTGAGATCTTTTTTGCCTTCACCCACTACTTCGCGAAGCAATTTCTCATGCTGATGGGCAGCAAGATTGTCTAAAAAGTCGCTTTTTGGTTCTGTCATAGTTAGATTCCTATTTTGCTATTTATTTGGGTTGTCATGATCAAAATGATGAGAGTATTGATCATCAATATCTGCCATCAGATTATCATTAGATCGTTGTTCCTCTTCTGTCTCCCAGAAATACTCATCAGTATCGCCTAAGCGACCCCATCTAATACCATTCTCTACTTGGAAGTATTTTGTACTTACCTTAAAATCAGGTGTCTTAGGATTCTCTGGTGTAATTGACAGATCATAGATCCGAGTTCGGTTATTGGGATACAAACAGAACTGGCCATTATCCAACTCAATACAGTTATGTGATTTGTGTTCGTCAGGAACTTCACTCACATTACTATTTGTAGTATCACAATCTGGATGATAGTTGTCCAGAGTGAAGCAGTATTCGCCCCTCATTGATCCAAAGTTGCGTGTGCGTACCTCGAAGTCCATTGACCCGATAAACTGCTTCTCAAGGCATCTGACGCCATAGTCCATGCAGTTCCAGAACTGTAGGTTAGGGAGATCCAGATCGGGCGTCGGCGTTTCGGGGCGCGACAAGAATGCAGAGATAGGGAGTTTGTCAAACATTGCTCCATACTCAGGTAAGTATGTCTCAAAATAAAAAGCGCGTCCAGGAATCGATTTACACGATACCCAAACGCCCTCTACAAACTCACCAAATCCATCTTTAAGATCTCTAAGGTATTCTTTACGAACCCAGACCTTTTGTGAAGGAAGATTGATGATAAGTTGACTCATTTTTTACCTTGTCCACGATACCTTTTACGAGCCGCGTTCGCGCTCGTCGCGCTAAGTTTTGTATGCTTACCGTTACCCTGCCGAGTTTTTTTGGGGGTTGCTTCAATAAATGTGCCACCGAGCATCGATTTTTTAATCTTGGCCATGTGTCTCCTTCATAATATGTGAAATGTTGCTTGGATGAGGAGTGCCTGTCTGATAATAAGAGTAGGCATACTCATCCATTATATCCATGAACTCGTCTTCACTCACATCGGTGTGCCTCTCAGCACCATCAACATAGATTGTGTAGACTGTCATCGTTATCAGATAACCCGAGTCTTCTCGTGACCGACCCTGATACGGGGATCACACCAGATCTCAAATCCTGCTTCGATTGCATCGAGACAGAAACTCACATCCTCTCCACACATGTCTTGTACATCGCCAGACTCAAAGACTTGCATCTTAGGAGCGAACCAAGGATACTTCATCTCCTCATGCTCAAAGACTCCATTCTTAATGAGCACCCATCCGAAACCTGTGTAGTCTACGGTGAAGGGCTTCTTACGCTTCGTCATTGTCTCACCAGTTTCGTGGTTCATGACGCCACCGTTATTACGGAAGTCGCCTTCATCCAACCAATGAGCAACAGATGTAGTACGACCGTCTTCAGTCATGTACCAACCAGCAGCAATGTCCTGATCCATCAGAACAAGTTGCAGGAACTTCTCAGTATTGAAAACAATATCCGAGTCAATCCAAAGTTGATAGTCATACTTCAACTTGCCGTCCCAGGGAACCTGATCAGGACCCCGAAGGACATTTGCTCCCAAGCACTTACAGCGGGCGAAGTTCACCATACTGCTGTAGTCTTGTGAGATCTGAATACTCGCGCCCATCTGAACCAAGTCAAAACTCAGTTGAAGGAACGACTTCATGAATGTATATGAACAACCCCTACCAGGAAGACAGAATACAATTGCTTTCCCCCTAAGCATCTCGCGGGCAGCATCATAATCCCATTCAGGTTCTGCGTCTTTCTTCTGGGGCGCTTTTGCTTTTACAGTAAATCCTTTAGCCATAATGATTAATTACGCTTCATCATTCTAACAGTTTATATAGTCCTAGTCAATAGGACGAATCTGGGTCAACAGGGCCTCGGACCATCTCGACTTCGTGGTCTGTCAGGTCGATTTCACTATTAATAATTTTCTTCTTTAATTCGTCTGGGGTCAGACTTGCAAAGATACACTTCTCTCCATCATAAACATGGAAGATTGTCTCACTCATCATCATAGTCCTCTTCAAGGAACACTCCATCAACATCTAGATTCATCACAATCTCCGTACCCTCATACCAATCTAACTCATTACAGAAAGACTCTGGCAGACTCACGACATATTCATCCGTTACAGGATCGATCCTTACAGTAGTTGAAATTCTATGCGATTTTTTTTCCATACAGTGGACCTGGGAGTCACTCTTATATATCAGAATTTTTTTTTATTCACTTGATATTGAGAGGTCGAATTCGGTTCGTTGTAGGTTACAAGGACCCATCGAATTTAAACCACTGTCTGATAACAACTGTGTGGCACTAAGTGATACTCAGAGTGTCATGATGTAGGTCCCCCTCAGTGATACTCAGAATGTCTCAGATTGTCTATGAGTTTGTGTTAGTTGGCTGGCATGAGATTGGATGTTCTGGGTGATGTCCTCCCTATTATACCATGATGACTGCCTGATTGCCAATTGTGTCCTGTCTGTAACATAAAAATCCTGATACTTGACAGACTGCGAGTCTCATGGTACGCTCGCTTAGCTAACATCGTGAGAGCACATTAATTCAAAGATTTAACTCAACGAACAAAACACACACATATATTTTTTAATACATTTATTTAATTTCCGCATCACTCACTCAGAGGCACTTCAGTGACACTCAGAGAGCATTTAATTGGTCTCTCTACGACTTATCTTATCTTGATACGCAGGGTACACACAGAGGCACACTTGTGTCTCTCCGTATCTACCATTGGACGGATAGCGTTTAACACAGACGGTGACATATTCTTCAGAAATGAAGTTAATTACGCCGTCCAATCCGTCATAGGAAACTGACTCTCCGATGGTGAACATGATGCCACTAGCTGATGATCTGTTGAGTCTAATAAGTCTGTGATATGTGTTGGCAATTCCCCTCTAGATTGCCAGGTCTGTCTATACTGAATGATCAGTGCTCTCAGCATACTCAACTGAGTGTGAGATAGTTCTACTTTGACCTGTAAGGGTTGTGTCATTTTTGGCGCTGTCCAATTGTTGATAATAGATGACGATCTGTTTGTATAACTCTTGATCGTAATTAATCATCGGGGGCTTTACCATGATGAGAGACATTCAAGTTTAACAAACGAGGGCACAGATTCTTCAACGGAGATATCTTCGTCTAGAATTGTTTGCCCTTGTTTATTATACCACATCTCTTCTGGAATGTCATCCATGAGTGCTTCAATATGCTGATCAAAAAGTTTGTCGATTTTGCTCATGGTTAGTTCCCCTCTGTTGAAAGAATTTCCAAATCGATAACATCGATATCCTCTAGCATTATATCACAAATGCGGGCGATTTCCTTTTGTGAGGATGCACCGAGTTTGAATACAAATGCAGGACTATCAAACCTCAGAATACTGAGATTGATGAACTCTTCATATTTAGCGATAAAGTTAGAAACTCGTGTGACGCTATCATTATCAAATTCAATCGCAACCTCAGCAAAAGAATCAGAATGAAAATCGATCCCTTGAGATAGTTTTTCGATTGAGAGTTTGCCTTTGTGGGACATGATGATTGCGTGTGATTTTGCCATTGGATCTTGAATGTAGAGGTTAAGGTGAAACAATTAAATCAAGCGAAGGTGTAACCAGATTCAAACTTCTCATTGACATATACATTTTTGCCGTTGATAGCACCTGCAAACTTTCTTACATACCAGATAAAATCTTTCTGAAATACACCTTCACCAGCGATGCAGAATTCATCACAAAGTGCATTAAGGCGAGATTTTGTGGTGTTGGACTGCCAACCGCCATCAAAGATCGTCATGGTGTCATCAGTAACCTCTGCAATTTTGTTGCCATGAAGTCGAACAATAGAAGTCTGAGTTTCTTCGTTAAAATGAACAGTTGTGTTAGATGATGACCAGTCGCGGTTGCTTTGAACAGCGGCGTTCATGTTGGTTTCGATTTTACGCATGATGAGAGAAGAGAAGAGAGTTAAGAGGCGGGAGAGGTGCTGTCCCCTCCACTTCTATAATATAACCGCTTTGGCAGCATTTCACAAGGGGGTGTGTGCCACTTTGCCAACTGGTTAGATCAGACTTTCCATTGTGATGCCTTTGTCGTAAAATGCATCGGCTACCATACCACAAAGGGCAGAAACCTCAAAATCACTCATCTCCCACAATTCTCCCGCAACTTGTATATTCTCCTGAATTTGTTCGGAGAGTGTGAGCATCTCAGTCAGTTGATCTTGTGACATTAATTGATCGTGCAAATGTTGTTTGATAAGAGACATAATCACATACCGTTCATGAAGTCGTGCAACTCTTGATGATATTGTTCTTCGGTGTCAAATTGACGACCGTGAATAACACAAGGGAAAGTTTTCTTTTGAAACATTGTAGAAGCAACTTCTACATCTTGTCGATCATATCCCATTTCGACGAGAGTTTCTACATAAGGGTTTGAAATAGTCATTTTGTGTAAATCAGAGAAAAGTGTGTAAGTTTTAGTCATCGAGTGATTGTGTAGCGTCGAAAGCATCATAGAAGAGATCAAATGCTTTTTTGTCATAAACAAAAGAATCGATTCCAGTTTGATCAGCGATCCAATCATATGCCATATCAAGATCGGCAGAGTTATCAAAAACGAAAGAATCGAGACCCTCTAGAGCAGAGAGAAAAGCGGGATCGGTTGCGATCTTGCCTACGATGCCTTTGGTGATCATGTTTGCTTTGTTTTCCATACTGTAAGTATGGCACAGATTTTGGGGTTTTGGGGCGATGAGTGGACACCTTGTGCGGTGTCACATGTCTTGCATCATTTTCTCGATTGTTTCGTTACGCTCTTGAATGACATCAACTAAACTAGAATCCATGAGATCAACAACAAAATTAGCCCCAAGAATAACAATGAGAAGAGTGAAGATAATACGCATGATCAAAAAATGTTTGTCCAGGATGAATGTTGTGCTGATGATATTCTACCGTCTTCCAGTAGACCATCACAAACACGGCAGAAAACTTCAAACTTATCTAATCGTGACATATTAGGATCAACACCTCTTGCAGTGTCACCAACTACGCGAATGAGATTTTTTTTAAGCATGATCAATAGTGAGATTCAGAGTCAGTTACAAATGAGAGATAGTGATAGATTCGTGGATAACATTTTGCATCCATGTCATCATCATCTCTGTCTAGAAAATCATACAAATAGCGAAGGCGATTGTATGGGTCTGAGAGATGCTTTTCGACTGCTTTGTTCATAATAAAAAAGAGAGTGAATTGTGATCAGAAAGGGCAAACCCATGATTCATATTGCTTCATGGTGATATAACCTTCTCTACAAAGTAGATCGGTATATACACCCCAAGCGAAGCGCATTGCGGGTTTGTCGTTGAGTTTTTCCTCAACAGAGACAGCGAGGAAATTTGCTTTTGCTTCTCGTTTGGTCATGGTGCGGGTTCCTTTGTTTTCCATACTGTTAGTATGGCACAAAAAAACCGCCCGTGGGGCGGTTAGTGGACACTCTGTCAACTGTCTTAGCTGAACGCTTCCATGAGCGGATTTAGGTTAAGTTGCATTGCGGTGAATGGTGTTGTATCATCAATGTTCACAATCTTGCCTACTTTCTTTGCATTAATGGGTGCATGGTATTGTTGTTTCTTTGTGGCATAAAAGCCCCAGATTGTGCTAACTGCATCGCTACTAAAAATGTACTCACGATGATGCAATAACCAAATACCCAGCACACCATTTTTGAAAGATTTGACGGAGTATGAATATCCTTCGGGCGGTTCATGAATAAAATCAGGCGGTAATTCTAGTTCCATTTAGTCAGATAGCATTGACTCACGCTTACAAATAACGCCGCCATTAATGGCAGACTCAACATAACGCTTTTGCCAACCTTCAAGATCTGTTGACACCTCATCTTCATTCTCCCAGAAATCTTGCCAATCAGCGGCAGAATCTGTCACATCTTGAATGTTACTCATGATCAGAAATCTCTGCTAGTTTGGACATGATTGGTCTAAGATCCTGCTCTTCAGCATCACTCAGATCGATATACATTTGTTCAATGCACCACAGAATCAAATCTGCTTGACCAGAGGTCAACTCAATAGTGCTAAATGTGTCGGTTGTCATTGATCGAAATAGAAAGACAATAGTATTTAATCAGCATGCCATTGGCATATATTCAGAGCGAGGCATTTTTTCGGTGTTGTAGTTAGTAACCTCAGCACCGTTAGCAATACGCTCACACCACTCATTTTTAGCATCAGTCATAACAACTGTGCTGTATGATTTTTGACCAGTAGCGCGGAAAGTAACACGCTTGTTAAAACGCTTGATCACAACTTTCATGCCTTTGTTGTCATCAGCCTCGGCAATAAATGCCTCAGGGAAGAAATCAACGATGGTGGCGGAGTTTGTGAGTTGCATGAGGTGTGTTCCTTTGACTCTCTTATAATACAGGAAAACGGGAGCGTTTCAACCGATAGTGGACAGTTCGGGCACTGTCACACTGAAACGATTTAAGTATTGTTTAGAGTATAAAGTACGGTTTCCATGAATACCCCAACCCAACCAATTATATGCATGTTTCATATAGAAACCGATTGATTGATCTTCACTTTTGAGATAAAGTTCATAACGAGTCCACTGAGGTTCGTTAACCATGTAACGCAATTGTGTGTCGATCACATTAACATTGCCACCATACTTTTCAGCAAACTTACCTAAACCACGATAACGATTAGGTGTAGTCCACTGAATCAAACCAAACCCACCACGGTGACAATCATGATAACCAGTTCTAAATCCACCTTCACAAATAAGAGTGTCAAATCTAGACTCTTGTTGAATATTACCCATCACAACAGCAAGTGCATTTTTGCTGCGAATTCCTCTTGTTTGGAGAAACTCAAGTGTTCTTTTCTCGTTCGGTGTGCAATCAACACATTGAACAATTGGAGCGGGGGGGAGATCGTACAAAATCATAAAATTAACTTGCTAGATGAAATACAAAGTAAAAATGTTAACATAAGAACCACATCCCATGATTTAGTTCTTATAAAGTACGGCACCGAAATAGCGTCGGCCGTTAACATCATCATAGCACCTACTGTTGCACTCACATGAAGAATTACGAAGTAGGAGATAATAACTAGAAAACTACCTATTGCTCTTGCAATGACATCAATTTTCATGCAATTTGTCTCCTGATGTTCTTCTCAATTTCTTTCAACCAACGCGCTTTTCCTGGCGTCTTTGATGTTACAACAACGGCACCATTAGGACCATGCCATGAATAGTGATTGCCATCACGATAAAGAGTGAAATCATAAGATTTCATCAATTTACGCAGATCCTTGTGTATTTTAGCAGACATATCAACGGATGTAAAGGTAACCACCTGCCCAATCTGCGCGATTGAAGCACTCTTCACGAGACGCAATCTCAAGCAAACGATAGCGAACAATCTTTGCAGGTGCTTTGAATGATGCTGCTTTGTAAACTTCACCTGTCTTTTGATCAACAAATGCATGCACGGAACGAGATCCGCCATGAGTTTCCATGATGATTTTGTGATACTTACGACCTGACTCAATATAAAACTTATAACCATCATCTTTGTTGTTATTACGACGCTTGAAATCTTCCATCAAACGATCACACAGAGTCAGAGTATGCTTACGGACATTAAGTCTGATTGTGTTTTGTGCGTCTCGTTGTGCAGCGAACTCAGCGAGGGTTTGGGTCATGGGGTTCTCCCTTGTTTACCCTCTTATTATAATACCCCACCACTAGAGCGGCAGGGTTCCTGTGCCAGTTTGTTTACTGGCGGCCTTCTCTAACTTTTTGCAGAGAGATAAGGCAGAATGATAATTGCGGCAGGTCTTAAATTGACCGCCGTTGTGTATAACAATGAATTTTTTGCTATTTGAAAGGGGCACAGCGGCAACTGTGCCATCTTTGCTGACATAACCACTAAAACTGACCTTTGCCTCTAATATGAGTGAATTAGTGGCATAGAATGACTGATAATTATCAGACATTCATGTTCACACGCATAATTTGAACATCACCGTATTGAGACTCAACTAGTTGCTTTGCACCTTGTGGATCTTGACACTGTACTTGCACGGTTTGCATACCCGTGTTAGCAGCATAGAATGTCACTTCAGCAGAACGATTGTTGTTTCCAAACATGATAAAAAAAGAAGAATTAGGTAGAGGGGACGGTAGTCATAATGACTTTGATTCTACCGTTAGGAACATCATTAGTAAATTGTTCCTCGGCAATGTTTCTATCCTCAGCAAGGATTACCATTTCTAGTGTGGGGCCGTGTCCATCAATTTGATAGGAGATTGTATGCTTGTGCTTCATTAGTTTGCGAATGAGTGAGCGGGAAGACCATCAACAAAGATGAGTTCAATAACTTT
>CERN01015008.1_pt1 | contig 20170 bp, 18 predicted proteins | sample 530761 | NCBI WGS metagenome assembly CERN01 (sample SAMEA2620947, study PRJEB7988) | marine metagenome | isolation source: saline water (ENVO:00002010), including | reverse complement strand
CTTGTAGCTTGTAGCTTGTAGCTTGTAGCTTGTAGCTTGTAGCTTCAGGCTTGCAGCAATAAAAAAACCGGCACATGGCCGGTTTTTTTTGCATAGCAGCTAGCTGCTTAGCGCTCCAGATATTGCAGCTTGTCCGGTACGCCATCCCACTCTTCGGCGTCGGGCAGCGCGTCTTTCTTCTCGGTGATGTTCGGCCACACTTCTGCCAGATCGGCGTTCAGTTCGGTGAACTCCTGCATATCCTCCGGTACTTCGTCTTCGGAGAAGATGGCATTGGCCGGGCATTCGGGCTCGCAGAGGGCGCAGTCGATGCACTCGTCCGGGTGAATGACCAGGAAGTTCGGGCCTTCGTAGAAGCAATCGACCGGGCAGACCTCAACGCAATCGGTGTATTTGCACTTGATGCAGTTGTCGGTAACAACAAAGGTCATGGTGAGGTCTCCATTGAATCAGGCTGGCAAAATCTGGCGCGTAGTCTAGCAGTTTTTTTCCGGCGGTACAGAGCACCGCCGGGTTTTGCGCAGATTAAAGCGTAGTTCCAACCTGTTTGATGCAAATGAATATCATTTGCTGAATTTACGCCCACTCGCGTTTGAGCTTGTACAGCAGGTCCAGCGCCTGGCGCGGGCTGAGATCGTCCGGGTCCAGTGCCTGGATCTGTTCGATCAGAGGGTGAGGTGCGCTGGCGAATAGATCAGTCTGGAACGGTTGCTCAGTGTTGCCTGCGGGCTTGCTGCCGTGCTGCTCCAGGCTCTGCTGCTCCAGTTGGGCGAGGTGTTCGCGGGCGCGCAGGATGACCGGACGCGGTACACCGGCAAGCTGGGCGACTTGCAGGCCGTAGCTCTGGCTGGCAGGGCCGGGCTGGACGTTATGCAGGAATACGATGCGTTCATTATGTTCGGTGGCGTTCAGGTGCACGTTGGCAACGCCTTCGTCGGTGTCGGCCATGCCGGTCAGCTCGAAGTAGTGCGTGGCAAACAGGGTGAAGGCGCGAACCTTGGCCAGATACTCGGCAGCAGACCAGGCCAGTGACAGGCCGTCGAAGGTGCTGGTGCCGCGGCCGACTTCGTCCATCAGCACCAGACTGGCGCTGGTGGCGTTGTTGAGGATGTTGGCGGTTTCGCTCATTTCGACCATGAAGGTTGAGCGGCCGCCGGCCAGATCGTCACTGGAACCGATGCGGGTGAAGATGCGGTCGACGCAGGACAGCTCGACGCCTGCCGCCGGTACAAAGCTGCCGATATGGGCCAGCAGCACGATCAGCGCGGTCTGGCGCATGTAGGTGGATTTACCGCCCATGTTCGGGCCGGTAATCACCAGCATGCGGGTGTCGATGTCCAGGTCCAGATCGTTGGCCACGAAGGGCGTTTCCAGCACCTGCTCGACGACCGGATGACGGCCCTGACTGATCTTCAGCTGGCTGCCCTCGATAAAGCGCGGGCGACTGTAATCGAGACTGCCGGCCCGTTCGGCAAGGGTGCAGAGCACATCAATTTCGGCCAGGCTGGCGGCAGTGGTCTGCAGTGCGGCAAGGTCCTCGTTGAGACGGTCGATCAGCTCGTCGTACAGTTGCTTTTCACGAGCCAGCGCGCGGCTGCGGGCCGACAGCGCCTTGTCTTCAAAGGCTTTCAGTTCCGGGGTAATGAAGCGCTCGGCGCCCTTCAGGGTCTGGCGGCGAATGTAATCTGCCGGCGCCTGATCGGCCTGGCTGCGCGACAGTTCGATAAAGTAGCCGTGTACCCGGTTGTAGCCGACCTTGAGGGTGCTCAGCCCGGTACGCTCGCGCTCGCGGGTTTCCAGATCAATCAGATATTGGCCGGCGTTCTCGCTGATGTTCTGCAGCTCATCCAGCTCGGCGTCGAAACCGGGCTTGATCACGCCGCCGTCGCGCAGCACCGCGGGCGGGTTGTCGATCACGGCGCGTTCCAGCAGCTCGGCCAGCTCCGGGTAGGTGCGTACCTGCTCGGCCAGATTGCGCAGATGCGGTGTTTCCAGCGCCTGCATGCAATCCTGCAGTGCGGGCAGGGCGGCCAGCGCGTCGCGCAGGCGTGCCAGATCGCGCGGCCGCGCAGAGCGCAGGGCAACCCGGGCAAGGATGCGCTCGATGTCGCCGATGCCCTTGAGCTGCGGCTGAAGGTCGAGGTAGAACTGCTGGTCGAGCAGGGCGCTGATGCTGTCCTGGCGCGCACCCAGGACCTTGAGGTCCCGCAGGGGGCGATTCAGCCACCGCGCCATCAGGCGGCTGCCCATGGCCGTTGCAGTATGGTCGAGTACGTCGAGCAGGGTGTTGTCGCGGCCACCGGACAGGTTCTGGTCGATTTCCAGATTACGGCGGCTGGCGCTGTCGATAATCACGCTGTCTTCAAAACGCTCCTGAGCGATGCTGCGGATGTGCGGCAGGGCGGTGCGCTGGGTTTCCTTGGCATAGCTCAGCAGCGCACCGGCAGCGCCGAGGCCGAGGGTCAGGTCCTGACAGTCGAAGCCGACCAGATCCTTGGTGCCGAATTGCTGGGTGAGGGCCTTGAAGGCGCTGTCCTGATCGAACTCCCAGGGGGCGCGACGACGCACGGCGCGGCGGCGCTCGATTGGCGTGTTGCTTTCCCAGTCATCGGGAATCAACAGCTCGGCCGGTGCCAGACGTTCCAGCTCCCCGAGCAGAGTTTCCCAGCCGCGCAGTTCCAAGACCACAAAGCGGCCACTGTTGATGTCGAGCGTAGCCAGGCCGAAGCCGCGCTCGGCGCCCACCAGCGCGGCCAGCAGGTTGTCGCGACGCTCATCGAGCAGTGCTTCATCACTGACCGTGCCGGGGGTAATGATGCGGGCAACCTGGCGCTCGACCGGGCCCTTGCTGGTGGCCGGATCGCCAACCTGCTCACAGATGACAACCGACTCGCCCAGCTTGACCAGCTTGGCCAGATAGCCCTCGGCGGCATGGAACGGGATGCCGGCCATCGGAATCGGTTGGCCGCCGGACTGGCCCCGTGCGGTCAGGGTGATATCGAGCAGACGGGCGGCTTTTTTCGCGTCGTCGTAGAACAGTTCGTAAAAGTCACCCATGCGGTAGAACAGGAGCTGTTCGGGATGCTGCTGCTTGATGCTGAAGTACTGCTGCATCATCGGCGTGTGGGCGGAGGATTCGGTTTTGCTCTTTTTCATCAATGACTCGAAATATGCGGCAAAGGCGGTGTCACCGGGCGCGATGGATGCGCTGAGGGCGGTGGCTGAGACGCCGTTTCAGGTTGGCGCAAAGGGTATCACGTCGCTGGTGGCTGCTGCAGTGCTGCCGGCGACTCCGGCAGCAGGAACCCGAGGCGGCTGAATGTGGTCGCAGGGTATTCGCAGGCAGCGCGCCAACTGGCATGCTGTTGCCTGATATCCGTTCGTACAGGAGTGAACCATGTCGCATTATGACCCGCTGATCGACTCTGCCGCTGCGAGGCTTGGCAAAGTGCTGGAACAGCAGGGACTGCAGGTCAGCACCGCTGAGTCCTGCACGGGCGGAGGGATTGCCGAGGCAATAACCCGGGTGGCTGGCAGTTCGCGCTGGTTCGAGACCGGATTCGTCACCTACGCCAACGCCAGCAAAAGCCGTTGGCTTGGGGTGAACGCAGAGGTGATCGAGGCTCATGGCGCGGTCAGCGAGCCGGTGGTCAGAGCGATGGCGTCCGGAGCCAGGGAGGCTGCCGGGGCGGCGATGGCGGTTGCGGTCAGCGGTATTGCCGGCCCTGATGGCGGCAGTGCAGAGAAGCCGGTCGGGACCGTCTGGTTTGGCTGGGCCCTGGCCGACGGCAGCGTCGTCAGCGAGTGCAAGCGCTTCCAGGGCGGACGCCGAGAGGTGCGCGCCCAGACGGTGCTGCACGCTCTGGAACGGCTGGTCAAAGAGGCGCACAAGCAGGCTGCGAACCGGTTGTCAGTCTGAGTGAAATCGGGGGTAGGCGGGCCATTTTTTCTGTGGAATAATACTGACCAAATATACAGTAGTTGATCGGTCGGTCGCCGCGGTGCCCGCCCCAAGCCAAGAGGATGCGAAATGGACGAGAACAAAAAGAAGGCGCTGTCGGCTGCCTTGAGCCAGATTGAACGTCAGTTTGGCAAGGGCGCGGTAATGCGCATGGGTGATCACGAGCGCCAGGCCATTCCGGCTATCTCCACCGGCTCGCTCGGTCTGGATATCGCCCTCGGTATCGGCGGCCTGCCCAAGGGCCGTATTGTTGAAATCTACGGGCCGGAGTCCTCCGGTAAAACCACGCTGACCCTGTCGGTTATTGCCCAGGCGCAGAAGCACGGTGCCACCTGTGCCTTCGTTGATGCCGAGCACGCGCTGGACCCGGAGTATGCCGGCAAGCTGGGTGTCAACGTGGATGACCTGCTGGTGTCGCAGCCCGATACCGGTGAACAGGCACTGGAAATCACCGACATGCTGGTGCGTTCCAATGCGGTTGACGTGATCATCGTCGACTCGGTGGCAGCGCTGGTGCCCAAGGCCGAAATCGAAGGCGAGATGGGTGATCACCACGTCGGTGTGCAGGCCCGTCTGATGTCTCAGGCGCTGCGCAAGATCACCGGTAACATCAAGAACGCCAACTGCCTGGTGATCTTCATCAACCAGATCCGCATGAAGATTGGCGTCATGTTCGGCAACCCGGAAACCACCACCGGTGGTAACGCGCTCAAGTTCTACTCTTCTGTGCGTCTGGACATTCGCCGTACCGGCGCGGTCAAGGAAGGCGACGAGGTTGTCGGCAGCGAGACCCGCGTCAAAGTCGTGAAAAACAAGGTGGCTCCGCCGTTCCGTCAGGCTGAATTCCAGATTCTGTACGGTACCGGCATCTACCACAACGCCGAGATCATCGATCTGGGCGTGCAGATTGGTCTGGTTGAGAAATCCGGCGCCTGGTACAGCTATCAGGGCAACAAGATCGGTCAGGGCAAGGCCAATGCAGCCAAGTTCCTGCAGGATAACCAGCAGATCGCGGATGAAATCGAGAAGGCCATCCGTGACCAGTTGCTGGCCAAGCCGGGCAAGGCCAAGGCGGAGGCTGAAGCCGATGCCGAGCTGGAAGGCTAAGAGCCTGGTTTGATGCGCCCGCGTACCGCGCTGGACAGTCCGGCAGCGATCCGTCGCTCCGCGATGGACCTGCTGGCGCGGCGTGAGCACAGCTACAGCGAGTTGTTGCGCAAGCTGCGCCAGCGAGGTGCGGCAACCGATGCGGCAGAGATTGAGCTGGACCGTCTGGTCGAAGATGGCCTGCTCAGCGATGCGCGTTTCTGTGAAGCCTATCTGTATGCTCGCAGCCAGCGCGGCTACGGGCCTGCCCGCTTGAAAGAAGAGCTTCGCCAGCGCGGTGTGGCCGAGGCGCTGGTTGAACGGACCCTTGCAGAGTTCGATCAGGACTGGACGGCACTGGCTCAGCGGGTGTTTGCCAAGCGCTTTCCGGAAGGCCGGGCGTCAGACCCGGCCGAGCGCAGCAAACAGCTTCGGTTTATGCAGTACCGGGGCTTTGGTAGTTTTCAGGCTGATTGACGAAGTCGATCAGTGTCCTCAGACCACCCTGGTCTCGTTCGTTGAAGTCAAAGCACAGACGGGTAAGCTCGCCCAGCTCCGGCTCATCGCTCTCCTGATCGCAGACACCCTGTTGCACAAAACCGCCTGATTTGCAGATATGGCCGAACCGGTCGTCCAGTTGGGCGAGTGCCTGCGCGGTCAGTGGTCGGTTCAGGCGCAGCATGTACTGGTCGTCTACACGTCGAGACGAGTGATAGTTGCTGTAGAAGTCGAGCACCACCTGCATTGCCTGTGCGGGGGATGAACAGGGTGTCAGCAGGTTGATGTCGTCAGGCTTGATGTAGTGATTGTCTATCAGCTGGCTGCGAACGAACTGCAAAAAGGCCTGCCAGTACTGCCCGTCAGGCTGGTCCAGCAGGATGATGGGCACCATCGGGCTCTTGCCGGTCTGCACCAGCGTCAGCACCTCGAGCGCTTCATCCAGTGTGCCGAATCCGCCGGGACAGAGAATCAGCGCGTCCGCTTCCTTGACGAAGAACAACTTGCGCAGGAAAAAGAACCCGAATGACAGGTCGTGGCTGGTGCCATGCACTATGTTATTGGAGCGTTGCTCGAAGGGCAGGGTGATATTGAAGCCCAGGCTGTGATCCAGGCCCGCGCCCTCGTGGGTGGCGGTCATGATGCCGCCGCCGGCACCGGTGATGGCCATGTAATCGTTGGCGGCAAGCTCTTCGCCCATGGCTCTTGCAAGCGCATACAGGGGGTGATCAATCGGGGTTCGCGCCGAGCCGAAAACGGTTACCTTGCGGCGACGCTTGAAGATTTCCATACGCGAGAAGGCCTGCTCCATTTCGCGAATGGTGTGCAGCATGATCTTCGCGTCCCAGCGGTTACGATCCGCCTGGGCCATGCGAATCACGTCGAGCAGCATGTCCCGGTAGAGCGGTGCGTTTTCGCTTTCGGCGGCGCAGAGTTGAATGAGTTCGTCGACCTTGGCCGGTATCTCGCTGCTGCCGGTTTGCCAGTGACGGCTGAGATAGTCCGCCGGGTCGTTGTCTTGCATCGGGCGGGGCCTCACAGGGTCTGGCAGTGGTCGGCAATAAAGCTCTGGGTCAGCACCGGTTGGGCACTCTCCTTGAGCACGAAGTGGTAGGTCAGCGTTGCGCCCATGTCGAGCAGGCGGCGAAAACGCAGGTCTGTGCAGACGCTCGATTGCAGCTGGCTACGGATAAGCAGCGGGTCCTCCTGCATGCGCTGGGCGTATTCCGGGTCTACCGCCAGACGGTTGATCAGTTCATCGCCCTTGGCGCTGAAGCCCAAGTCGGTGATGTTGCTGTTGATTTCTCGCGGGGTGTTTTCGCTGCTCTGGGCGGCAACCTGTTGCAGGGTTTCCGTCAGGCGAATATCACGCAGGGAGGCTGCCTGAATAGGGGCCGCCAGGCTGGCGGCGAGAAGCAGGGGTAACCAGCGCATTATATTTCTCCAGATCAGATCATCTTGGTGCTGCGACTTCCCTTTCAGACCACGACCCCGGCAACTGGTTCGCAGCGGTTAGCGCGCGGCATGTGCGTCCTTCGACGGCAGCGAATCGGGTAGAATGCTGGCATTGTGATGCAGTAGCTGTCCAGCCTGAGGAAATGAGGATGTCGGAAAAGCCCGGCCATGCGGTCAATCGTCTGCGCGATGAGGCGGTGGCGCGATCCACCCGCCCATTCAAGGCCCGCGGGGCTCGGGTGCAGCGTTGCCCAGGCTGCCAGCTGGCGCGCTGGGCCTGTATCTGTGCCGAGCGTCCGCAGCTGGATTGCGCCATCAGCTTCTGTCTGATCATGCATGCCTATGAGCCGCTCAAGCCGACCAACACCGGCCGCCTGATTGCGGACTGCCTGCCGGACACCCATGCCTTTGAGTGGGCGCGTACGGAGGTTGATCCCGCGTTGCTGGCCTTGCTGGCCGACCCGCAGTATCAGCCCTATGTGGTCTTCCCCGGCGAATATGCGCAGCCGGGCCAGCAGGTCTGCGCCGCAATTGAGCCTGAGCCTGGCCGTCGCCCGTTGCTGATCATTCTGGATGCGACCTGGACCCAGGCGCGCAAGATGTTTCGCAAGAGCCCTTACCTGGCCGATCTGCCGATACTGAGTCTGCACACTGAGCGGCTGTCGCGCTACCGGCTGCGTCGTTCCAGCCGCGACGATCATCTATGCACCGTCGAAGTAGCTGCCGCCTGTCTGGCGTTGGCCGCAGAGGAGATTGCCGCCCGTCAGCTCGATGACTATTTCGATCTGTTCAGCCGGGGCTATATGGATTCCTGCCGCCGCCGGCCTCAGTGATGGCCGGCGGGTTCCTGCTGCACCGCCACGGTCGCCTGCCTGCGGCAATCCAGGTAGATCGGCACCAGTTGGGCGGTGAGCATGCCCGCCAGCATCAATGCGCAACCCAGCAGCCCGCGGGGAGTCAGGGTTTCTCCCAAGATCAGCCAGCCGGCGAGGGCGGCGAACACCGCTTCCAGACTTAGGATAATGGCCGCGTGCGAGGTGATCGCATCCTTTTGTGCGACGACTTGCAGGGTAAACGCCACACCAACGGCGAGAATACCGCCATAGAGGATGGCCGGCAGGGCGTCATGGATGGCCGCAAAGCTGATGGGCTCAAAAACCAGCGCCAGGCTCAGGCTGACGACTGCGCAAACCAGAAACTGGATAAACGACACCAGAATGGGGTCGTAGCGGCTGGCCAGGGCACCGACCAGCAGCACATGCACGGCCCAGAAGCAGGCCCCGACCAGTTGCAGCCAGTCACCGGGGGCAACGGTAAATTCGGCGGTCACGCTCAGCAGCACCATCCCGACCAGAGCCATCACGGCGCCGGCCCAGGTGCCTCGGTGAGTGCGCATGCCGATAAACAGACCAAACACCGGGACCAGAATAACGTACAGTCCGGTGATGAATCCCGAGTTGGTCACGGTGGTGAACATCAGACCAATCTGCTGCAGGTTGATGCCCAGCGTCAGTACCGCGCCCAGTGCAATACTGCCCAGCAGCATCGGTTTGCTCAGTCGTGCGGGGGTATCAGGTTTGGCGGGCTTGCGCAACAGCCAGATCAGCGGCATTACGGTTACGGCACCGAGCAGAAAACGCAGGCCGGTGTAAAGGAAGGGACCAATATGATCCATGCCCAGGCGCTGGGCCACAAAGGTACTACCCCAGATCAGGGCAGTGATCAGCATCAGGACATCGGCACGGTAATGGCGCAGGTTCATGCTAGCAAGCTCGGCAGACAAAACCGCCATTATCCCCGCGACCGCGGAACTGCTGCCAGATACAGCTGCCTGCACAGACTGTACCGGTACAACATGGCATTGACTGAAACGCCTCTGACTGGCAGTCTCAGCGTGCTTGTCTCAGCCAATAACAAAAATGACTGCCAGGACGCCTAGCATGGGTCTCACCTATGACATCTTGATTGCCGATGATCACCCCCTGTTTCGCAGTGCGCTGCGTCAGGCCCTTCGCGATGGGCTGGGCGAGACCGTCAGCCTGAACGAGGTAGGCAGCATCAGCGAGCTGCAACAGCGTCTGGCCGAACGAGCCGACTGGGATCTTGTGCTGCTGGACCTCAACATGCCCGGCGCCTACGGCTTCTCCGGGCTGGCTCAGATGCGTGGCCAGTATCCGCAAATTCCCGTGATCCTTATTTCAGCCCAGGAAGAACCGACGATTGCGCGCCGTGCGCGTGATTTCGGTGCCAGCGGGTTTATCCCCAAGTCCGCCAGTCTCGAAGCCATCCAGGCTGCGGTGCAGTCTGTGCTCGATGGCAGCGTGTGCTGGCCGCCGGGTATCGACAATCCGCCCGGCATGAGCGACGAGCAGCAGCAGATCAGCGAGCGGGTCGCCAGCCTCACCCCGCAACAGTTTCGCGTGCTGACCATGGTCTGTGATGGCCTGCTGAACAAGCAGATCGCCTACGAGCTGGACGTGTCCGAGGCCACCGTCAAGGCCCACGTCACCGCCATCTTTCGCAAACTCAACGTCCGTACCCGCACCCAGGCTGCGCTTGTGCTGCAGCAGATGGAACTGGCCAGCTAGAGCGTCGCCGAATGCCGGCTACGACGGAAGTCGGCTGGGCAAAGCCGTTTGGCACTGTCAGACTGAAGGTTGTGACACTGTTGCGGGTTGAGCGCGCCTCATGATGCTTTCCGGTGGGCTGGTAGCCTTCATATTTCTGCTGTACATGGCCTTGCTGTTCGTCATTGCCTTTTGGGGTGATCGCAACGCGAGTGTGCTCAAGCCGCGCCTGAGGGTCTGGGTCTACAGCCTGTCGCTGGCCGTCTGGTGTACCAGCTGGACCTTTTTCGGTTCGGTCGGCATGGCGACCGACCAGCTCTGGGGCTTTTTGCCCATCTACCTGGGGCCGTTGCTGCTGTTTCTGTTTGGCTGGCGCCTTTATGCGCGCATGATTGCGATCAGCAAGCAGGAAAATATTACCTCCATCGCCGACTTTATCGCCTCGCGCTACGGCAAGTCGCAAAGCCTGGGTGTTGTCGTCTCGCTGCTGTGCCTGGTTGCCGTGCTGCCGTATATCGCGCTGCAACTCAAGGGTATCGTGCTGGGCTACAGCCTGCTTACCGGCGGCGGAACCGAAGCGGCAACGCCATTGAATGCGTTCGGCGCGGAAGATACCGCGCTGGCCGTCACCCTGGTTCTGGCACTGTTTACCGTGCTGTTCGGGACCCGCAGCCTGGATGTGACGGAGCACCACCGAGGCATGATGCTGGCGATTGCCTTTGAGGCGCTGGTCAAGCTGCTGGCATTTCTGGCGGTCGGGCTGTTTGTGGTGTTTGGGCTGTTCGGCGGCGCAGCAGACCTGATTACTCAGGCGCGCGCCGAGCCGGTGCTGGAGAGCTACTGGCAGCGCGATACGCCGGTCATCGGCATTCTGCTGCAAACCTCCATTGCGATTTTCGCCTTCATCTGCCTGCCCCGGCAGTTCCAGGTTGCTGTGGTGGAAAACAGCGAGCCGGGTGATCTGCGTCTGGCACGCTGGGTTTTCCCTGTTTACCTGCTGCTGGCCGGCCTCTTTGTGGTGCCCATCGCTTTGGCTGGTCAGATGCTGCTCGGCGACGGCATGTCGCCCGATTCCTACGTCATCAGTCTGCCGTTGCTGCAGGGCAATCCGGTGCTGGCCATGGCTGCCTTCCTGGGGGGGGCCTCGGCGGCATCCGGCATGGTGATCGTGGCGGCGATCGCGCTCAGCACCATGGTGTCGAACGATGTGGTATTGCCGATCCTGCTGCGCAACCGCGTCGGCGCCGAGCATTCCTACGAGCGTTTTCGTGGCTGGCTGCTGAACGTCCGGCGCACCAGCATTCTGATTATTCTGCTGCTGGCCTATGTGGTTTACCGCTTGATCGGCAGCGAGACCAGTCTGGCCAGCATCGGCCAGGTCGCGTTTGCCGCTATCGGCCAGTTGGCGCCGGCGATGTTTGGCGCGCTGTTCTGGAAGCAGGCCAACCGCACCGGCGTGCTGGCGGGGCTGCTGGTCGGGATCGTGCTGTGGCTGTATCTGCTGGTGTTGCCGCTGGTGGGGGCCGGCTTGCATTGGCATACCGGCCAGCTGCCGATGATCGAAGCGGTACGGAACGCCGCCGCGAGCTGGGGAGTGGATGCGCTGACGCTGGCCAGCGTGGTGTCACTGGTATGCAACTTCCTGGTCTTCGTTGCCGGCTCGCTGTTCAGCCGGACGCGTGTGCTGGAACACTGGCAGGCCAGCCGCTTTGTCAGCCAGGACAGCGAGCCCTGGATTGACGGGCCCGGCAAGGTGCTGCTGCGGGTGCGGGTCGACGACCTGCTGGAGCTGGCCTCGCGTTTTGTTGGGGAGGAGCGCGCCGAGGCGGCCTTCAATCATTATGCCCAGCGCCAGGGTGGCAGCCTGCATGGCAGCCAGACTGCAGACTCCGGCTGGATTACCCTGACCGAGCGCCTGCTGGCCGGCGTACTGGGCGCTTCGTCGGCGCGGCTGGTGGTGAAGGCAGCGATTGAAGGGCGCGACATGCAGTTTGACGATGTGGTGCGCATCGTTGATGAAGCCTCCGAGGTGCTGCAGTTCAACCGGGGCCTGCTGCAGGGCGCGATCGAGAACATCAGTCAGGGGATCAGCGTGGTTGATAAATCCCTGCGGCTGGTGGCCTGGAATCGCCGTTATCTGGAAATGTTCCAGTATCCGGAAGGGTTGATTGCCATCGGTCGTCCGATTGCCGACATCATTCTGCACAATGCCCGGCGCGGGTTGTGCGGGCCCGGTGACCCGCAACTGCACGTCGACAAGCGCATCGCCTGGATGCAGCAGGGTACGCCGCATCGCTCCGAACGCATGTTCCCTGACGGCAGCGTCATCGAGATCATCGGCAACCCGATGCCCGGTGGCGGCTTCGTCATGAGCTTCACCGACATCTCCGCCTTCCGCGAAGCCGAGCGGGCGTTGCAGGAAGCGAACGAGAGCCTGGAGCGGCGGGTGGACGAGCGCACCCGCGAGCTGTCCCAGCTCAACCAGGCACTGCTGCAGGCGCAGGCCCAGACCGAGCGGGCCAGTCAGTCCAAGAGTCGATTCCTGACTGCCGTCAGCCATGACCTGATGCAGCCGCTCAATGCCGCGCGTCTGTTCTCCGCCTCGCTGGCCCATCAGTCCGACATGCCGCCGGAGGTGGAAGAGCTGGTGCGCCATCTGGACAGCTCGCTGGCGTCCGCCGAGGAGCTGATTTCCGATCTGCTCGATATTTCCCGTCTCGAAGCCGGGCGCATCGTGCCGGAGCTGGGTGATTTTGCCCTCAGTGAGCTGTTTGACCCGCTGCGCATCGAGTTCAGCGCGCTGGCGGTCGAGCAGGGTATTGATCTGCGCATTCACAGCAGCCGGCTGCGGGTGCGCAGCGACATGCGCCTGCTGCGCCGGGTGCTGCAGAACTTCCTGACCAACGCCTTCCGCTATGCCAGTGCTGCGCGGGTGGTGCTGGGTGTGCGCCATCTGCACGGCGCGGTACGGATTGAGGTCTGGGACCAGGGGCCGGGCATCCCGCAGGACAAATTGCAGCTGATCTTTGAAGAGTTTCAGCGACTCGACAGTCACCGCACCCAGGCCGAAAAGGGGCTGGGCCTGGGGTTGGCTATTGCCGACGGTCTGTGCCGGGTACTCGGGCACGAGCTGAGCGTACGTTCCTGGCCGGGGCACGGCAGTGTGTTCAGCGTTACCGTGCCGCTGGCGAGCATGCCGCGGGCAGTGCGCAGTCGGACGGCCAAGCCCGAGCTGCCACCGCAGTTCGACGGCGCGCCGGTACTGTGTATAGACAATGAGAGCAGCATTCTGGCCGGCATGCAGAGCCTGCTCGGGCGCTGGCAGTGCCGCGTCGCAGTCGCGCGCGACCGGCAGGAAGTTCGGCAATTGCTCGATCAGGGCTTCGTCCCGGAGCTGGTGCTGGTTGATTACCACCTCGATGATGGCGATACCGGCACCCAGCTGATGCTGTGGCTGCGCGACCTGCTTGATGCCGACCTGCCCGGCGTAGTGATCAGTGCCGATGGCCGCCAGGATGTGCTCAGTGAAATCTCGCTGGCAGGCCTGTCGTATCTGCCCAAGCCGGTCAAGCCGGCGGCGCTGCGGGCGCTGATCAGCAGGCATATTGCGCTCGCCTAGCATGCGACCGTAACAGTTTGCCGGATGTTGTTTTCTAGCTGTATCTGTCCTGTCGCCCGGCGGCGGGCTAGGCTGCACATCTATATATTCTGATACTGCCCGGCCCGTCTTTACGCCCATGTCTGCTAAAACCAGCGCGTTGCTCTGCGGCGCGCGCGATACCGTTCCCATGCTGATCGGCGCGACGCCGTTCGGTGTCATCTTCGGCACGCTGGCTGTTGCCAGCGGCCTCTCGCTGCCTGCCACCCTGCTGATGTCGGCGCTGGTCTTCGCCGGCTCAGCCCAGTTTATTGCCGTGAGCCTGATCGCCAGCGGCGCCGGGCTGGTTGTGCTGCTGCTGACGACCTTTATCGTCAATCTGCGGCATGCGCTCTACAGCGCCAGCCTGATGAGCCATGTCAGTCACCTGTCCCAGCGCTGGAAGATTCCGCTGGCGTTCTGGTTGACCGACGAGAGTTTTGCCGTGGTCCAGCGGCACTATCTGGATCCGCAGATCCCGCTGGAGAACAAGCACTGGTACTACCTCGGCTCGTGTCTGGCGATGTACGGCAACTGGTTCCTGTGCACGCTGGTGGGGGCTTTGCTGGGCAACGCGCTGCCCGGTATGGCCGGCTGGGGCCTGGACTTTGCCATGGTCGCGACCTTCACCGGGATCGTTGTGCCGCTGCTGCGCACCCGGCCCATGCTGCTGGCCGCCGTCGTGGCAGGGCTGGTGGCGCTGGTTGCCTGCGATCTGCCGTGGAAGCTGGGCTTGATGCTGGCGGCACTTTGCGGCGTCAGCGCCGGCGTGCTGGCCGAACGCTGGAGCGCGGCAGCCTCCGTACGGGAGGTGGGCAATGAGTCAGTTTGAAGCGGTACTGCTGCTGGGCATGGGCGTGATCACCTTCGCCATTCGCTACACCCTGTTTGCGGTGGGTCATCGGGTGCGCTTCAGTCCGCTGGTGCAGCAGGCGCTTGGCTATGTGCCGGTCGCGGTCCTGACGGCGATCATTGTTCCGGCTGTCGTCATGCCCGACGGCAACAGCCTGCAGCTGACGCTGGACAACGCCTACCTGGTCGGTGGCGTGGTCGCCGTGCTGATTGCTGCGTTCAGTCGCAACCTGCTGCTGACCATCTTCGGCAGCATGCTGGTGTTCTTCCTCTGGCGTTGGTGGCTGGCGGGCTGACTACCACAGCGAGGCGCGACGGCTGCTGAGGGCGACCAGCATCAGCGCCAGCGCGGCGCAGGAAATGATGCTGGCAAAGCCCAGCACCGTCGGCGCGAAGCCGATCATGTCGCTGACAAAGCCAACGCCCAGCACCACCGACGCCATGGTCAGGTAGGCCATCAGGTAAAACGCCGAGTTGATCCCGCCGCGCTGATCGGCCGGTGCGCTGTTGCTGATCGAGGCAATACCCACCACGCCGGTCGCGCCCGCGCCGCTGGCCGTTGCCAGTGTGGCGAGGGTAAACATCCAGGGCGAGCTGTAGACCACGGCCGCAGCCATCACGCCGAGACCGATGATCAGTGTGGACGGGCCAACCAGCAGCAGGCGATCCAGTGGCTGACGCTTGCAGGCAAACTGGCTTACCCCGGCCATCAGCTGCCAGCCGGCGGCGAACAGGCCGGCCTTGGTGCGATCATCGATGCCGACCAGCTTGGTCGCCAGTGAGGGGCCGAGCGAGGCATACAGGCTGCCGGTGGACCAGGCCAGACAGATCGCCGCGGCAGCGAAGATAAACGCTCCGAGCATCTCCCGCGGCACCTTGATAGTGGTCGGCCGCCAGGCGCGCCAGCGAAAGTCCGGGTGGCGCTGGCCGATATCGGCCGGCCAGGGGGCGAGCAGCAGCAGGGCGACCGTCAGGCCACCAAGGGCCAGGGTTACCGCAAACGGCCAGGTCAGCGCTGCATCGCCCAGCCCGAGCATCAGCGAGCTGACGGTCGGGCCGGCAAAGGCGCCAAGGGTAAAGAACAGCGCCGACAGTGTGGCGGCGCGGGTCCAGTTGCCGTCCGGTTCCAGTTCGACCAGTGCGGCCGAGGAGGCGCCGGTCACGATCCCGGTGCCGATACCGGTCAGCACCCGGGCGATACCCAGCCCATAGATATCGCGCGCCAGGATAAACATTACCGCACCGGCCAGAATGAACAGCAGCCCCGGCACCATCATCTGGCGACGACCAATCTTGTCCGACAGTGAGCCCAGGGTTAGCAGGGTGGTCACCACCCCGAGGACATAGATCGAGAAGACAGCGGTCAGCGCCGTGGAGGAAAAGCCCATCTTCGCCTGCCAGACGGCGTACAGCGGGGTGGGCACGTTGCTCGCGAAGATGGTGGTGAAAATCGCCATCAGGGCAGCGATCATCGCCACACGGCGACTCGACGCGGCGCTGCTGGCTGGCGATTGACCTGACATGTTCACGCTCCCCCGGGCACAAAGAGCGAGATTATCGCAAAATCAGCGCCCCAGCGGACAGCCAGTGCGGCCATCACCGTTGCTGATGGGGTGCCGGTTCGGTGAGTGAGCGCGACAACTCCGCAATCGACAGCGGCGTTCTGGCGTCCAGTGCTCGCTCTGCCATCAGGCGCAGCGCCGCCGCATCCGGTCGCCGCTGCGGCCATTGCTCCACCTCGCTGATCAACGCAGTCTCGCCGGTGGCGGGGTCCACGGTGGCCAGGGCAAAGCGGAACGGATGGTAGCCACTCATGCCAAGGCGCAGATCGGTCGCCACCCACTGCCCGTCAATCAGGTCGTAGCGCAGGCGGTCACCGGTAAACCAGCGCAGACGCTGGTCCTGCGGTGATTCGAGCAGTGCCTGTCGGGCCTCGCTGGCGCGGGTCGGCAGCTTGATCAGGGTCAGCGGTTCATGGTCCAGCCAGCCGACCAGCCCTTCGTAGTAGTTGTCGCCGTCGACCGCCATAACCCGCCAGAGCAGGGTGTTGAATGGGGTCGGCGTGCTGAAGGTCGCCTGGGGCTGGATACCCTGCTGTGCCAGTGCGGCTTGCAGGTGATGGTCGGCCATCTGCTTGCCGATCAGCGTGCTGCCGAGATACAACGAACTGAGCAGCAGCCCGGCGTATTGCCAGCGCAGGCCGCTGCGGCCCAGCCCGATCACCAGCCCTGCCAGCATCGCCAGCAGCAAGGGTAGGGTGTAGAGCGGGTCAATGATGAAAATACTGGAAATCGCCACCGGCGGCATCGGCAGCGGCCAGAACAGCTGGGTACCGTAGGTGGTGAAACTGTCGAGTAGCGGATGGGTGCAGAGCACCAGAGCCAGGGTGGCGAACAGCCTGCCGCTGCTGTAGCCCGCGTCCGGCCAGCGTTTGCGTATCAGCCAGGTGAGCAGCGCGGCGAGTGTTGCCAACACGAACAGGGAGTGGCTGAACCCGCGATGGTAGGTCATGTCGGCGACCGCATCGCCGTAGTCGATCAGCACGTCCAGATCGGGCACCGTACCCAGTGCTGCGCCGTAGATCAGCGCCTTGCGGCCCTGCCAGCGGCCGAGCATTGCGCCCTGGATCGAGGCGCCGAGAACGATCTGGGTAACTGAATCCATGGAAAGACTCCGCAGGGTGAGATGCACAGCCTACTGCATCTCGTTGCCCCGCGCAGTCCTGTCACGTTTCCCGATTTTTCAGCTCAGGTCGTGCTGACGATCCAGCTCGATGCACTGATCCAGCAATTCCAGGTAGGCCTTGCGGCTCTTGACCTTGGTCTGGCGGAAGGCAGTCATATTCAGCGCAGCCAGCTCCCGGGCCTTGGCCATGGCTGCCGCTTCCAGCTCCTCGGCCGCGACCACCTTGTCGAGGAAGCCGGCAACGACGGCTTCTTCCGGGCTGAACATTTCGGCGTTGATCACCGCACGGCCAAAGGCGGCTGGCGTCAGGCGGGCACGCGCCAGTTCGATGCCGGCGTGGTGCATGGTCATGCCGATGGCGGTTTCGTTCAGGCCAATCTTGAACGGACCCTCAACGCCCAGTCGGTAATCGGACGACAGCAGCAGGAACGCGCCCTTGGCAATTGCGTGGCCGGTGCACACGGCAACAATCGGGAAGGGGTGAGACAGCATGCGGCGTGACAGGGTGGAACCGGACGCCACCAGCGCCTTGGCCGCATCCGGGCCAGAGGTCATGACTTTCAGATCGTAGCCGCCGGAGAAAATGCCCGGCTTGCCGCTCAGCACCACCACGGCGCGGTCCTTTTCCGCCTGATCCAGCGCAGCGTTAATCGCAGCGATCATGTCGGGCGACAGGGCGTTCACCTTGCCATTATCCAGGCTCAGGTGGGCAACGCCGTCAGCGAAACGATAGGAGACCAGCTCGCTCATCAGAAAGTCCTCACATAGAAAGTCATACGGCATCAGCGCCGTAGCGTAAAGCAGGCAGTTTACCAACTAATTCATGACTGGCGAGTCCGCCAAAGCCGGAGTCACGAGTGGTTGAAAACAATGGAAAAAGGGTTTGCCAAAGCGCCCGCGTTTCGATACATTAGCGCGCCTCGGTAGCAGGGTAACCCGCACGCCGAGATCCGGAGAGGTGTCCGAGTGGCTGAAGGAGCACGCCTGGAAAGTGTGTATACGTTAATAGCGTATCGAGGGTTCGAATCCCTCTCTCTCCGCCAGATATGTAGCGCAAAGCCCCGTAATTCGGGGCTTTGTTGTTTCTGGGGGTTGCTAATCCCCCATTTGATCCCCCACTAGGTTTTTGTTTTTCACTGAATCGCCATTGGTCGGCCGGTGTCATGTTCTGGCGGCAGGTCCGCCACCGATCCGAAGTGGGATTTCCCCACATTGAAGCGCCGCATGCTTGGGGTGTTTCCCCAGGGGGCAAGAGTACGAATTTTGTGGAAATCCGAGGTCCCCAGGGCGTCGGTTTTCGTGGTCTGCCCATAATTTCCAGAATGCGAATTTTGCGGAAACATAAAAACGGTTCCCCCCGTCGTTCGGTGTTCCTGTCGCTCCAGCTTTTGACCCTCCCCCTCCCGCCTGCTTGGTGTTGTTAATTAACAAATGCCTGAAACGGGGATTTTTTCTGCGCGTGAGATCGGGTGCGGTCTCCGGTCCGTGGCCTGCTGAATGTCCGATCATCCCCCCCGATGCTGGTTGTCATGTCGCATGGTCGCAGTTCGCCTGCAGGCGATGTTCCAGGGGGACGACAACACAGCAACCAACTGCTGCATTTTTCTCGTACATAGTTTGAGCGCGGGGCCTGAATTACCCTCGGGGCAGGGGTGGCCGGGAGGACCCATTGCAGGGCCGGCGACTCTGGGCGGCATGGGCGGGGCGGTCGGCCTTGTTGGGGCGTGCTGGTGGCGGTGGCCGGGCGTTCCAGGCGGTTGCCCTGCTGTGAGCGTGCGCCAATCCGTCTAGGGCCTGTCCAGAATATTGGGTGGGCAGCAGGGCGATTGCATGGGGTCGTTTCGCAGATCGGGGCGGCGGTCTCTTTTGACGCCATGCAGGGCATCCGCTGCTATTGTCTGCCGGTGCTGGGGCTTTGCGTGTTGCGCCGTCAAGACTGGTCAGCAGGGCAGCGCGAGCCAATGCGGGGCGGTGCCCAGTTGTTCGGGGCGCATGAATAGATCAAGTTTTCTCAATCGGTTTGGAGGCGGGACATGGATGACGAGGACGGGTTGCTGATTACGGAAGGAATGTATGCGGGCCTGAGGATGGACCCGAACAAGGTACTGCCGCCGATTCCAAAAAGGCTGGAAGACGCCAAAACGGTGGAAGAGTTGGAGTTGTTCTACATGGAGCAGGCCCGTTTACAGTTGCTTGAGCAGAATAGCTAAGCGGCCACCACTCCAGCGTCATTGCAGCGGTCTACTTCGCACGGACGCCGGATGGAAGGAAACACCTTAGGAAACACCCTCACGCGGGTAGCGCCGGCGTACTGGTCATTGCTGTTGCTCCAGGTATTGCGGCAGCAGCGCCCGACCGGTCGGACAGTATCGGCCCGTGGATGGCAGCCGGGGCAACTGCTTACGCTGTGACGGTTCAGGGCGTCGCGTGCGGCGATCCATTCCGGTGATCTGCTGATGGGATTGGTTTCCCGAACGGGGCCTTGCTCGCACGCGCGGAACACTTCGCAGTGAACTGGTACGCACTCTTGCGCGCATCATATCGCTCTCGTAAACGCTGAATTTCGGGAGCAGTACGCGCGCGGGCGCGCGGGAGGAAAAATGTTAACTTTTGATAGCATCATAGGTCTACAACTGCGCCGTGAAATCATGCATCCGCTCGTTCGGGTTTCCCTGCTGGCGCCAGCGGGCTGTGCCTGCTAAGTCTTTGGTTGTGTGGTGACAGCTGCAGCGCATCTATTGCGCGAAACCTGTCAAAACCTGTCATTGATTGCCTATTGATTAGTCGCGCCATGGTTGCTGCGTGTAGCAACTGAGAAAACCTGGGCAGGGTCAGCGCTCTAAAGCGCACAGCGTAGGAAACGGATATGCTGGCGATTCTAGTCACGTCACTTTGAGCAGCGGCGGGTACAGGTGGAATGGGGGACGTCTGACAATGGCTAACAGTTGGGGTATTCCTGCTTGGCTGGAGGAAGAGGTCCGGCAGCGAGACTCCGCTTGCGTCTATTGTGGTCGGCCCTTCGTTCCGGCCAATGTCTCTGTCAGGGCTGCGGCAAGCTGGGAGCACATCATCAACGATGCTTCGCTGATTACCCGCGAAAATATCGCCCTCTGTTGTCGGGGCTGCAATGCGAGTAAAGGCCAGAAGTCAGTGTCTGAATGGTTGCAGTCCAGGTACTGCAACGAAAATGGAATCACGGAGCGCACGGTGGCTCCCATCATTAGAGCGGTGATTGCCGATGGTCAGTGAGAACATGCATGCCCAGCAGCGACCAGCAGATCTAGCCTTCGTTGGCGCTCCATTCAGGCTTGCAGGCGACACCGAACGATGAAGCGTTTTCTCATTCGTAGCAGAGTCCTTAATCGCCTGCGCCAGCTCTTACCTCGACGCAAAGACAAAACGACGGGACACGGTGGCTTTTGTTATCTG
>CERN01015071.1_pt1 | contig 20235 bp, 18 predicted proteins | sample 530761 | NCBI WGS metagenome assembly CERN01 (sample SAMEA2620947, study PRJEB7988) | marine metagenome | isolation source: saline water (ENVO:00002010), including | reverse complement strand
AAGGCAAGCCGGTCCCGGCCGAGGTTTTTGCTCATCCGCTGGCTTTCAACGTTATCCCGCATATCGATAGCTTCCAGGAAAATGGCTATACCCGCGAAGAGATGAAGGTTACTTGGGAAACCCGCAAAATCTTTGGTACGCCGAACCTGCCAGTATCGTGCACGGCTGTGCGTATTCCGACCGAGCGTACCCATTCGGAATCCATCGTGATCGAAACCGAAAAGGCTGTGACCCCGGCGGCCGCGCGTGAGGCGCTGGCGAATGCCAAGGGCGTTAAACTGGTCGATGACCCGGCAAACAATGTCTATCCGATGCCGATCAACGCGACCAAGCAGTATGACGTCGAAGTCGGTCGTATCCGGTCAAACCTGATCTTTGGTGATCATGGTCTGGAACTGTTCGTTGCCGGTGACCAGTTGCTTAAAGGTGCCGCGTTGAACGCAGTCCAGATCGCTGAAGCCTATATCGCGGATTAAGCGATATAACGGATGCTAAATGAAAACGGCCCCGATTTCGGGGGCCGTTTTTGTTTGTGAAATCACCGTATTCAGGCAACAGAGATGTGATCCCGTCCGGTATTTTTGGCGGTATAAAGCGCATTATCAACACGTGTGATTAGCGTTTCAAACTCCTCGCCATCACGATATTCCGTGATGCCGGCGCTGACTGTGACCAGAATGTTATCCCGCCCGAAACGTATCGGATGTTCGCGAATGGCATCAGCAATTTCGCGTGCCTTGGTCATGGCTTCCTGCCGGTTGAGTCCGGGCAGAAGAAGAACGAATTCATCACCACCCCAACGGCATAGCGTATCTGATTCCCGCGAATGATGGCGAATGGTGGTGGCAACTTCCTTAAGCGTTGCGTCGCCTCCCGGATGGCCGAAGGTATCGTTGACCTCTTTGAATTCATCAAGATCAATACAGACGATGCCAAGCGGTTCTGCCCGGCGTTTGCAGGATTTGGCCACACCTTCAAATACCAGATCAAAAACCTGTCGATTGCACGCACCGGTCAGCTTATCGCGCGATGCCAGTTCTTCCAGGCGGTTCTGATAATTGCGGATCGTCAGATATGCGGCAATGCCGACAATTGCCGTGATCAGAAGGGATATGGCGATATTGATCAGGAAGGTGGTTTCAATCTGCTGATCACCGATGTGTTCCTTTTGTTCAACCAGCAACAGCCAGCCGAATTCGGGAACAAGGCGACTGTTGACGAAATAGGTTTCACCATGGTCCTCGTAGGTGATCGAAGAGCCCGGAGACGTCAGAATCTGCGTCGCATGAATACGAATGCCATCGCGATCATGCAATGTTTCGGACGTGCCAAAGCCACTGCCGTGCAGGGTGATGCGGCCTTCCTGATCAACAAAGTAAATCGTCCGGCCATACCGTTTCTGATAGGTTTCTATCAGGCGGGTCACAGAGTTGACGGATAGGCCAACACCGGTAATGCCGATGACATTGCCATCATAATCGCGCACCTGATAATTGACGAAAACGGCCAGGCGCGACCGGTCTGCGGTATCGTGATCAACATTGATTTCATAAGGTTTTTGATTGTCGCGGGCCTGAAAATACCAGAAATCAGCCGGATCATCTCTGGATACCTGCTTGATCATGCCGGTCGGGTGATAATAGTTCCGGGTTTTATCCGAGATGAAATAAGCTGTGACCGTGTCATAGCGCATCTGGATTTCGCTGAGATAGCGAATGATTTGTTCGGGATCATTTTCCCCGCCAAGCGTCCAGTCGCGGACAAAGGTGTCCTGCGCCATCAGTGACGAAATAAAGATCGGTTGCAACAGGTCGCGCTGGATTTCCGAATAGATGTTGTCACTGGTGAGTGGCAGGGTGCTCTCGGAAATCTGCTGTTCCAGCGATTGTCGTGCGACATAGAAGCTGACAAAACTCGTGGTCAGAAATCCGACAACGAGCAAAATGCATAAGACGACGGCGAAATAGATTTTCTTTCCCGGCACGGAAAGCCCCCAAAATAGTTTCAGGGCAACGATATTCGTTGCAAGTTATTGTTATTTTGGGAATTTTATTTTCCCAAGTATAATTTATTCGATAATTTTCATGTTTTCTATCGGCCATTTCGCCGAATTAACGAATTACTTTCATAGGTAGTAAATTATATCAAAAAATAAACCGCCAGTCATTAAAGCTGGCGGTTTGATGAGAGATTGTGGTTTCGCGTCTGTGTTTTATCGACGGAAGACGACGGTCTTGCTGCCATTGCGGAAAACACGATGTTCGCAATGCATCTGAATTGCGCGCGAGAAGACGACGGATTCAATATCGCGCCCGATTTCAACCATGTCTTCGGCCGTCATCGTATGATCGACATGTTCGATGGCCTGATGGATGATCGGTCCTTCATCAAGGTCGGCTGTGACATAGTGCGCAGTTGCCCCGATCAGTTTCACGCCCCGCGAATGCGCCTGATGATAAGGTTTGGCACCCTTGAAGCTTGGCAGGAAGGAGTGATGAATATTGATGCAGCGACCTTCAAGTTCGCGGCACAGATCGGTTGAAAGAACCTGCATATAGCGCGCCAAACCAACCAGATCGGCATCGTGTTCGTCGACGATATCAAGCAGTTTGGCTTCCTGGGTTGCTTTGGTTTCTTTGGTCACCGGGAGGTGATAGTAAGGAATTCCGTACCATTCGACGATTCCACGCATGTCTTCGTGGTTTGAAACAATGGCCGGGATTTCGATATGCACATTGTTTGAGGCAACCCGGTGCAGCAGATCGTTCAGGCAGTGGCCAAACTTTGACACCATCAGCAACACTTTTGGCTTCCGATGGAAATCGTGAAGTTCCCACTGCATCGTGAATTTTTCTGCGATGGTGGCGAATTTATCGGCAAATTCGGCCTTTGTGCGTAGGGCACGACCGGCATCGAATTTCACGCGCATGAAAAAGCGATTGCTCTGCGGGTCGCCGAATTGCTCCAGCTTGTTGACGAACGCGCCTTCTTCGGCAAGGAAGCTGGTGACACCGGCGACGATCCCGAACGTATCCGGGCAGGTGATCGTCAGGATGAAGGTTTTGGCGAGTTCGGACATTTCCGCTTTGTCTTTCGGTTTATGAATTTTGACCTGCATGCGATATACCGGCGTTGGCAGGCCGTGCCAACCCGGAATTGGCGTTAAACAAGCTCTGCCAACGCTGATAGACCTAATACGCATAGCTCTATGATTGAAGGCATGAAATTACGATCAAGCAAGGAGCCACACGTTTAAAAGCTGGACATTGGCAGGGCATGTGCGAAGAATTCCGCTTCGTTTGCCGGAAGATGATGCAAACGAACCGGTTTTTCGGTTATGCAGTGCAGCTTGTCGGGATAATCGCGAAGACATGTCATGCCCGGTTCAATGGGAACGGGCGTAAAACATGGTACGGGGCTTTTCATTGATCGATTTTCGTCCAATCCTTTTCATTATCGGCATTTTGCTGTGCACCCTGTCGATCGGGATGTTCATCCCTGCCTTGGTTGATATGTATTACGGGCAACGGGATTGGTTGGTGTTTTCAGCCGCGTCGGCCGTATCGCTGTTCATCGGCGGTGCGCTAGTGATGATGAACCGGACCGAGAATCTCAAAATCACATCGCGACAGGCTTTTATCCTGACCACAACAAGCTGGCTTGTTCTGACTGCCGTATCGGCATTGCCCTTTGCGTTTTCCGACCTTGATATGAGCTACACGGACGCGTTCTTTGAAGCGATGTCGGGGATTTCGACGACCGGTTCGACCGTGATCGTCGGACTTGATACTGCCCCACCAGGCATTTTGCTATGGCGCGCACTTTTGCAGTGGCTTGGTGGGATTGGAATCATTGTGATGGCAATTGCCGTCATGCCGATGCTGCGTGTTGGCGGTATGCAGCTTTTCCGGATGGAAAACTCTGACAAGTCCGATAAGGCTTTTCCGCGTGCAACCCAGATCGCCATTGGTATCGCCAGTTTGTATCTGGGCTTTACCATAATTTGGGCGTTTCTTTTGTGGTGGGCGGGTATGCCCGGATTTGATGCGATTGCCCATGCGATGACGACGATTGCGACCGGTGGCTTTTCGACCAAGGACGCATCGGTCGGGCATTTTGATAATGCCGCAGTTGATGTGATCATCACATTGGGTATGGCAACGGGCGCATTGCCCTTTATCCTTTACCTTCAAATGCTGCGTGGCAGGACCTTGGCGCTTTTTATGGATGGTCAGGTTCGCTGGTTCGTTGCGATTGCCAGTTCGATCATTCTGGGTCTGACCATCTGGCATTCGCAAACAAACGAAGTCGCCTTCCTGAATGCGCTTCGATACACGTCGTTTAATATCATTTCCGTGATGACAGGGACTGGCTACGCCACAACCGATTATGGCCTTTGGGGGCCATTTGCCGTTACGGTATTCTTTTTTGTGATGTTTATCGGCGGCTGTGCCGGCTCAACGACCTGCGGGGTCAAGATATTCCGCCTGCAGGTACTTTACGAAATAGCCAAGGTTCAGCTTTCTCATATGCTGCGGCCTCACGGTGTTTTCATTGCTTATTATAACCGGAAACCGCTTTCCGAAGACGTTACGGAATCGGTGCTCAGCTTTTTCTTCCTGTTCGTCTTCTGCTTTGTGGTTCTGGCGGCGGCTCTTGGCGCAATGGGGCTTGATTTCATTACGGCGGTTTCAAGTGCCGGTACAGCGATTGCCAATGTCGGTCCCGGACTTGGTCCGATTGTCGGTCCGTCCGGTAACTTCGCAACCCTGCCAGACGGGGCAAAGTGGTTGATGTCGATCGGTATGCTGATTGGCCGGTTGGAGGTCTTCACCGTTCTGGTGCTGCTGTTCCCGGCTTTCTGGCGCGACTGATTTTACTCTTCCAGCCTGCCATGATACCCCGCCTTTGTGCGGGGTTTTCTTTTTCTTTCTAAGTTGATTGTCAGCGAAACCCGTTGCGATTTGATTGATTGACAGATTAGGTCATTTGTCCTAAATCTCAAATAGGGCAATTGTCCTAGTCGGGTTTCAAGCACCCATCATTCAGGTTGAACAGACATGATCGTGGAACAGGGCACGCGCGAACGGATTGTCGAAGCTGCGGATCAGCTGTTTTATCAACAGGGGTTCGAGCCGACCTCCTTTGCGGATATTGCGGCCAAGGTCGGCATATCGCGTGGCAATTTCTATTATCACTTCAAAACCAAGGACGAGATTCTTGATGCCGTGATCAATCGGCGCCTGACCAATACCGAACAGATGCTTGATCACTGGGAAGCCACCGGAGAAGACCCGGTCGCCCGCATTCGAAGTTTCATTCATATTCTGATCGTGAACGGGGAAAAAATCCGACGCTACGGATGCCCGGTCGGAACACTTTCTGCCGAACTGGCAAAGCTCAATCATGCTGCGCAAAGTGACGCGGCGGGACTTTTTACCCTTTTTCGCGTCTGGCTAGGTCGGCAGTTCACACGACTTGGCTTTGCAGAACGATCGGACGGTATGGCAATGCATTTGCTTGCGCGCAGTCAGGGTGTGGCGGCGCTTGCCAATGCGTTTGGTGATGAAAAATTCGTCCAGTACGAAGTCGATCAGATGTGTGACTGGTTGGATGGACAAATGCGGTCGCTTCGTACCCGGAACAACCATGCAGCAACCAAATGATCAGGGATAAGAGCAATGTTCACCATTTTACTGACGTTTTCGGAGAATCGAGCGAAGGCATCGCAGTTTATGGAGGGCCATAAACGATGGATAAGCCAGGGGTTTGATGAGGGCGTGTTTCTGGTGGTCGGCAATCTCCAACCCAGTCGGGGAGGGGGAATTCTTGCGTACAATACGACCATGGAAGAGTTAACGGAACGTCTGAATGCCGATCCGTTTGTTATCGAAAAAATCGTCGAGGCCGAAATCATTGAAATCACCCCGGCCAGAATGGATGAACGTTTGGAATTCCTGAAGGCGTGATATCTCCGGGACTAAGAAAAGAGGGGGCTGTATGGGAACCACAACGATCAGCGCAGACGGCAAAACACGCTGTAAATGGTGTGATGCAGCACCAGAATTTGATGTCTATCACGATACGGAATGGGGCTTTCCTGTTGGTGATGATCGCCGGTTATTTGAAAAGATCTGTCTGGAAGGTTTTCAGTCCGGCCTTAGTTGGCGTACGATTCTGACCAAACGCGAGAATTTCCGCACCGTATTCCATAACTTCGATTTTGATCTTGTTGCTGAGTTTACAGATCGTGATGCTGAGCGGCTGCTTCGGGATGCGGGCATTATTCGCCACCGTGGCAAGATCGAAGCCATCATCAACAACGCCAAACGTGCGCGTGAAATGGTGGCACTAGAAGGATCGCTTGCCGCTTACTTCTGGCAGTTCGAGCCAAGGGAGGATTCTGTTGCAAAGCCGCAGACTGCATCCATGTCTGAAATTTCGGTCGCACTTTCAAAGGATCTGAAAAAACGGGGTTGGAAGTTTGTTGGCCCAACGACCGTCTATGCCTTTATGCAGGCAATGGGCTTGATTAACGATCATGCAGAAGGATGCTTTATGCGACCGGTAATCGATGCTGCGCGCCGGGAATTTGAACGGCCGTGATTCTAGAGAAGGTGGCGATGCCAGACCTAGGGTCAGGAGCGGATCGGGGATCGGGATATTGGTCCAGCATCGCCTTGACCCAACAATGCCAAATGAAATTCATTTGGTAAAATCGAATGTAAATTTAAATTTGATAGAAAAAATCTATTATTGTTGATTCTTTAGCGGAAGCCGACAACTTCACATTATGACCCGGAGCTGCACGCAAAACGTGGCGCCATCCGGTCCTGTTGCGCTCAGGCGAAGGTCCCCTTCATGGGCCAGAATCAGTTCCCTTGCGATGGCAAGGCCAAGACCGGTTCCGCCTTTCCTGCCGGTTGCGGCGAACGGGACAAATAGATTTTTGATTGCCTTTTCAGGTAAGCCGGGCCCGTTATCCATGATCAGGATTTCAGCAAACGCGTCCTCTTTATTCTGATCATTTGCAGGTGCCAGTTTGATGGTCACCTCAGTTGCCCCGGCATCTAACGGATTGCGGATCAGGTTGCTGAAGGCACGAAAAAGCTGATCATAATCGGCTTCAATCATCAGTTCCGGCGGCAGCTCGATATGGATTTTGGCCTTGCAGGGTTCCTTGGCCGTATCGAGGCTTTCCGGCGCCAGAAGACTTTCACCACCATTCTGCAACAGCACCTGATCGCGCACTTCCTCGATCAATTCGATCAGGGTAAATCGTGCGATATCAAGTGTTGGTGGTGCTTCACGGGCAAAAGACAGCGTTTGTTCGCTGATATAAACCGCACGCTCCATCGATGATAACAGGCGGGGGACGACGGCACGGACTTCCTGATCCTCGCTTTGGGCGAGCTTCTCGGTCATCAGCATTGAGGTTGCCAATGCATTGCGCAGGTCGTGGCTGATTTTTGTTGCCGCGGTTCCAAGAGCCGCAAGACGACGACGTTGGTTTAACATTGCCTGTAAATCGTGCTGCATATTGGCCAGTTCGTGCCGGGCGATGCCAATTTCATCGTCACGATCATCTGGCACGATGACTGATCCCTGATCCTGCGGATTTTCGCGAAAACGGATCATGTCGCTGGTTAATGTTCGCATCGGCCGGACCAAAAGCCGGTTCAACGCAAAATAAACCAGCCCAGCGGTAAAGAAAGAGATCACCAGCGATAACCCCATCACCCGCCAGCCGAAATTGCGCATGTCTTCTGCCAGACCGTGTTCATGAACCAGTATTTCAATTTCGAAGTCCGGTGCCATGGATGGCATGCCAACCACACGCAACATGCGATCATGCGGCTGGGTCAGGGTCGAAAGACCTTCATACAATGCCATCAGGATGGAAAAGGTCGTCAGATCGACGTCATGATCGACCTTTGCGGGCATATCATCGCGCTGAAGCAGCAATTTGCGATCATCTCGGCGTAAAATAACCGCTTCTATCCCGGCATTGGACAACAGTTCCTTTTCCAGATCATCGGGGATCATCTGATCGGGTGTGGCTTCCAGTGCTAGTGCCGCCAGGTAACCGGAATCAAGGTGCGCCTTAAGCCAGTCGACCCGATATCGGGCAACAGACGGTGCAAAGACGAAAATTTCGGCAAGCATCACAAACCCCACAGTCAGCACGAGCAACCGTGCCGACAGCGATTTGGCCCATGGGGGCAGTTTGAGATGCGGGCGTTCCATGACAAATGTTAGCCAGAGACGGGGAAAAATGTACAGTGTTTCAGAAGCTTGCCCCCACTTTGACCGTCCTAGCCGAATTTCAGCAGGAAGCGGACGATCTTGCGAGTCTTTTCGCTAAACAGGCTGGGTGTGTACCATGCCCCGGCAACGCGTTTGGACAATTCGCCAAGAGTCGGATAAGGCGCGATCATTCCGGCAGTCGCTCCGATTTTCATTTTCTGTGATATGGCCAGCGACCAGAGGCCGATAAGTTCCCCGGCTTGGTGACCAACAATACCGGCACCAAGGATTTTACCGCGTGTTGTGGTCACGATTTTGATAAAGCCTTTGGTTCGGGCTTCGGCCCGCGCGCGATCATTTTCCGCGTATTGCCAGGTAACGACCCTGATTGCATCGCCAAATTTTTCGCGTGCTGCGGTTTCGCTCAAGCCAACCTGTGCCAGTTCTGGATTGGTATAAGTCACCCATGGAACGGCTTTGTAATCGATCTTTGCAGGCAACCGGAACAGGGCGTTGCGAATGACAATGCCAGCATCGTAACCCGCCATATGGGTAAATTGCAGGCCACCGGTGACATCGCCAATGGCAAAGATTTTGGAATTGCTGGTGCGTAATCGTTTGTCGACGTTGATCCCGCGCGCGCTGTATGTCACCCCGGCCGCGTCGAGGCCAAGATCATCGACAGTCGGTTTTCGTCCTGTTGCAATCAGAAGGTGGCTGCCTTCGATGGTGATATCTGCACCGTTATGCTCGATGATAACGCGTATCTGATCGTCATGTGTCTCCACCCGCTTGGTTTTGATCTTTTCATACAGGCTTATGCCAGAAGACTCGATCATATCGCGAACCACAGCCACAAGATCGGGATCGTCCTTTGGCAGGATCGTTGCCATTTCGATTACGGTGACTTTTGCGCCAAGCTGCTGGTGTGCCTGTGCCATTTCAAGGCCGATGGGGCCACCGCCAATGATGAGCAGGTGATCAGGGCAAATCCGGTTCTTAAAGATGGTTTCGTTGGTAAAATACGGGACGGCGTCAATCCCGTCGATTGGTGGAACGGCTGCACGTGACCCGGTCGCAATCACAAACCGTTTGGCGTGAATGCGTTTGCCGTCGGCGATGACCTCGTTCGGGCCGGTAAAATGTGCTTTGGCCTCGATAACCCGACAGCCGAGTTTTTCAAATCTTTCAACCGAGTCATGCGGTGCAATACCGGCGATGACCGAATGGACATGATCCATGGCGCGCGGAAAGTCGATTGCCACCGGGCCGGTGTCGACACCAAATTGAAATGCTGTCCGGGCATTCTCGGCCGCGTGTGCCGCAGCCAGCAATGCCTTGGACGGAACGCAACCGGTATTCAGGCAGTCGCCGCCCATCTTGCCCTTTTCTATCAGGACAACATCGGCACCCATCTGGACCGCACCGGCAGCAACCGAAAGCCCGCCTGATCCGGCGCCAATGATACAGATGTCTGTTTTGATTATATCACTCATCGGGTGTTTGCCCCGCTATTGCGGTTACGGAATTTTTTATAGGCCACCGGGATCATTGCCAGCACAGCCAGGCCGATGATCGGGGTTAGAATGCGGGGTTCAAAAATAATGCCAAGATCGGGCGTCTTGCCCTGATCAAACAATGCACCCAAACCATCCCCGATTGAAACATACACAAAGGTGCCCGGGATAATTCCAACCGCCGTACCCACAACAAATGACCGAAATTTTACCCCCAGCAGAGCCGGGACCAGATTAACCAGCCAGAACGGAAATAACGGTACAAGCCGCAGGACCATAAGGTAGCTGAATGCGTTTTCGGCAAAGCCAGCTTCCATTTTACGGATCGCACTTCCGGCCTTGGCACGCATGAGGTCATAAAAGGCATAGCGCGCGGCAAGATAAACGACTGTTGCGCCAATAGTCGCGGCAATCACGACATAACCCGTGCCCAGCCACGCCCCGAACAGAAACCCGCCAACAATGGTCAGTATCGACCCCACCGGAAGCGACAGGGCAACGGCAATGGCGTAGCCCGCCATAAAGGTAGCAACGCTCAGAACCGGATTATCTGCGACGAAATTCTGCAAAATATCGCGATTCTCGCGCAGGGTTTCGAACGATAAATAATCCACCGCACCAAATAGCCACGCGAGCACCAATCCGGCAAACAGGATCGAGACCGGCAGAAATTTGCGCCAAAGTGGCGTTCTGACGCTGGTGGCTTGCCCGGACTTGGAATGATCTTTGGTCGTGTGCTCTGACGTCATTGAATGTGTCTTGGTCATTGATTTTACTGTCTTAACCGCCTCTCTGAGGGAAGCGGCTTTCAAAGGATTGCATGTCTTGGCTGAACAATAGAGCGAAAAAGTACGAGATGCTTATGAACTGCTTTCACCATTGCGTGAGGCCACTGGGAAACTCCCATATGGATTCAAAGACGGATAGGTATGATTGTCGGGTGCGTGATGCTTGACGTCGGGGAAACCAAGTCGTATCGTCGGATTTCTTCGTGGGATTTGTCGACCGGCTTGCGACCACGTAAAAAATCGCTAAAGAGGGTAATCGTGGCTTCGGCCCTGACCCATCGTGCCGGTCAGGGTTTTTTTGTGTCCGGGTCATCCCAATATGACCGGGCATATAGGAGCAAGACGATGACAACCGAAAAAAAGGCTTCTGCTAAATGGCGTGCGGCCACCCGTGCAGTTCGGGGCGGCACGGCGCGCAGCGGGTTTAACGAAACCTCCGAAGCCATTTTTATGAATTCCGGCTATGTCTATGACAGTGCTGCCGAGGCTGAAGCATCTTTTGATGGTACCGGCCCGGAACGCTTTGTGTATTCGCGTTTTGCCAACCCGACGGTGGGGATGTTCGAAGAACGTCTGGCGCTGCTCGAAGGTGCTGCATATTGCCGTGCAACCGCATCTGGCATGTCTGCTGTTTGGAATGCCCTGATCGCGTGCACAAAGGCAGGCGGCCGTGTTGTCGGTTCGCGGGCACTTTTCGGTTCGTGCGAGTTTATCCTGACGACCCTTTTGCCCCGGTTCGGGGTTGAAACCGAACTGGTGGACGGCACAAACCATGCTGCGTGGGAAAAGGCATTGTCGAAACCGGCTGATGCCGTTTTCCTTGAAACGCCGTCCAACCCGACATTGGAAGTCATCGATATCGCATTTGTTGCCGATCTGGCGCATAAGGCCGGTGCCAAGGTTGTTGTTGATAACGTTTTTGCGACACCGATCCTACAAAAGCCGATGGAATTGGGCGCTGACATTGTTGTCTATTCCGCGACCAAGCATATCGATGGTCAGGGACGCTGTCTTGGTGGCGCGATCCTTTTCAATGACAAGGAATGGCACGATAACCACCTGACAACGTTCCTGCGCCACACCGGTCCCAGTATGAGCCCCTTCAACGCATGGGTTCTGCTTAAAGGTCTCGAAACGCTTGGTCTGCGTGTTGATCAGCATATTCGCAATGCAACAGCACTTGCCGGGTTCCTTTCGGAACAGCCGCAGGTATCGCGCGTTATCTATCCAGGGCTCGAAAGTCATCCGCAACATGAACTGGCGATGAAACAGATGTCGGGGCGTGGTGGGGGATTGATCGCGATCGAGCTTGCCGGGGGAAAGTCGGCTGCTTTTTCGTTGCTCGATAATCTTCAGCTTATTGATATTTCGAACAATCTTGGTGATGCCAAAAGCCTTGCGACCCATCCGTGGACCACGACCCACCAACGTGTTCCGGCTGAAGACAAGATCACTATGGGCATTACCGAGGGCATGCTGCGATTGTCTGTCGGTCTCGAAGATATTGATGATCTGAAAGAAGATCTGTCTGCCGCGTTGCGCGTATAACAGTAAGCAGGTTCGGCGATATGCCTATGTCAGGCGGTCCGTATCTGCACGGGCCGCCTTTTGCTTAGCCGAGAAAATACGTGATCGGGATGGCAAATTGGTGGCAGACATCTGGTACTTGGGGCATTGACTGTCTAAATATGACCTAGGTAAAGCAAAAAAGCGCAACGCCCTTGGCAGAAGGAACGCAATAAGAATTGGCCTGGAGTTTTGCATGTATTCATCCGTGACCCGAGACATAAAAGTATCCGTGCAACCTGTGTTCCTTGACGAACAGTCAGACCCGGACACCCACCGTTATGTCTGGGCCTATCGGGTTGTCATCGAAAATCATGGCCCGAAAACAGTACAACTTTTGAACCGTTACTGGCGTATTACCGATTCCCGGGGATCAACCCAGGAAGTCCGGGGATCAGGTGTGGTCGGCGAGCAGCCGGTTCTGGCAAGTGGCGAAAGTTTCAATTACACAAGCGGCGCGCCATTGGCGACGCCAAGCGGTTTCATGGTTGGGACATATGAAATGACTGACATGGATGGAAACCGGTTTGATATTGAAATCCCGGCATTTTCGCTCGACAGTCCGCATAGCAAGCGCACACTTAATTAAACGAACCAAGATCAGGGTCGGGAGCACATGACCCACAGGACAGAATTATAAAGAGGAAGCCAAATGTGCAGCGAAACCAGCGCCGTTAAACGCCCATCGCAAGAAGAAGCAGAAGAAGCCGTTCGTACCCTGCTTCGTTGGGCAGGAGATGATCCTGATCGTGAAGGGCTGCGCGGAACGCCAGACCGTGTTGTGAGGTCTTACGGTGAATTTTTCGCAGGTTACCAGCAGGATCCGGCAGAAATTTTACGTCGCACCTTCGAGGAAACCGACGGCTATGACGAGATGGTCGTGCTGCGTGATATCCGTGTTGAGTCTTATTGTGAACATCACATGGTGCCGATTATCGGTGTTGCGCATGTCGCCTATCTGCCGCGTCGCCGGGTCGTTGGTATTTCCAAGCTGGCCCGTGTCGTCGAAGTTTACGCAAAGCGCCTGCAGATTCAGGAAAAAATGACCGCACAGGTCGCCAATACCATTCAGGAAGAACTTGATCCGCTGGGTGTTGCCGTCGTGATTGACGCCAACCATCAATGCATGAGCACACGCGGCATTCACAAGACCGGGGTGTCGATGGTGACCAGCCGGATGCTTGGGGCGTTTCGCGATGATCCGATCACCCGGCGCGAGTTTTTCGCGATGATCGGTCGATAGGGTTTGTTTCGAATATAATGAATAGAGGCCGCCTTTCGGGGTGGCCTTTGTCATATGCACGGTTATGTTCAGTCGGCACGAAACTGCTGATGGCAGGATTTGCAGGTTTGCAGCACGTTGCGGAATGCATCGTTAAACTGACCAGCATCGTCGCTGCCACTTGGAAACAGTTCCGTAAAAGCCGATCCTGCATGGCGGCTGATTTTATCCGTCATACCCCAAAACGGGCGAGAATACGATCCACGGAACCGACATAAGACCCACCGAAAAGACGAACATGCACCAGAAGGGGGTAAAGTTTGTAAAGTTCACGGCGTTCTTCAAAGAAGCCTGGCAGGATCGGGAAAATTTCCGAATACCGATCAAAGAATGCAGGTGTAAGGTCACCAAACAACGTGCCAAAGGAAAGCTCGATCTCCCGATCACCAAAATAAACTGCCGGATCAACCAATCCGGCGATCTTTCCCTGTTGGCACAGAATGTTGCCACCCCACAGATCGCCATGCAGCAAGGATGGTTTGCAGCCTGATGGCAAAAGACCACCAAGTTTGGCCGACAGGATTTCGATCCGTGATAAAAAATGCCCTGGCAGTCGTCCGCAATTTGCTGCCTGCTGGGCCATGTAAAGCAGACGGTGATCGCGAAAGAAGGTGATCCAGTCGACCGTAAGGGGATTGGGCTGCTCAAGGCCGCCAATAAGTGTGTCAAAGGACAACCCAAACCGGCCTTGTGTAACCTGATGTTGCCTGGTCAATAGAACGGCAAGGTCACTTTGAACCTGACCGTTCATGTGACCATCATTTTCTATGAAATGCATGATCAGCAATCCGGGCTCGGCATGTAACACGGCCGGAAATGGAATGGGGGAATGAGTGCCCAGATAGTCAAGCATCCGGCCTTCAATTTCCAGATTTGCCTCACCGCCCTGTTTGATGACGAGTTTGCGACCATCGCGAAGATCGGCCCGCTTCACATCGGAAACGCACCCTCCCGAAAGCTGGTGATAGGCCGCAACCTCGCTTCCGGTAATGTCTTTAATCCGTTGTGTAATCACCGGCGATGCCATCGCTCAAATTCCATGCTTTTCCCTGATGTGGATTAGCAAGGCACCTGACGTTTCCTCAATCATATCAAAAACCGATTTGAAGCCGTTTGCCCCACCATAATAGGGATCAGGAACGCTTTGTCCTTTACGGTTCGGGTGGTAATCCAAAAACAGTTCCAGCTTATCGCGATACTGGGAGGGACATTGGTTTTGCATATCGGCCAGATGTCCGTCATCCATTGCAAGGATGTAATCAAACTCGCTGTAATCACTTGAAGTGATTTTACGAGATCGGATCAGGGACAGGTCATAACCGCGACTGGCGGCCATTTCGCGTGATCGCGGATCAGCCTGTTCACCGGCGTGATATCCCGAAAGGCCGCAGCTATCGACTTTGATGGCATCATCCATCCCTGCTTTGCTGACCATGGTCTTGAAAATGCCATCGGCGGTGGGAGAACGGCATATATTGCCGGTACAGACAAACAGAACTTTAATCACGATATGGCTTTCCGTTGAGTCGGGACCTTGCCAGACTGGCACATTCGGTGCCTTCGGCGCAATGATATCTACGGTAACTGCGCGAAACACCAAATGATCAATGTAACAGCTTCGTGACATTTTCTACGATAAGCTGACAGCCATCTCATATGTTTGTATGATCGCGCCAAGTGGTGGTTCAAGAATGTGATTGGTAATGCAGGAATTCGTTTCGTTTGGTTTGCATATCGCCCTGATCCGGCAGCTGGCGTGGTTGCCAAAGGGATATGATCTTGTGCCGGAAGGCACGGTCATCACCAGTGCTCGCCTGCGCAGCATTCTGCTTGCTCTTGAAGAAGCTAACGGGCCTTCGGTATTGGTGCGGCTGGGGCGTCATCTGGCGCTTAAGGAACAGCAACCTGTTTTGACCATGTTGCGCCAGGGGGCAACGCCCGAATTGATCGCGGATCGCTGGCATCGGCTTGAAGGTTATTCCCATGCCCGCAGTCGCACCGATTATCAGGCAGCCGGCAAATCATTGACCCTGCATCGTGCTGCTGTCCGTGGCCAGCCGCCCGCACGGGTCGAAAACCTTTTAATGCATGGTTTCATGGTTGGTCTGCTCGAAGCGGTCGGTGTCGAAAATGTCAGCAGCGCAATCCTGCCCAGCCATGGTCCTTCCATTCCGGTAATCCGAAATGGAAAACTGATCAAGAAACTCGATTTTGCCGGGCGTGCTTTACGTTTTCGCATCAGTTGGCAAAGCTATGTCGCGATTTCATCGGGCTATCCGTTTATGGCGAATATGCCCGGAACGGCGCCGACCGTCGGGAACAGTCGGCCGGTCGTGCAAAAGCTTTGCGCTGTGCTTGAACATGATATCGGGCGCAGCTGGACGATTGAAGATGTTGCCAATGCGCTTGATACATCCGGCCGGACTTTGCAGCGTCGTTTGCAACAGGCCAACAGCCGCTTTTCCGATCTTCTGCGTCTGATGCGGGTACGCGAGGCGTGCCGCCTTCTGGCTGGCACCAGCCTGATGGTTGGTGAAATCGGATTTTGGTGCGGTTTTACCGACAATGCGCATTTCAGCCGTGATTTCCGTCGTCTGGTGGGGATGCCTCCTTCGGTGTATCGCGAAGCCAGTCTTGGTCATGCCGGTCTGACGCGCGCCTGATTAAATTGCGGCGGCGATTGACCGGTCTGGTTTCCTTGGGTATCAGCACGACAGCAACCATTGCGCCACTATCGCCGCCCAGATTGCGAGGCTATCCATGACCGATACATCCGCAACCGATCAGTATGCAGGTTTCCTGCCACCATTCTTCCGGGATCGCCCGGATGCAGAGGATGTGATGATCCGGACCTGGCAGGTCGGGGATCCGCTTGGCGATCATGATGTGCCTGAATTACCAGCACCGATTGCCATGTTCTTTGATCTGGTTGCAGCTGCCGCTGAGCGGGCCGGGTCAAACGGGTTTGCCCATTTATGGCTGGATCGCCATCCGCATGAACAACCGGGTTGGCGGCTTTCTGTTGGCCATGTCGGTTCTGCCGATGAACTTGATGCTGCTATTGCCAAACCCCTTGCCCGGCTGGGTGGTTCCATGGCGATGGCTCTGATCGAAACCGAAAGCTGGCATGTGACCCGTCCGCTTTGGCGCAAGCGCGCCGAACCGGTGCGTCTGACCTTCTGGGGGGCATTTGGCAAACACGCGCGCAGCTTGATCGACCATCGGGATGCTGCCGGTTATTATCAGCCGGTAGGGGCGGGCCTGCGGTCCGATCATGTGTTTGCCGCATTGCCATTGCTTGAAGATATGCTGGGCGATCCGTTTTTGCGCGATGGTATGGGATTTGAAGACGCGCTTCGTATCGGCATGTCGCTTGGACGGGCGCACCTGCTTGAAAGCTGGATCGAAGCTGGCGGCGCGGAAAAGGAACCCTATTTCAGACCAATGCAAATCTGGCATCAGGCATGGCTTGCCAATGCTCTGATCGATCCGGCGGTGGCCACTCTTGCAATGTCGGCGCAGCCCCCGATGCCCGCCCTTGATTTTGATCGCAAAGCAGATCCGGAAACGCGGCGCGCTGCGCTTGATGATCTTTCTGGTTGGCTGACGGCGGTGTTTTTCAATGATGCCAATCCGGCTCTTCGCAATGCGTTCATTGCCGGGGTGCAAAATGCCGTCTGGCTTGATCCCGATTTGCAGCAATATGTTCAGCCCCAACAACGTGCCGAAATTCTGCAAGGCTTGATGCCCTATTGCCGCTGGTTCCTTGCGATGGCGCTTTATAACCATCTTGGAAATCTTGCGGCGGGAACAGCACGCGAGGATCAGGTCGCATTTTATGCAACCCTTGTCGAAGCCCTGCCGGAACTTTCACCCTTGGGCGAATTTGCAACCCAGCGTGATATCGAGCAGCACATCATCCGCATTGATGCCGCACGGGCGGCTTCGGCTCTGGATACGCTGGTTCTGCCATTTTGTGATCTGCTGATGCCGCGCCTTAAACTCGATGCGGTGCGCGCATAGCTTTGCATGTAGGCAAACGCGCAAAATAAAAGGTCCGCTGAGGGTATTCGGCGGACCTTTCTTTTGGCGATAAGGCGCTTGGTCTATTGCTGATAAGCTTTGATCGGACGGCTCGATACAATCGCAAACCGGATGGCAAGGCCGCTAACCGCGACAAGGCTTGCAATCACAATCCCCCAGAACAGCCCGGCAACACCAAGCCCGACCACAAAGGTCAGATAGTACCCGGAGGGTATCATCACACATATATATGACACCAGATGCAGGATCGTCGGAACCCATTTATCCCCGGCACCGCGCAATGCGCTGATGGCGGCATTCTGTCCGCCGTCGGTCGGGAAAATGATCGGCATCAGAACCAGGACACCGGCTGTCGTGGCAATCACGGTGGCGTCCTGCGTAAACAGGTGTGCCACCATCCCCGGAAGCAGATAAAGCGGCGTGCTGAGCAACAGCATCACAGCCATGGTTGTCAAAAGCCCGATCCACCCGGCCAATGCCATATCGGGGCGGTCACGTCTGCCATAGGCAATGCCGACCCGAACGGATGTCGCCGATGCCAGTCCAAGGGCGACCATGAACATCAATGCCAGCATCGTCATGGTGATACCGTAACTTGCCGCGGCCACGACCCCAAGGCGTCCTGCGAAAAGCTGCATGGCGGCAAAGGCGCTGGTTTCCATGCCTTGGCTGGCGCCTGCGGCATATCCCATGTGACGGGCATTACGTGAATAGCGCCACCAACCGGCAAAACCGTCGCGAATGCCGTAATCGACATGACTGCGCATCAGCAGGATATAACCAAGCAGACTGATCGCCATAAGCCAGCGAATTACGGTTGATGTCCATGCTGCGCCCTCTGCTCCCATTTCCGGAAAGCCAAACGCGCCATAAACCAGTCCATAATCCAGTACCAGATTAATAAAATTAGCCCCGATCATCAGCATCATGCCGGGTAATGGACGTTGAAGGCCTTCAAGGAAAAAGCTGCACACAATATAGACCATTGCGGCGGGCATTCCGATCGACAGGATGACCGAAAGGTTGCTGGCATGCTCGGTGATATCTTCTGGTTGGCCGGTGGCGATAAACAGCCATTCGGATTTCCAGGTCACAAGCATGAAGGCAATGCCAATCAGCATGCCATAGGGCAGACAGGCCCGCCATGTCTGTCCCGCTTCAAGAAGATTGTTTCGTCCCACCGAATGTGACGTCAGGATCATCACCCCGGTCAGAAGCCCGATGCCGGTAACCATCAATGATGTAAAGGGTGCATGCGCAATATTGAGATAGGCCAGACTGGCACTGTCATAATTGCCAACAACGATCGTATCGACAACCGACATGATCAGCATGCCAAGCCGCGCAATCACAACCGGCAGCGCCAAACGGAACAGTTCGCTTAAATGACGCCGAACGCGATTATGCGGGTATAGGGGAACCGGCGGAACATTCGGTGGCAACCCTTCCGGATGATTTGGGGGCATACCCGGTGGGGCGCCGGGTGGTGTGATCGTCATAGTCTTCGTTTCCTCGTTATCATTGACGCGCGGCAGTCATTGCGGTGGCGGTGCAATGCCGGGTGGGTGGCACGTAGCGCGTGATTATTATCTTGCCTGTCGGCTTATTTGTTCCGGCCCTGCGGGTTGGGATGACGCGGGATTGCGGCAATCATCTTTGCGGGATCATCGGTAATGACCGATGTTACCCCCCAGCCAAACAACTCTTTGGCATGGGCCGGATCATTGACGGTATAACAGACCAGCGGCACATTGGCCGCAACGATTTCAGCGGCCTTTTCGGGATCAAGTGCCTTGTGATCGATATGAAGCGCACTTGCACCAAGCTGGGTATATCCGTCATGCCAATTGTCGGGTAGTGTCTCCAGAAGCCAGCCACACGGCAGGTCGGGCAAAAGCCGCCTGATTTCGGCAACGGCACTGTCATCAAAACTTGAAAGCAGGATCGGAAGCTTCTTTGCCCGGTCAAGTTCTTTTGCAACTTCCTGGCACAGCCGCACAGGATCACAGCCCGATGGCTTGATTTCAAGATTGGCCCCCATATCCATAAAGAACAGGGTCTCAAGCGTGTCGCTCAGTGTCGGGATACGTTCGCCTTTATATATGTCTGAAAACCATGAACCGGCATCAAGCTCGCGCAGCACGCTTAACGGCTGTTTGTGGATCGGGCCTGTGCCGTTGGTGGTCCGTTCAAGTGTGTCGTCATGAATAAGAACACACTGGTTATCGGCACTCAGCGTTACGTCGCATTCAATCCACTTTGCCTGACGCGCACCAGCGACCCGAAAGGCAGCAATGGTGTTTTCCGGGGCTTCGATGGACGCGCCGCGATGGGCGACAATATGGGGAATCTCGATCACGGTTCGGACCTTCTGTATATCGGGTGGCAAATGTGTTTCAGAACCGGGTGATCGTGTTTCACGCGAAACCGTTTTGCCCGGATCGGCTGATTAGATTGGCGTTGCGATTCTCATACGCCTGATGCTTTCTGTAAAAAAGCGAAAATCTTGTGTCGATCTGAACGTAACTCTTTTCATATTCGCACTGAAGTCATTGGACTCCATACCGGATTCCCGCATTGATCCGATTGTTTTTTCCGGATTTCCTGTGTTTCACGACTGTTTCACATGGGCAGTGTCATGTTCTTCGATTAAGCGATTTCAATGCAAAACCCCGGAAAGACCAGTGTTTGTGCGGACCGTTTCGGGGGTGAAAAAAACAATCTGCAAAAATCTCAGAAAAACTTCAAAAAAGGTGTTTACAGGTCCGGCGAGGGGCCCTATAACCCGCCT
>CERN01016704.1_pt1 | contig 20294 bp, 16 predicted proteins | sample 530761 | NCBI WGS metagenome assembly CERN01 (sample SAMEA2620947, study PRJEB7988) | marine metagenome | isolation source: saline water (ENVO:00002010), including | reverse complement strand
CCCGCCGATGTGGCAATGACGATTTCGGTGCTACGGTCCGGCGAGGTCGGCGTGATGATTTTGACCGGTTTGTCCCCGACGAAATAGCGCACGGCATCAACCTGTGTGCTGATCGGAAGTGGCGGTACATCCAGAACATTGACGAATTTCAGGTCGGAATAGACCCAGTCATCGATTTCGTCACGGAAAAGATAGGCCGCACCAGTGACGGCCAGAAGAATCATAAAAGGCAGAACAAAAAGTCCGGCATAGAAATGCCAGCGCCAGACAGCGCGATAAAGGCTGCTTGTCCCTTTGGGCGCATTTTTGGCATGTGCCGATGCGTTTGGCATCACGATATCCCCAATTCGGTCGCGGGTCTGTCGGGATATGGGCGCATTGGCCCGATGATCCCTACCCGGAGCTCAAACAATCTGAAGTTGACCACGCTGGGCGGTCCGGGGCCAGTAAGGGCAACGGACATCATCCATCAGGCCGGGAGACACTCAGACGGGAAAGGGCGGGGCGCGGGGCGATGCCGCAATCGGACAGAAATCATGCAGGCGTGCCGTGATATGAAGGGCGGTGACCGCATTGGACATCCGCACGCGATGGATCAATGGCAATTCCGGTTCGACGGGCAGGCCGACCGCATGATTGCCAAGGCCGCAAATCGCGCATTGGAATCCTTCATAGGCACTGGAATGAGGGGAAGAACCGCCTTCTTCTGTTGCGCCAGCCGGGACAGATATCGTCTTGATGCCATTGGCGGTACAGATGATAAGCGGGATAAAGTTCCGATCGGCGTTGCCCCCGACAGCGGCCGGGGTATTGGCAAGCGCGACCGGCGCATGCATAAAGCCGAACATCAGGGCGTTTGCCAGCAAAAAGCACGCGACAGCAACCGACAGGCTGCGTCTGAGTGCCGAATATATCTGGCGGGTTCTGATCACGGCTTTCAATCCATTCCGGAAAGATACCTGCCTTCAATAATCCCTTGAAGGCGGAGTGTCAAAACCTCTTGGTGTGAACCACTTATCAGCAATTTTTTATAATCGTTCCTATAACAATTGAAATTCGCTGATTTGACTTGGTTGCGACGAATTGCACCAACAGTGTTTTGGCATTCTGAAAGCCAAAAAATTTTGTCTCGGATTTCGAAACGCCGGTTGTGGCGAAGGCTGTCAAAGCTTCCAGCATGCGGTTTGCAAATAGTTTTCGGTAAAACTCCTGTTTGGGGCTAGGCTTCATTACCTGCTTTGGTCATTTGCGGAGAACCCCCTATGCATGCCTATCAGCACGGTGGTGTGCCAGAACAGAAAACGCCCATATGGTCTGCGGTTCGTCTGAACCGGGCGGTTCTGATTTTGACCGTTGTCGGCATTGTCACCCATTTTGCCTTGATACCGGTTTCGATCTCTGTACCGGTTTTCGGGCATGCCGCGATGGATTGGCCGCTTTTTGCAGTGATTGCACTGGGCGGCGGGGTTCTGATTTTTGAAATCGTGCAAAAGGCGCTTGCCCGGGATTTCGGTGCGGATTTTCTGGCGGTGATTGCCTTTGTCACCGGTGTGGTGTTGGGCGAATATCTGGCGGCGGCGCTGATTATCCTGATGCTGAGCGGTGGGCAGGTTCTTGAAGCATTTGCCATGCGCAAGGCATCTTCGGCGTTAAATGCGCTTGCTGATCGGATGCCGCGTGTGGCGCATCGCAAAGACGGCGAAAACATTACCGACATCAGCCTTGATGACATCGTGGTCGGTGATCTGATTGCGATTTTCCCGCATGATACTGCCCCGGTCGATGGGGTGGTCGTCGATGGTCATGGTGCCATGGATGAAAGTTACCTGACCGGGGAGCCGTTTGTTGTGGCAAAGGCACCAGGGGCATCGGTGCTTTCAGGTGCGATCAACGGAGATGCGGTTCTGGTCATTCGGGCGGAGAGGCTTTCAAGTGAGTCACGCTATGCCCAGATCATGCAGGTCATGCAGGAAGCCGAACAGAAACGCCCGAAAATTCGCCGGATCGGGGATCAGATCGGGGCGTGGTTCGCCCCGTTTGCTTTGCTGGTTGCTTTTATCGCTTGGTATCTGAGCGGTGATTCCGTGCGGTTTCTGGCAGTCCTGGTCGTGGCAACGCCGTGTCCGCTTTTGATTGCCATTCCGATCACGATCATGAGCGCGATTTCCATGGCCGCCAGACGGGGCATCGTGATCAGCGATCCGACGGTTCTGGAACGGTTGCCGACTTGTAAAACGGCAATTTTTGATAAAACCGGAACACTGACATATGGCCGACCTGAACTGGTCGAAGTTCTGCCCGCCAGCGGTCATGGCGCGAACGAGGTTTTGCGTCTGGCCGCCAGTCTTGAACGATATTCAAAACATCCGCTGGCAACCGCGGTGCTGGCAGCGGCAGAAACCCGCAAACTGGCGCTTGGCGATGTGGCACGAGTATCAGAAAAGCCCGGGCAGGGGCTGGTCGGGGTGGTGGATGGTCAGGAGATTGCGGTGACCCACCGCAAAAAGCTGATTGCAAGTGACCCGGCCATGGCCGAAATCCTGCCGCCCGATGCCAGCGGACTTGAATGCGTGATCATGATTGATGGTGCCTATGGTGCGACATTGCGTTTCCGCGATAGCCCGCGTGCCGATGGCAGGAATTTCGTCGGGCATCTCGGGCCGGTTCATAATTTCAACAAGGTCATGCTTCTGTCAGGGGATCGCGCAAGCGAGGTCAGCCATCTTTCAAAGCTGCTTGGCATTGATGAGAGTCTTGCCTCACAAAGTCCGGAGCAAAAGGTTGAAATCGTGCGGCGCGAAACGGCGCTTGCGCCCACGCTTTTCATGGGGGATGGCATTAATGATGCGCCCGCGCTGGCGGTGGCAACCGTTGGTATCGCCTTTGGTAAACACAGTTCTGTAACGGCCGAGGCCGCCGGTGCCGTGATCCCCGAAAGTTCGCTTCAGGCGGTTGACGAACTGTTTCACATCAGCATGACCATGCGGCGCATTCTGCTGCAAAGTGTGATCGGTGGCATGGTGTTATCGATCTTTGCCATGGGCTTTGCCGCCTTTGGCTACATCAGTCCGGTTGCTGGTGCCGTGCTGCAGGAAGGGATTGATGTCATTGCGATCGTCAATGCCTTGCGCCTTGCCCTGGCGGGCAACATCCGCGCCGATCTTGTTGGGGATGAAAAGCAGATATCCTGAACATATCATCGACCGGAACCAAGCTTTGATGGCGGCGTTTATACAAACGACGGATCATATTTAAAGAAATCGGTAAATGAAACCAAAGGGACAGGTCCATGACACTCGTTGTAAATGACGGCACGCCGGAAATGCGCGCACTTCTGGAAAAGGGCCGCAAACGGCTTCGGACTGTCGGGGTCGTTCTGCTTTTGCTGGGTATTCTTGCCGTCGCCTTCCCGTTTGCCACGACGATTGCGTTTAAAACCGTGATCGGCTGGTTGTTTATCATCGGGGCTGTCGGGCATTTTTACGGCGCGTGGAATGCCGATACACCAACGCGCCGCTGGATCGATGTGGTGCAAGGCGTTCTGTTCGCGCTTGTCGGCGGGTGGCTGGCGTTTTTCCCGCTGACCGGGATTGTGACCCTGACCGTGTTGCTGGCAATTGCCTTTATCCTGCAAGGATTGCTTGAACTTGCCATGGCGTTCCGCCTCAGCCAGTTTCCCGGCTGGAAATGGATGCTGTTTTCCGGCGGTATAGCAGTACTTGCCGGTGTTTTAATATTCGTGGAATTGCCAAGTGCTGCCACTTGGGCGATTGGATTGTTGCTTGGGATTAATCTGATTTCGTCAGGTTTGAGCTATCTGATGGTGTCAATGGCAATGCGAACGGTTACCAAGAGCTAAGCTGCGATTTCTGTGCCGTTCAGGATCAGATCAACCGCCGTAGCAACACCGTTTTCATGCGAAATTTGTTTGGCAATTCGTTTTGCTGTTTCGTGAACCTGTGGTGTTGCCAGAATGTCGCTTATGGCGCTGGCAAGACATTTTGCATCAAGCTTCGATGAGGGGATCAACTGGTGGGCAACGCCGATCGTGTAAAGCCGTTTGGCCCAGAATGGTTGATCGCCAAAGAACGGTACAATAATGGATGGGCATCCCGCCCGTAATGCTGCTGCACACGTTCCGGCCCCCCCATGATGTATGGCGGTCTTTACATGTTTGAACATCCATTCGTGTGGTACTTCCCGAACGGCATAAATGTTGGATGGCCAATCAACATCGGAAGCAATGCCGCCCCAACCGGTTGCAATGATTGCCTGGGCATTTGCCTGTTTGACCGCATCAATCAACATTTGGGCGGTCTTTTGCGGATTGGCGGCGGGCATGGAGCCAAACCCGATATAGATCAGTTTTTGACTGTTTTTGATAAAGCTCGTCATTTCGGTGCTTGGCTCGTACAAAGCATCATTTACAAACCAATAGCCCGTGACAGCAGCTTTTTTCGGCCAGTCATTTGGGCGCGCTATGATGGCGTTGCTATAGGCGTTTAGAATCGTGATGGCTCCGAACTTTTGTGATTTTAGGATATCAAATTTCTGATACGGGATGGCTTTATGCCGTTTTGATGCCCAATCGCGGAGGCTGTTGCGCAACGACAGATTAACCAACCCCTTCACAAGCTTCCCTGTCAGAAGGTTATATTTCCGGCAATCCGCCATATTGGGAAAGCCGATATGCGGATAGGCACGAGTTGGAATAAGTGCTGGGATCAACTGGGCCAGAATGGCTGGGATTGCAAAATGATCAGCAATTGCCAAGGCGCCAAAGGCTTTTGGATGAAATACTATTTTGTCTGGCCTGAGCCTATTAATGGTTTCAAAAATATCATCAAGAAGCGCACCTTGAAGGTCTCTTCCTTGCGCACGCAATTTTAAGATGCTGCTTATTTTCTTTAGGAATCCGGTGCCCGGATTTGACGCATTCGCAAATTGTGGTTTGCTGGTCAGATTTATTAACGCATCTGTTAAGGGCGCAAATGCGAGGCCGTGTTGTTGCACTAACGATTGGAAGCGCCCGGGGGCGGCAAGTGTAACCATATGGCCGGTTTGTTGTAACCCGTACGCCAAAGCAATGAAGGGCTGGATGTCGCCGCGTGTGCCATAGGTCATCAACAAGATATGCATATCGCGTCCTTCGGCGGAAAATGGGGGTATTGCACAATCGATTTGTTGTCAGATGTCAGGTGAAGTTGACCCGCACAGATTACTTTAGCAGATTTCCATTGTCGGCGTTTGGCCTTAAAAATGCCCGTGTCTGTTCAATCGCTTCGCGCATGCCGACCCGCTGGACATTGACGTCTTCGGGGAATGCACCCAGCAATCGCGACGGCATCCGGTTATCAAGCAGCACAAATACCCCACGGTCTTCCGCGCGGCGAACAAGGCGACCAAAGGCCTGCTTCATCCGCAGACGGGTCAGCATGTCGTCATAGCGCGCACCATGAAATGCGGCCTTGCGCGCCCGGTGAAGGATATCGGGGCGGGGCCATGGCACGCGATCAAACACGATCAGGCGAAGGCTGTCACCCGGCACATCAACCCCGTCGCGCACCGCATCGGTTCCAAGCAGACAGGCATCGCGTTCTACCCGGAAAATATCGATCAGGGTTGACACATCCATACCGTCAATATGCTGTGCCAGAAGCTGCAACCCGGCATCGTCAAGCGGCCCGGTCAGGCGTTCGTAAACCGCACGCAAACGGTTGATTGCGGTAAACAGGCCAAGTGCACCGCCGCCGGACGCCAGAAACAATTCGCGATAGGCCGCCGCCACATGATCGGGGTTATCACGGCCAAGGTCATTGATGATGAAAACCTTGGTCTGTTTGGCATAGTCATAGGGGCTTTTCATCGCCGCCCGGATCGCGGGCATCGGCATGTGCGATGCTCCGGTGCGATCTTCGGCAACGCCCCAGTCAAACATCTCATCGCCCGTGCCATCGCGGAGCGTGGCCGACGTGATCACCAACCCATGGGCGGAGGGTGCCAGGGCCGCGGTCAGGGGCAATGTGGGGTCGATATGATGGCGGTGCATGCCAACATCGAAATCGCGGCCAAACTGCCGTTCGATGGCAAACCAGTCGACAAATTCCGGCGGGGTGGCATCGACAAGGCTTTCAAGCATTGCGCGCCATGCGGCAACCTGCATGATCGCACGCCGTTCAAGGGAACGGATCGCGGCATCAAGGCGTTGGCGCTCGGCACTTTCAAGCTCGTCTGCCTTTTCATCTAGCATATGGGCGATGATTTTGATTAGGGCCTTGGCCGGTTTTTCAAGGGCGGCCAAGGCACGGTCAAGATCGGCCGCACTGGCCAGAACCGGGTCAATCGCCGGTTTACAGTCGGTTTCAATCGAATAACCCCGGTCGCCTTCGGCCGCACGCGCCATCACCTGTGCCCGGACATGGGCAAGGAACAATTCCGCCGGGCCCTTGGCATGTTCGGCCCCGTCATGAATGCGCATCAGCCAGCCCTGTTCGGGCAGGCATTGGGCGGCGACAATCACGGCATTGACCGCATCACGAAGTTCGTCCCGATCCATGATCAGGGTTTCAAGCCGTTGTTTAAGTCCACGTGCGCGCGACTGGCCCTTGTTTTCCGCACCCAATAACCAGCGGCGTAATTCTGCCCCTTCCTGCCCGGTCAGATGGGCGGAAAAGGCTTTGTCGGCGGCATCAAAAAGATGATGTCCCTCGTCAAAGACATAACGTGTGGGCATCGATGCGTCGTCAAGCCCGCCAAGGGCAGCCTGCACCATCACCAGCGCATGATTGGCGACCACGATCTCGGCCGACCGCGCCCGGCGCACGGTTTTTTCAACAAAGCAGCGCGAATAATGCGGGCAGGCGGCATAAATGCATTCGCCGCGCTGATCGGCAAGCGCACTGGTAAACCGGCCACCGATCAGTTCGGTCAGCCATGCCGGGAAATCACCGCCGACCATATCGCCATCGCGCGTTTGCGATGCCCAGCGCGCCATAAGCCCCAGTGGGATCGCCTGATGGGGCTGTTGCGCCAACGGTCTTTGGGCTTCTTCGAAATTCAGAAGGCACAGGTAATTTTCGCGACCCTTGCGCACGACCGCCTTCAGGCGTTTGTCCTTGGGATCGTCATAAAGGCGGTTCAGTTCCTGATCGATCTGACGTTGCAGGTTGCGGGTATAGGTTGAAATCCAAACCGCCCCGTCATTCTTTTGTGCCCAGATCGAGGCCGGGGCAACATAGCCCAGCGTCTTGCCCGTCCCGGTCCCTGCCTCGGCCAGGACGATATTGGGTGTGCCTTCGGCAGTGCGTGGCGCGAAGGCCGAACAGACGGCGGATGCATAATCGGCCTGTTGCGGGCGTTCTTCTGCCCCTTCGCCCAGAAGCTTTTTCAGCCGTTCACGGGCATCCTTTGGATCGACCGGATTGTTGCCGGGCGGCGGCGGCGGGGCATGTTCCGCCCATTCGCCCATTTTCTTCCAGACCTTAAGACCTTCATAGACGGCAAATTTATGCGGGCCGTCGCCATCGGCACCAAGGGCGGCCAGAACCGGCACGCCCCACATCCAATGCCCGCGTGCCATCGGCCATGCAATGGAAAGCGCACGTGCGCGCTTTTCACGCGGCAGGGTGGCAAGTTCCTGCAACAATCGTTTCATCGCCTCGGCCAACGCTTCGGCCTGTCCGATCAGATCATCAGACGCCCGTTGCCCGGTCGCCATGGCAAGCCCGCGTGGTGTGGGGACGCAAAACTGCGCCGGGCGGACAAAGGCAAAAAGTTCCAGAAGGTCATGGGCCGGAAACGGATCGGATTTCATCCGCCGTGCCGATGCCGGGGTATGAACCAATATCGGGCGTTGGGATCGCGCCCGTTTGGCCGCCGCCCCATGCGGCAATTCTTCTATTTCCCCGTCGGGCGAGAGGAAAACAGCATGACGCAATCCGACGACCATGACGGGTGCGTCGGGTGGCATGAATTTCGGCGTGGGATCAGAACGATCATCGAACATTTGGGGGACTATAATCAGGTCGGGCCACTGGTGCCACCGGGGAAATTATCCTATCTTCGGATTTTCGCGTTTTCATTCCCAAAGATGGTGCGGGCGTTTCAATGGGCAAGGCAAAATCAGATAAGCAGTGTTTCTGGCGCGATGCCGGTTTGCCGTTTGTCGAGCTGCGTCGGGTCGATGACGGGCGTAATGTTTGTTATGAGCGCCACAGCCACGACACGTTTTCAATCGGCATCGTCAAGGGTGGGCGCAGCACCTATTGGAACCGGGGGAAGACCCATGAAACCGGCAAAGGATCGGTTGTTGTGCTGAACCCTGAGGATTTCCATGGCTGCAACCCGGTGCCGGGTGGGGGATGGTGTTATGACATGCTGTTTGTCGATCCGGCGTGGCTTCTGGATTTGCAGGTGGAAATTGATGCCGATGCCGCCGGGCGGTTTGCGATGTTTTCCGACACCATCAGCCATAGTCCAATGCTGTATTCCGGCCTGCAAAGCCTTGCCGATACATTGATTGATCCCGATTGTGACCGGCTGGCCAAGGAAAGTACGATGGTATCGTTCTTTGCTGATCTGCATGTGGCGCTTGATCGGCGCGGTATCTTGCGTGGGGTTGGCGGTGCGACGGATAAAAACAAAATGGGCCGGGTTGCGGATTATATCCGGGCCTATTACGCCGAAGACGTCAATCTGGATGATCTTGCCGGGGTGATCGGGGTTTCGCGATCCTATCTGGTGCGCGCGTTCAAAAAGGCACATGGCATGACGCCCTATGCCTATCTGATCAATTGCCGGGTGCAGAAGGCACGCCATGCGCTCAAGCGCGGGGAGCGGATTGTTGACGTTGCCCTTGATTGCGGCTTTGCCGATCAGGCGCATTTTCAACGGGTTTTCAAACGCCTGATGGCGACCACGCCGCGCCATTATGCGATGGCGCATGTCGCCTGAGCCAATCAAGTGACGATCAGATAGGCCGCACTTGCCATCAGTAGCAATGCCATGATCCGGTTAAACAGCCGGATATGGGCGGCATCATTTAAAAACCGGCCGAGGAACGCCCCGGCATAGGCCCAGCAGGCGACCGAGGCAAAACAGACCGCGAAATAAAGCACTGTGAATTCCCAGACCAGCGCCGGCGCACCATTTGCGGCATAGGCCCCCATGCCGGCAACCGCAGCAAGCCACGCCTTGGGGTTAACCCATTGCAGCAATGCGCCGGTGATCATCGATGGTCCCTTGTCCGCGCGCGTTTTGCCCAATTCGCCCGATGCGGTGGCAAGCTTGAAGGCCATGAACAGCAAAAACGCCACCCCGGCCCATTGAATGACTGTCGTCAGGTTGGGAAAAATCACCAGCAATTCATGCAGGCCCAACCCGATCAGAAGCAATAACAGGCAAAAGCCGCTGGTCGCGCCGAACACAAGTCGCAGGCTGGGACGAAAGCCGTAATGCACGCCGGAACTCAGGATCAGGATATTGACCGGGCCGGGCGTGATCGAGGCGGCAAGCGCGAAGGCAGCCATCGACAGATAAAGGCTTGGGGCGGCGGCAAGCATGGGTTGGCGATCCTTTTGGTGGCTTTGCTGGATGCAACAATGCGCCGCAGGTCTTGGGGTTTATTGAACGATATTGCCCTGCCGGTTGTAAATGCCCCAAAAAAAACGGCATCCGGGAGTTGGCCCGGATGCCGTTTTGGACGGATCAATTACCTCGGGGGAGGGGATCCGCTTAGTTTTCTGTCAGTTTCATCAACTGACTTGCACAGGCGTCGGCGATTTCCGGGGTCGGGGCATCATTGCCAGGCATGGTGGCCCAGCCTTGAGCGGCGACGAAATCATCACGCTTGTAGGAGCTTTCCTCTTTAAGGGCGGCAAGCTGCATGGTCTGATTGGTGGGGGTCTGGGTTTTGAACTGCGCAACACAAATCGGGGCGAGGGCGGTAATGACCGCATCCTTGCTTTGCGTGTTGGCCATTTCGGCTGCGGTGCTGCCCGAAACGACCCAGCTTGCGCTAAAGCCGATGATCGTGATGGCAACGGCACCGATAACACCGCCCCAGATTGCGGGTTTTACCCAGACTGGAATTTCCATATTCATAATATACTCCCATTAATTTTGTGAAATTTATAAACAATTGCTCGTTTGTATTTCACTCAATGAAATCATTTGGGCACCATTTTAGCAAATGAACTATATTTTTATATAATTGATATGGCTATTGTGTTTTCGACAATTTGCGCGTTTCGATTTTATTGTGTATTTTGTTTTGACGAATATTATGAATATCCAAGTAGGTTGGCGATCCAGCCCGCGCCACCGGCAATCATTGCATATCGTGCCGCCTTGCCAATCGTCACCAGCACGATAAAGTGCAAAAAGCGCACCCGCATGACACCGGCAAAGAGTGTTAGCGGATCCCCGATTATCGGCAGCCACGCCAGCAAAAGCGACCAAAGCCCGTATTTGCCAAACCAGTCTGAAGCACGATCAAGGGCATCTGGCGATACCGGGAACCATCGCCGATCCTTGAAATGATCGATATACAGTCCAAGCCCCCAGTTGACGCACGAGCCCAGAACATTCCCCGCCGTCGCGACGACAACCAGCCACCACGGCGCATGATCACCCGACGCGACAAGAGCTGCCAAGGCCACCTCGGACGTGCCGGGCAGGATGGTGGCTGATGTCAATGCCGACAGGAACAAGGCGAAAAGCACGGATAAAGGTCCCGTTCAGGTCAAATGAGCTGGATCAGGCGAAGGCAGGAATTAAGTTCAGGCTTCAGGATTTAACGGTGAATTTCTGAATGCTGACCGGTTCTGCCAGTAATTCATCGCCAAGGGCGCCAAAGGCGCGCAGGTATGGTGTTTCAAAATGAAGGGCGAGGTCTTCGTCAGAGCGCCAGTTTTCATACGCCATCCAGATCGCCGGATCTTCGTTGGACTGATGAATATCGTAACTGATGCAACCTTCTTCGTCGCGCGACGGTTCGACAAGTGCCAGAAGCTGTTTGCCAAGTTCGGCTTCCTTGCCCGGTTTGGCGCGTGCGATGGCAAGAACGGTAAGCTTGGTGGTCATCAATGTTTCCCATGAAATTTTTGTGGTATTTTTGCTGCCAAGGATCATCAGGGCAGAGGCCGCATCGGGCAACTGTTAAATGCCGACAAATAAAAGCCCGGTGCAGGGGAGATGCACCGGGCTTGGCTTCGGCATATACGGATCAGGGGAGGTTCCGTGCCGAAGAGGGGCCGTTTGTTGATTAGGCGATGTGCGAGGTTACATCGACATTGCCGCGGACCGAGTTGGAATACGGGCAGATTTTGTGGGCTTCTTCGACCAGCTTTTCAGCTTCGGCCTTATCAAGGCCCGGCAGCGAGATATGCAGGTCAACCGCAAGGCCGAAACCGCCAGCCGCACGCGGGCCGATGCCGACAACAGCCTTGACCGAAACATCAGACGGAACTTTCGGGCCTCCCTGGGAGGAGACGAATTTCATCGCGCCGATGAAACAGGCCGAGTAACCCATTGCGAAAAGCTGTTCAGGGTTGTTGCCTTCACCGCCAGCACCACCGAGTTCCTTGGGCGTGGTCAGTTTGACATCGAGGCTGCCGTCTTCGGTTTTCGCACGGCCGTCACGGCCACCGGTTGCACTTGCTGTTGCGCGGTATTTGACATCTACAGACATGGTTTTCTTCCTTTGTTTGAACGTGATGGTTCTAAGGTTTCGATAACCCGGCTGATCAGGGCGTTGGTTCGGTTAGTGCCCCAGATGATATGTCGCCGGGTGGGTGGGGGCGCAACCGCGCCCCCGAAAGAAGTTGCAGAAAGTTCAGGTCATTCGCCGTAGAAGGCGTTCTTCAAAAACTGGCTGGCCTGGGCGGTTGCGGCCTTGGCAGCCGGGGTGTCGGCGACGGCATTGAGCATGACGAAATCATGGATCGTGCCGTTGTAGCGAACCGTGGTGACATCCACCCCGGCCTGGCTGAGTTTGCGGGCATAAGCTTCGCCCTCGTCACGCAGCACGTCGTTTTCATCGGTGATGATCAGGGCAGGTGCCTGTCCAGCCAGCAATTCCTGCGGGGCATGGATCGGCGTTACTTTCGGATCGGTGCGGTCCGTACCTTCGGGCAGGTACTGGTTCCAGAACCATTCCATTGCCGCCTTGGTCAACCACGGGCCATTGGCAAACTCGGTATAAGAGCCATTTTCAAAATTCGCATCGGTCACCGGATAGAACAGGACCTGGGCGATGATTTCAGGGCCTTTGCGCTGCTCGGCCAACAAGGAAACAACCGCGGTCATGTTGCCACCGACACTGTCCCCGGCAATCGCCAAACGGGTCGGATCAACGTTAAGCTGTTCACTGTGTTCGGCGACATATTTGGTCACCGCATAATCCTGTTCAATCGCGATCGGATATTTGGCTTCGGGTGAGCGTTCATAATCAACGAAGACGACGGCAGCATTTGCCTGTACGGCGATTTCGCGGATCAGACGATCATGGGTTTCCTTATCCCCCAGAACCCAGCCGCCACCGTGGAAGTAGACGACAACCGGCAGGCGGTCGGTGTTGCCTTCGGGGCGGACGATCCGGACCCGGGTTTCGCCGGTCGGACCGACAGGGAAGACGGTATCGGTAACATCGGCGGCGCGTTTTGCAATCGGGCCTGCCTGCGCACCGGCCAGAACATTGCGGGCATCAGCCGGGCTGAGCGTGTAGATCGGCGCACCGCCCGAAGCGGTCAGAGCATTGATGAAGTTCTGGGTGTTATTTTCGAGAACCGGATTTGCCAGTGCGGTCGTGGTGGCCAAGGTTGCTGCCAGAGCAAATGCAGCGGAGGCAACAGTCGTTTTGAATGTATTCATGATCTTGTTCCTTTTGGCTGTCTGGATGGTGCCGCTGTGCGGCGTTTTCCGTTTCGATGATTATGAAATAGCATGCGATTTAATCGTACACGATATAAATTTGAGAATATGAGTCATGCAATTAAATCGCTTGTAATTAAATCGTACACGATATATTAATATGGGTTTGATTTAAAATCAGCCGTGTTACGAGCCACAGAAGCAGCACCAGTGACTGCCAGTCGGCCCGGCCCGATAGGACAAAGGAGAACGCCACTATGGACAATCATGATAACAATCCGCTCAGGCTTGAAAACTTCCTGTGCTTTTCTGTCTATGCGGCCAGTCATGCGTTTAACCGTATCTATAAACCGCTTCTTGACGCGCTTGAGCTCACCTATCCGCAATATCTGGTGATGGTGACCCTGTGGGAGGAGGATGATCAGCCGGTTCGCAGCATTGGTGAAAAGCTGTTTCTGGAATCCAGCACCTTGACGCCTTTGCTTAAACGGCTTGAGGCGGCGGGACTGGTTAAACGTACCCGTGATCCAAAGGATGAACGTTCCGTACGTATTACCCTGACAGCAGCGGGCAGGGAATTGCGGCAAAAGGCACTTGATGTACCGCGTTGTGTTGGCGAGGTGGCGGAACTTGATCTTTCGACAATCAAACGCCTGATCGATGATCTGGGCCAGTTGCGTGACAATCTTGAGGCAAATGCATCGCGGAAATAGTGATGAAAACGTTCAAGCAAGCGGCGACTAGCGTTTGGGTGTCGGTTTGCGCCGGTCCTGATGATAAGTCAGCGCCCAGCCAAGCACGGTTTTAATTGCTTCTTCGGGAAACGGGCGATCCAGCGCAAGCAGGATCGCCCGATTTCCTTCGCATTCCAGAACCCCGTCAAAATGGCTACGGACCCGATCAATCAGGTCGGTCTGGCAGTTGACGTAAATGGCGATCCGGTCGGGTGCCTTTGGTTTCCAGTCGGCCCGGATGGTCGTCCCCGACCCGGAGGGCGTTACCCATGCCGGTTCCCCCCATTTCAGGGTTTCCGTAATCATCCCAATAGGGATATTTGCCGCCAGTTCGAAAATCCACCCGCGAATTGTCATTAGCGCCGAGCGGGCATCGTCGGGATAGCATGCGAATTTGGTAGAAAGGTCAGCGGCCAGTTTGGGAACCGTGCCGGGGTCAGATCGGCCTATTCCGAAGGATTGCGTCTGGTTCATATTCCTGCCCGGCATTGAATGCATCAGCCAGACATCATATCGCAGAAAAAGAAAGGGCGCGATGTCCTGGTGGAAATCGCGCCAAGTTTGCTGTCAGGGACAGCAGGGAGGCATACATCAAGGTTCAGATTATCTGCGAGAACAGAAAACCACGGAATGCAGCCACCGGCATATCCCCATATGAGGAGGTTAAAAGCATATCGCCTATTCCGTCGAAGATAGCGGGATGCGATTCGGGCATGGAAAAGGCTGCAAGCCGGAACTTGCAGCCTTGTAGGGGGCTGGTCCCAGAGCAGGGCCAGTTTTTATCTAGATGCTTTGGATCAGAGGCCAGATGGCAGCGCAGAACATGACGGCATGCTGTATCAGCATGGAGGGGGCGACCAAGGCAATTGATGCGGTCAGGGCGCCCCAGGCGTGAAGAATCCGTGCGACAATGAAGGCCGCGGCAACCAGCCAGATGATGTCAGACGTTGCCAGAACAGCCTCGAGTGCGAGCACGACAAGAATACAGAAAGGCGCATTTTCGATGAAATTGCCATGCGCGCGTATCCGGCGTTGCAGGGCTTCGTCACCACCGTCGCCACGGGCCAGTTTAAGGTCGCGCCGCCGCAAGGAAACATTCAGGCTAAGGGCGATCAGCATTAGGGCAAAAATGCCAGTCAGGCAGACGGTAACGGTGATCGGCAGCATGTGCATGGTCCTTTGACGCGTTGGGATGAAACAGCTTTGCCTGATTGGCGGGGCGATGCAAGAGGCAGCATGCAAACAGGCCGGAAATATCCGGCCTGTGCTTGGATCGGTTTGTCTGACTCTGCTGTGTTATTCGGCGGCGCGAAGCATGGTGGTCTGATATTGCCCCGATTTGCTTGTGGCTTCCGGGCTATCGCCCTGCACGCGCTTCATCGCGGTGATGAAATCGCTGATCTTGCTGTTCAGGAAACCCGCCTGATGGGCGGTATGATCGGCATTTTCGTGCACCGTGATCGCGCTGTTGCCGACATCGGTAACACTGGATTGAATCGTGGTGACATTTTCCGAAACCCGTTTGGCACTTTCAGAAACGAAATCAACATTGCGGGCAATTTCGCGTGTTGTGGCGTTCTGTTCTTCGACGGCACCGACAATGGCCGCGACATAACTATCGATGCTGTTAATCACGGTGCCGATATTGGTGATGGCATCGGTTGAATTGCGCGACACGCTTTGAATGCGTTCGATCTTGCGGGTGATTTCATCCGTGGCCTTGGCCGTCTGATTGGCAAGGTTTTTGACTTCTCCCGCAACCACGGCAAATCCTTTGCCTGCTTCACCGGCGCGCGCGGCTTCGATCGTGGCGTTCAGGGCCAGAAGATTGGTCTGATCTGCAATCTGGGTAATCAGTTGCACGACTTGGCCCACTTCTTCTGCGACTTCCTGCAGGTTGCGCATTTCGGTCTGGGAGGTATTGGAATGTTCAACAGCGTTATGCGCAATCCCAGAAAACTGTGTGATCTGGGATGAGATTTCGTCAATCGCTGCAACCATTTGTTCGGTTGCAGCACTAAGCGACTGAGCACTTGCTGATGATTCTTCTGCCTCGGTGGCAACAGCACCGGCGAGCGATCCTGCCTGTGTACTTTGGCTTTGCATGGTTTCGGCACGTGAGAGAACTTCATTGGCGCCTTTGACGATATCGACAAACGTATTTACAAGAGTTTCGCAAAATTCTTTTACCAGTCGATCCGTCTCTGCCCGGCGTTTCTCATCAAGTGCACGTTGTTGTTCTTGCATGGCTTCAAGTTCACGGGCCTTGATCATATCTGCCTGAAATACCCGCATCGCATCAGCCATCTCGCCGACTTCATCGCGGAAGGCGGAAACCGGCACCGGTGTATCAAGTTTACCTTTTGCCAGATCGCCCAGAGCTTCTGTCAGGCGATGCAACGGACGGGTAATCGACCGTCCCAAAAGCCACGCCAAAAGTATGCCTGATACGAGCGCAAAGCCCGACAAAGCGGTGATCAGAGTTTTGCCCATGCGTTCGTCTTCCAACGCCTTGTTCATTGACAGCTGGGTGTAGTTCGCGACTTCGGCAAGAAGGGCTTCAATGGCGGTATTAAGGTCTTTTTGCAATTTCTCTGTCGCGATGACAGCATCCGCGACGTCGGATGTGCTTGCCCCATTGTCAAGAGCTTTGAAAATGTTGGCGACGTTGGACTCGTAATTGTGATGATCCGCTTCTATGCGCAAAAGGGCCGCTTCGACAGCGGCAAATTCTGTTCGGTCTGCATTATTTGAAAGCTCGGTGAGATAGGCTTTTACCATTCTGGTTGCTTCACGGAGCTCCACATCGGACTGTTTTGAAATTTCATCGAAATTAGCCCGAACACTGGTTTCGCTCTCGCTATGGGAGTCCACATTGCGGAAACGCAGCGACTTTTCCATCAGGATGGCTTGTTCAAGCTGATGCTGCGTGATTTTTTCAAGCATCAGTGTCAGAGGCAGGTCGCGCGCGGTAACCTGTTCCAGTTCATTGCCGATCACGGTCATTTTGTATACGGCGATGCTGCCAAGCAAACCTGAGGTTAACAACAGCCAGCCCGCAAGACTATATAGGCGCTGCGCAATATTTGACTTCCACACCCATCCAAACATTTAGTTTCCCTCGCGAAAAAGCAGACGACAATTCCACTTGGGGTCGATGTTTGGTTGTTCAAGCTATCCAAAAGGGTGGCGTTTGCTATTTCCGGGTGTGGCGTGTTTTTTCGAACGAAGCGGTTCAACCGATTGAAATGGGCGGCATCCGAAGGTGCCGCCCATGCTGTTCTTCGTGCCCCGAAAGACTAGATGTTACGCAACCGCTCAAGGAAGTTTTTGACCTGTGTATCAAGGTTGCGGGCCTGTTCGGCCAGTTCGGTTGCCCCGGCCTGCACGTTGGAAGCGGCATCGCCGGTTTGCTGGGACGTATTGCGTACGATCCCGATTGAGGAGGATACTTCGTTGGTGCCTGCCGCGGCCTGCTGGACATTGCCCGAAATTTCGGCCGTGGCAGCGCCCTGTTGTTCGACCGCGGCGGCAATTGCGCCAGTGATTTCATTGATGTTGGAAATTGTTTCAGTGATCTTTTCAATCGCGCCGACGGTATTGTGGGTCTCGGACTGGATCGATCCGATCTGCTGGGCGATTTCCTCTGTCGCCTTGGCAGTCTGATTGGCAAGGTTTTTGACCTCGCTTGCGACGACCGCAAAGCCTTTACCCGCTTCACCCGCGCGGGCGGCCTCGATGGTGGCGTTCAGGGCCAGAAGGTTGGTCTGGGACGCGATATCATTGATCAGGCTGACAACCTGACCGATGCGGTCGGCGGCTTCGGCCAGGCCGGTGACCATGGCGTTGGCACGTGATGCTTCGTCGACCGCATTGTTGGCGATTTCAGAAGAACGTGCGACCTGCGAGCTAATTTCCTGAATGGAAGCGGAAAGTTCCTCACTTGCCGAAGCGACGGTCTGGACATTCGCACTGGCCTCGTCGGCAGCCGCAGCAACCACGGTTGCCTGTTCCGAGCTTTCGTTCGCGGCACGGCGCATCTGACGCGAGACTTTTTCCATATCGCCAGCACTGTCAGTGACATGAACAACGATGGAGCCGACCGACTTTTCGAATTCGTCGGCCATCTGCAGGCGGGTACGGTTGCGTTCTTCGCTGGCGCGATGTTCGGCCTCGCGTTTGTCGCGCTCGGCCTGCTGCATGCCCGCGGATGCTTCTTTGAAAGCTTCGAGCGCCTTGGCAATCGCACCAATTTCGTCGGACCGGTCATGATAGGGGACGGTGACGTTGAAATTGCCCTTTTCCAGATCGGCAATCACCCCGGCAACACGGGTCATCGGGCGGGCAACCATGGCGTTGGTCGACAGCAGGATCACCGCTATCACAACGATCAAAAGTACCACACCACCGATCAGGGTTGCATTGCGCAGGTCATCGGCCGGGGCATAAACGGTGGCAAGCGGCACGTTGACGACTACGCCCCACTGGTTGGCATAACCTTCAATGGCGACCGGAACGATCAGGTGCATGACTTCGCCATCGTCAATCTGACCGGACTGGCCCGACTTCATCGCTTCAAGAATGGCCGCGTCGGTTGGATTGGCGACATCAAGTTTGGTGCCGCGGATATCGGGGTTTTCATGGGCAACCCATGTGCCCTGTGCGGAAACAAGATTGACGGTGCCGGTGCCAAACGGGGCCAGTTCGGCAAACCGTTCCGACAGCGCATTCAGTTCAAGATCGACACCCATAACACCAAGAAACTTTCCGCCGCTGTCCTGCACCGGATAGACAAACGATGTCAGAACCACATCGCGGCCCTGAATGTCATAGGTAATCGCATCGGTCAGGTAGGGCTTATTGGTGCGTTTTGGTTCGGTGTAATATTCATTGACCTCCGGGTTATCGAGCCCGGTCAGGTGATAGGGGGTAATGCCGCCACCGAAGTTATAATAATAGGTGACATATTTTCCGCTGCCGTCGCCAAACGGTTCGCCTTCGCCCTTGTAATCGGCATCCTTGCCGTCAAGGGCGTTGGTTTCAAATCCGGACCACGCCCCGGCAAGGGAGGGGTTGTCCATCAGGGTGCGATTGAGGATTTCGTTATAGGCCTTGCGGTCTGCTCCGCCCTGTTCACGAAGTGCGCGAAAGGCACCTGCAAGGTTTTTGGCAACCAGCATCCCGCCATTCAGCACCCGGCTGGCCTGTTCGGCATGGAACTGGCCAACGGCACGGGCTTCGCCCACGGTCAGCTCTTCGGTTGTTTTGCCGGTCTGGACAGTTTGAAGGAAGATGCCGACGATCAGACAGAAGGCAATTGCGAGTGCACTGACGCAGGTCAGCTTGGCACCAAGAGACATATTGGAAAATCGCATTAAAGGTCCCCCTCAGATAAGCTTATACCTCTGAAGTAAGTCTGACGGTCCTTCCCTGTGCCGCCTTATTCAAGGGTTTGGCGACTTTGATCGGGAAACACTACCACGTAGCCTATACTTTAGATAAGTGGGAATTATCTGTTCAGGTGGCAATAAAAGGTGGGATTGTTTTATGAAATTTTCGTGCTTGAGTGGCTGGACTTGAAAAGTTGTTCGGCGGGGACCGGTTTACTGAACAGGAAACCCTGCAATTCGTTACAGCCCTGCCTATGCAGGAAATCACGTTGGGCGGTTGTTTCGACCCCTTCGGCAGTGACTTTGAGGCCAAGGGTCCGTGCCATGGCAATCATGGCTTCGGCAAGGGCGGCATCATCGGTATTTTGCGGAATGCCTTTGATAAAGGCGCGATCAATTTTGATGCGTTCAATCGGCAGGCTTTTGATGGACCGCAAACACGAATAACCCGTGCCGAAATCATCAATCGCGACCGATACGCCAACCGCGCGCAATTCATGCAGGGTATCGATCATGATATCTTCGTCCTGGATCATGCTTTCGGTGACTTCAATCTCCAACCATTTCGGATCAAGTCCGGTATCGGCCAGAACAGTTTGCACCGTTTTGGCAAAGCCCTGTGTGCGCATCTGGCGGACCGAAACATTGACCGCGATGCGGATTGGATCAAAGCCTTCATCTTGCCAGCGGCGCGCCTGTGCGCAGGATTCTTCAAGAACCCATTGGCCGATTTCGACAATCAACCCGCTTTGTTCCGCAATCGGGATGATTTCCGCCGGACCAAGAATGCCATTTTGGGGATGGTTCCACCGAATCAGGGTTTCGGTCCCGGTCATTTCACCGGTTTTTGCATCGACTTGCGGCTGATAATAAAGGGTCAGCTCACCCTTTTCCAGACCGCGACGCAATTCCAGGCTGCGCGTCATATAGTGCGTGGCACTTTCGGTCATTTCCGATTTATAAAACGCATAGGTGCGCCGCCCCTGATCCTTGGCGGCATACATTGCCGTGTCGGCCAGCCGGATCAGATCCTGTGGTGAATGGGCATTTTCGGGATAAAGGGCAATGCCGATGCTGGCCGATAATGTCAGTTCATGGCCGACAATATAGAACGGCTTTTGCAGTTCATGAATGATGTGGCTGGCAAGGTTGCCTGCGGCGGCCTCGCTATGCATGTTTTCGCGGATAATCAGGAATTCGTCCCCGCCAAGGCGCGCGATGGTATCGGTTCGATCGGTCAGTGCCTTGATACGGGTCGCAACAATCAGCAAAACCTGATCACCGGCGGCATGGCCAAGTG
>CERN01000630.1_pt1 | contig 20688 bp, 23 predicted proteins | sample 530761 | NCBI WGS metagenome assembly CERN01 (sample SAMEA2620947, study PRJEB7988) | marine metagenome | isolation source: saline water (ENVO:00002010), including | reverse complement strand
GTATAACCATATTGGGTTAATACGTCTATATTTCCTAATAAGTTCGCGAACCTCATAATTATTCGACTTAATATAAGGCTTCAAAGGTGCGTTACAATTGAAACAAAATCCTTTACAATTAATGTACATAAAAGATACATTTATTATTCTTTTATGTATTATAATGAAATTATACAACCCGATGGAACTCATTGTATAGGTATAAATTATGAAGAAGAAAGACCTTCTATATTGGAAGTGTTACCTAACCCCGAAATTCAACAACAAGTACGACAACCTGATTATCAAATATTCGAATTGAAAATTGTACGTTGGTTAAATTTGTTTATTATTATAAGTAGTGCATATTATTCACTCGTATATGATAACATGATATCTATATCTAATTGTATTGCATGTGTATTACCATTACACAGTGTTCAAAATAACAATCTGTACGGTATTATCGTGTACACTGTATATATTATGTTTGCTATGTTGTTAACAACATTTTTGGGTATATATGAATATTTATGGTATTATGTTATTTGTAATTCTATAATTATATGTATTTTTATAACCTCAGTTATGAAATATATAATATATATTAGGAATCAAATCCAAACTCAAAATGAACATGTTGTATGAACAAAAAGATTTAGATATTGCTAGAGGTTTATACAAAAACCAAGAAGAAAAGTGTGAACGTTTTGCGAGAAGTATTCATAAACTTAGAGAGTCTCGTAAAAAGTATGACGATAAGAGAGAAAAGAGTAAAATAAAATTTTTAGAAGTAGTCCCGGAAAATATAATTCACAATAGAACGAAAACTGTCATATGCTGTGCGACAACATTGTCTGGAAAAAGATGTACCTTTAAAGCATCGTGTGGAAAATATTGTAAAAAACATTCTTCTAAAAAATAAATATATTGTAATAGTAAATGTTAGACCAGGAAACACTCAGACCTGTTATAATAGGAATGGCTCTTTACCTCGCTATTTCTCAAATCGTACCAGAAATTTTAAAAAAACCAACTAATATTAAATTTATAGATGACATTGTCGCCATGCTTATAGCCCAAAGGGGATCACTCACTTCCGGAGCTATTTTGACCGGTATGATTATTCTTATTACCAATTACATTAACGACGAATTCTTGTAATACATTTTCTTTACAAGTCAACATACGAGTTTTCGGATGGTCCATATACCTTAATTTCTTGTTATATGCATCCTCCATAAATTTTATTAGCTGATCTACATTGGGTTTGCCCCATTCCATGCCAGCTTTGTATAAAAAATCATCTTTAGGTATTTTCTGGAGTTCACAGTTTATCGTATAAGGCGTTTCTATATATTCTGATGCACCTCCATAATCTGTTATAATAACTGGTTTATTTCTTACCGCCGCTTCTACTGCACCCATACCCACACCTTCCGATGATGAAAAACTTATATAACAATCGGATTTATTGTGTATATCTTCCATATATTCATCTGGTAAAAGATCATTAATAATAGTAACATTTGGTATATTGACTTTAAACGGGTATTTACACGTTGCTTTAACAATTAATCGAGTATCAGGTTTATTTAATCGTATAAAACATTCTAATATTTTATTAAAATTCTTACGCGGATCGTATACGTTACCTATATGATAAAATGTATAAGGTCTTTTATCAGGTATATGTGCATGCAATACGTAAAAATGTTTAGACGGGAACTGTCGTGTAAATACTTTTTTACAATATTCACTTGGTACGGCAATTTTATCAAATAAATCAAAAAGCTTACCATAATCTTCATGAACCGTCTCGGTCTCACAGACGGTCATACACGTAACATTTTTTATTTTTCTTTTAATTTCAGGTATTTTATCCAACCAATATTTTACAGGAAGTGCGAATATAAAAGCACTATCGGATTCGGGTATTTCCTGATTTATTTCAATATATTTAGTGTACCCAACTTCGGGGAAAATATCCATATATTTTTTACAATGTTGCCCAATTCCACTCAGGAGAGTTGGACCAATGAATAACATTTAGTATAAAGATAATATTTCTTTTATATATATTACGCGATGGAGTTCATCAGAAAACAAATTGATACAGAAATTCAAAAAGGGAAAGTTAGACCAGATGCCATTTATGGTATACTTCAACAAATTATCGATCACATCGAACCACCAGCACCAGCGCCAGTCGCTAAACCAGCACCAGCGCCAGTCGCTAAACCAGCACCAGCACCAGTCGCTAAACCAGCACCAGCACCAACCCCAGCAGCACCAGCCGCCAAACCAGCAGTAAAGAAAATTGTTTCACCAACTAAAAAAGCTCCAGTTAAAAAAGCGCCAGTTAAAAAAGCTGAATAAATTTAAAACCTTTGTTGTACAGACATTGGTACCTGCATAGGTGTAGGTACATTTTTACGCTTTAATAGATAAAATCCACTTCCAAATAATAGAATTACTGTAAGAAGGTAATAAAGTGGATATTTTTTCTTTTTTTCTTTTTCCATTTTATCAATATCCTCCTTATCTGGAAGCTTTTTAACATTTACGTTAAGTTCATCTATCTTCCCGATAAGTTTATGTAAAGCCTCAAGAATTTGAACTTCTTTGTTTATAGGTTTTTCTTTTACGTCTATTGTCGTAACTTCTAATGTCATGAACCATTCCGAATCGGGTTGTAGTTTTACATAATCACCATCACCCTGTTGTTCATATATTTCAAAATCGAGTTTTTTAATCGATATAGGGTTAAATAAAGATGTCGGTCTATTAAAAGATTTCCACTGTTTATCGTGTAGTTTTAAATTACTAGAACCGTCAAATGATCTTTCCAAAGGTATGCGTGCAAACACTTCACCCTTTCGTTCATTTAGAATCTGTGCAACTTTTGGTACGTCTTCGCATATAATATCTAGGTATTTTGCACCATTAGATGTACCAGAACTACTTGTACCTACCTGTGTTACATAAAAATCAACAACCTTTAAACCACATACCTTACTTATATCGGTTATATGTGTATTAGATGAAAGTTCGAGGTTAAAAGAAAAGGTATTATTTGTACCTGTAACAAAATTTGAATCTATTGTTATATACTGAATCTTTTTAGGTAACTCCTGGAGTGAAACCATATTATAATTAGTATATAAAAAAATAAACATAAATAATAGCATGTTTTCGTTTTACTCTAGTATATCTCGCTTATTGGGTTCAAATACACAAACATTAAAACCAACAGAATCTCATGTATCATTCCACCCAAATGTTATGAATAAAGAAAATATATACTCTGATATGATGTTATCACCAAATTTTTCTACGAACAAAATTGTATCAAAAAATGATACCGGTGAGATTGTTATTTTAGAATATTCAAAACATGATAAGGAATTTGTTCATTATAGACCTAAGTATTTCAAATATAAATAAAGAAATAAAAACAATAATAGATAAATGAAATGGACTACATGCACTTACACACTCACGACTACAAAATCGCTTTCTGTCAAGCGACAAATGAACTCTGTGAAGACGTTCAAAGGATTATATGGGAAAAATCTCAAAAATACGAATACGAAAACCTTGTGTGCCCAGGAGCCCCGGAAAAACAATTACGAAATACACGATTCTCAAAAGAAAGACTCGAAACTTTGGCCAGAAAATGGAAAGAAAAATGGGGGGAACCAACTTTACCAACGTATGAAAACACTGGCATATGAAGAGTTTTGTTACGACGATTTTAAACGTGAAGAATATGATTCGTATTCATTGGTTTTATACAGAACAATGTTAAATGAACTAGAATACGAAAGACGTAATTTGAAATACATAAACCTTTTCGGTGAAAAATGGAGAAAAATGTCTAGAAAACAAGATAATTTTACACACGAAGATAGATTAACTGAAATTCAAGTTCGTATATACGAATCAGTTAACAGATGTGAAGAATTTCTCAATAAAGAACGCGAATTTAAAAAAAAATATTTTAACGATGAAAATATTAATATCGATATCACATATTAGATACTTAACGAATAAATTGTAATGTATAGTAATTAATGTTAAATATAATAAATCCTACACAAAAAACACTTAGAATATCGTGTCCAGTTAAAAGAAAAGAAGGTATAGCAGAATATGAACAAATAAAGTCTAAAATTAAAAAAACGACTCTGAGATACGGAGCTGCGATCTCGACGTACCATTTTATTTTTCATACACCTGTTGATGGTATATCTGCAAGTTTAGGTACAATAGCATCGTGTATATACGTAGATTCGCTTTCATCTTACGTCGATAATATTGGAAAAACACCGGGTTTAAATAAAAGGTTATTAGTACCTACATTTCTTGCTTTAGGAGAATCGGTATGGAATTCCTCAAGTTTACCTTTTGATTTTAACATGGGTGCGACACTTTTTGGATTCTTAGCGTATAAAATGGCCTTTTATCAAATAGTCGCAGAGGAAATATTAATAGCTAACGAAGACCTAAGTGACATAGATAACATGTAAAATATAAAAAATATAAAAATGTCTGTCTTTTATCAATTGTTAAAAAATACCACTGATCCTGAACAGGTCGTGGAAATGGATGAACTTTTCTCTACTATCGCAAGTGATGGGAAACTGGATATGGAAATTTGGGGTCTTAAACCCAATGAAGATTTCCCTATTGAGTGTAACCCTAAGAAATTCAATTACATTGGTTACATTGGTTTGAGTAAAATCGAAGACCGTGACGATATTCGTTTCATTGAGTTTATTCATGAAAACAAAGGATGTAGTGGTATTATTGAACCATTTATCGATATGGTTTCGAAAAAGTTATCTACAAATAAAAAAGATACGATTCTTATTCCTCGCGTTGTTCGTAGCAATAAGAGTGATTTCTGGACTAAATATTTGAGTAAATACTTTACCGATATTAAATCGGGTGAAAAATTTATTATGAAAAATAAATTATCTCACAAAGATTTACATTGGAACGAGCTTACAAAAACTTTACCTTCTAAGCCCGATGAAACTGTGAACGAAGACTCACAAAACACCATGGTTAAATAAAATGTAATCATACTTAAACAATTAGACTTTTAATATTATATATACAAACACAAACACAATGCCTTATCTCACACAAGAATTATTAAAAAACTGTACGTCCCTCATTAAACTTAACCATTTAGGCGATCTATGTTCCGATCTTTGTGGCTATAATACAGAAGTTTATGGTCTAAGAGCGGAATTTGGGTACCCGGAACATTTAATTTCAAAAAACAATAAAAAATACATTGCATACATTGGTATTCACAAAAAAAAAGTAAAAACTTCTTACGGTGAAGCACACTTCGTTACATTTTTTCACGAACCTAAAGACTATAGATCGGAAAAAGAAATTGACGTTGTAAACTACATGTATAATATTTATATGGATGAAAAAACGGAAGAATTGTTTGAAGATGATGACGATTCTAACGTTGAACTTTTTCCGTATAATATAACTCGGAATAAACTTGGTTATTGGAAATGGTTATTTGAAAACGATTGGGGTATTTTAGATAAAATCGATTTAGACAACTTAATCGATGATTATGAAATTCAAGGGTATGTTAAATGGGAAGAACTTTATTCCATTTTACCTGAAAATATCGACGACGATACCATTCATGAATTCGAGAGTGAAGATGAAGAAGAAGAAATCGATAGCGAAGACGAAGAAACGGATGAAGATATCGAAGAAGGTGAAATTTTGAGTGAATACGAAGCTTAAGTTAAAATAAAATAAAAAAAATAAATAAAAACGAAAAAATGCGTCCAAATTGTCCTTACGAAAAATGTTATTGCAGAGCCGGTAAAAATGGTTTTTGTTTAAAACATAAAGAAATCGGTGAAGCTATAGAAGCTTTACTTTTACTTTCAAAATCGGTAATTAAAAAATAAAATATAATACTTAGTAATAATGTCGAGTGTTAATACACTTCATAAAATAATGACATTTATAGATGAACATTCGGATAGTATATCTGAAGGTGATTATTTAGACATGTGTAATAAATTAAGCGAGGTGTATAAAAATGAACAAACAAATACGTATAATCGTAACCGTGTATTACCTCGAAGCTTACAAAATGATCCTTACGATACTATATACGAAAGGTGTATGGTACTCGTTAGAAAAAGAAAAGAAATTAAAAAATTATTCAAACAAACAAAATTAAGATACCGTATAACTTCTCGTTTCAAGATAGAAGCACTTACTGCATATTGTAGCGCCTTAAATTTACCTTTATGTGTTACTATAGAAGAATTACAGAGTATTGGTCACGCTTCTAATAGTAAAGAGTTTTTCACAGATTATATGCGTATAATTAATGAACACACAAGAGGTTTACAGAATGGTTATATTGTAGAATTAGACAATATCGAACTCGAAATGGAAAACATTTGTAATTTTATGAATGCAAATAATAGAATTATAGATGCATTTTATGATATAAATGTGAATATACCAAACCTTAGTTGAGTTTTTTATTATTTTTTTTAAGATATTAAAAATGGATGAACTTACAAATTTAATGCGTCTTATTGACTTGAATTCCGAGATAATACCTGAGGGAAATTATCTCGAAATGTGCAACTCGATAAAAAAGGTACACGAAAGCCTTTCAAACCCGAATTCAAATTGCGATTCTGAATCTGAAGAAGATACTGACGAAGATTTTATTATGAGAGAAATAATGACCGATAATACTCTTGTACCGCCCGTACCATTTTCTACTGAACGTAGACCACATCCTTATAGATATTACGAGGAAAGCGACGATGACGATAATAACGTTTTCGCACCCGAACCGGATGAAAGAGAAGAATTGTTAAATTATGTTAACTCTCTAATAATACCGCCTATAAACGTACCTAGAATGATTAATGAAATGGATAGAAGACGAAGTATAAACCGTGAATTCGACGAAGCTGAATTACGGAGATTGGACGAAAGAATAACAAAGACACAGAGAACTATACGTAACACAAAACCAAAACAGAGAATTACTGTAAACGTCCGTAAAGAAGCTGTTAAAAAACGCGCGGGAGAACTTGGTATACGATTGCCAAGATACACGATCGGGAATCTATTAGATAAAGGACACAACGTAGGGAATGAAAGAGAATTTTACAAATCCTACCTTGCTCAATATAACGAGGAAATTGAACATAAACTACAAGATTTAAACGACGATTTATTTGAACTTCTTAGAGATAAAGATAATCTTTTAGAAGAGATGAATTCTAACGTAGACTAAACTATTTAAATATAATTTTACACCATTTTTCATTTATATTACCGAAAGGCGAGTATTCAAACAATAAATGTATTAACGCACCCGCAATAATTAACACGCCTGTACCTTTATACACAAATTTCATAAGACCCATGACCAAAAGTTGTAACATCAAACCGATAAAAAGCGCTTCCATGAGAACTGTAGTAACAGGACGAACGTTCATTTATATTTATCAAATATTTTATCTCCTGGTATATAAAATGATACTCGTGGTTCTTATCATTCTATTATTCATTTTACTTCGATGGTATACTAATAATTACGAAAAATATGAATTAGGTACAGACTCGTATGATATTCAAGTTAAACCGGTAGAAATTCTAGACGTTGAATATAATATAGGTCAGAGTGGTGAAGTTTCGTTTGAAACGTACCATTTAAGGTTTAATCCTGATAATCAGACTTGGGATCTTTACCAAGGTTCTTCACAAGATTACGTTAAGGATACTACACTTATCTCAAAGGAATCTATTTTTACTGTAAAATATAAAAATATATTGGATGGTAAAACGGGTAAAAGTAAACAAGTTCCTAGTTATGAGTATACGTATGAATCGATTTATTACAATTATAAATTAGAGGAAACCGGTGATGTAGAAAACCCAATACTAAATTTTTCACGTATATTTAATTGGCAGAATTCTGTTGAAGTAAGATTATTTTTTCAAGTTCCATTGAATGATTTGTATGTACCTATAGACCCACCAACTTTTGATACTAGTATATCTAACACGGGTTTAGATGTTACCGCAAGTTTTACGAACGTTATAAATCCTAGTTCTAAATATACTGTATCTATACACGATAAAACCACTGGTAACGAGATTATTTCGTATACACTTAATCAAAATAGAGGAGAAACTTTTAGTTTAAATTGGAAGGAAAATTCACCAGGTACTAAAAAATATACCGTTAAACTTAACGGTCGAACACACAGTAGCGATCACGAAATTACAATAGATGGCGACGATAGCGGTGGTATTTATAAAATAGAAAAAATCAATTTTAAATGGAATAACACTAACGGCGTAAACGAATCCGTTGAGAAATGGGTAATCGTTGTTAAGAAGGATGGGTATGCACCATTAGAAACGAAAAACATTGTAAAAGATGGTACGGATTTTTTCAAAAATTTTACGGATACACCTAACGTGGAATTACTAAACGGTTACGCGTTTAAATCCTCGGATGATATATCAGGTATCAAAATATACTTATATTACGTCGATAAAAATGGTATTAAGACACTTTTATCTACTTCCGATCCTTTAGATTTGAATAGAGAAGACTTTAACATGGAAATATCTAAAGGTTTTGAACCGTTAGCGGTAAGTGATGACACTTTTACATCAAGAACTTGGGATAATGATATATACAATGATTATAACAAAAACTGTGACGCCAAATTTGTTAAAAATAAAGATGAATATACATGCACTGATAATACTGATTATACGTGCCAAAACTGGAGCTATACTATAAAAGTAAATGGTATAGGTGCAGGTACAGAATGTATAAAAAATGAAAATGAGATTATTACTGTGAAATGGCCTAGTGACAATATTTTAATAAACTATTCATCGTTTGACGAAATAACTGACGACGATAAAAATCCTAATAAAACCGGAGCATTGATAAACAATCCCACAATGTACGTAACATCCTTTGAAGACTATCGTACAGACGGTCTAAACAATCTTGATTGTATAGGTTCTTGGGAAAGAGACGGTAAACTAACTGAACCTTGTGAAGGAAAAGAGTATTTAACATGTCAAGATTGGAAATATAATGTTACACGAGAAAGAACGGGTACGGGAACCGCGTGTGAGAGTATCCAAGATCAAACACTTACAGTAAAATACCCGTCATCTGATGCCATGACACTTTATCAACCTGATATTGATACAAAATGGAATTCCATGAATGATTTAAACCCTAATAAAACAGACGTATTGGTAGGAAATCCCACGATGTACGTAAAACCCTTTGAAGAATATAAAAATGCGTATACTTCTACAGAACCGGGAATACAAAAAGAACTAAAAATTAAGGAAAGTGATATACATAGAGTCGAGGGCGAAACTTCTGATGGACAATTAGGGTATTCAGTCGCTGTTAATGATAAATACACAATTGTTGGACAACCAGGAAATAATAACGGAAAAATATACACGTATGTTAACGAAACTAAACAAGAACACGAAACAGTAGATAATAATTACCAAGTTGCTATGTCGGATAATCACGCAATTGCCGGTGCGTATAAAGAAAATAAAGTGTACATATACGATCTCGATTTTGAAGGTAAATTGATTAAGGTAAAAGAATTAGACGGTGGAAAAGCTGAAGTTTTAACGGAAAATAGATTTGTTTCTGATAATCCACCTAATTCTGAATTTGGTAAATCTGTTGCTATTTCTGACGATTATGCAGTAGTTACCGTACCCCAAGCTACCGTGGAACTAAGTAGTGGCGCTTATACTGCATCAAGAACGTATACATCAATCATATACATATACGAAAAAGATTTCGATGGTAATTGGGAGACCCGTAAAGAAATAACTGAACACTACGGTGATACCATTGCCGTTTCGGGTGATACCATAATCATAGGTGGAAACAATGAAGTGTACATATACGAACGAAAACCGGACGGTGAATGGGGTAAAACTCAAACAATTGAAGGAACAGGATCGTTCGGACATTCTGTTTCTATTTCGGGTGATTACATGCTTATCGGAGCACCAGACAATGACGGAGCATCATACAAGAACGGATCCGGAAGTGGAGCATACTTGTACCAAAACAAAGGCGGTGATAACCCCTGGAAACAAATCGGAGACAAGATAATTCACGAAGACGTCGACGGTATAGAATTCGGCCGATTCGGGTCTTCAGTATCATTAAGTGACGAGTATGCAATAATCGCATCGATGCCACCAGCAGGGGCCACCGGATCAACTAATTCTTACATATACAAACGTATATACGGTAAATTGGACAAGGGAACAAAGGTACCACTTTCCATTACGGGTCGTCAGATTCAAACATCAATTTCGAATAAATACGCCGCTATTGGTGCATATAAGGAAGAAGGTAATAACGGTGCAATGTACATAATTGATTTATCGAATGTTGAGTATGAGGAAATAGAAATTGCCAAGGCAGACGAGAATGTTGAGTATGAGGAAATAGAAATTGTCAAGGTAGACGAGAATGTTAATTATATATGGGTCGGGTATGATGATAATCCGTTCTATTCATCGTTAATCCTTAGCGATATTAGAGTTTTTGTAAATAATAAAAATATCATAAGTGGTTTAGGTAAAAATAATGGTGAAATTGAAACTAGTAGTTTTGAGGAAGCTTATAAAAATGACGATACTGAATATGAAGAAAATGAGAACCCTGAACAAGTATTATGTGACGGGAATCTTGTGCTTGACCAAAGATATAATGGCACACGTAAGAATTATTATGCGACAAAAAAAACTGGTGGTTCAAACTGGATTAAGATTAAGTTACCTAAATCGTATAAAATGGAAGATATACAAAAAGTCGAAGTTTACGCAGTTGATGGTGGTAGTGGATGGGCAGGTACGTTTGTTAAGTTTTTGGATTATACTGGTAAACCAATTGCGGAATCAAAAGATAAGGTACCAGATAACGGACGTGGTTCAGATACTATTGTTGCTAAAATGAAAAAATTTGAAACATTTAAAAAAAATGTACAAGTATTATAACATGGCGTTTAATATTAAAAATTTATTGACTAATAATAAATCAAATAATACGGTATTAATTTTCGTTTCTATAATAATTACAATTTTTACTATAATTGTAACTTATTACTTATTATCAGGAGACGAAGAAGATACCGATACGGATACGGATACCGATACCGATACCGATACCGAGGATCCCGATACGAGTTCTAAAAAGAATATAACAATGCCTTTTATAACTTATAATGAAACTGATGCGTATACCAAAACAATAATCCCGAGAAACGATACCGACGAACTTGGTATTCAAAATAACTCGTATAGTGGGTACGAGATTGAAAAATACACTTACGAAAATGAAGATATTGAAAAGATCTTATCTAAAAACGTAAAATTTTCGTTTAGTTGGAAAAATACGTCGGGGTTTACAAACGTAAAAAAGATTACGTTTAAAAGGTACGTATTCGACGAAACTATGAATAAGTCCGGACCCTTATCTGACGGTGAATTGTCGTACGAACTTTCCGGAACTGGGTATATTATAGATACATACTCTATTGAAAGACCAATCGCGAGTTCGGATGAAAATATGAAATATTTTAAAAACTTTAACGGATCCGATTTGGTTATTACGTTCGATAACGATAAAACAACAAAACTAGACAATACTAGTGATTGTTTGACATACAGTACGAGTGATGACAAATTAAGTTCATGTGTTAAAGAAGATTTGTATAACGTGATCGGTCGAAACTATATTACGGTAAAAGCGGAATACGTAGAAGATCCCGCGTACCCGAACGATATAGCCGAAAAATATTTATACAAAGGTGGTGACGGCGTTTCCATACAAACCGAAGACCTCGATATGTCGCTAAGAATAATAAACCCTTTATCGCAAACGTTTGCACCAGGTACGAGTGGTCAAACATCCGAATCTGAATATGATGAAATAAAGTATACACTTAAAATTGGAAATGTCGCAATAGATAATGTTCAGTTAGAAAATGATCCTACATCGGGGAGTGCGTACGTATACTTTAAAAAGGGTACAAATTACTTTTACATTGATGATGATAATCAATTGCAAGAAGTTGGTACTTCTACCGATAAACAGTTGTTTACACTCATACAATCTAATAAAGCCGATGACAATGACGGAACTACTTATAGAATTATAAGAGTAGGAGACGGAACGTCTGAATATCGTTATGCTACTAGAGAAAATAGTGTTACAATTTTTAAAACTCAGAGTGAAATAAACACTGAAACATTATGGAATAACATGAACATTGGGTTTAAAGAACAATAAAAACAAAATTAATTCGGTATAAAAAATCTCGTGATATATAAAATGATACTTCTTACAGTTCTTATCATTCTATTTATCATTTTACTTTTGTATAAGTGTCGACTTTTTACAGAGGAAAAGTATACTATAGGTTCACTCGGTATTGATTGGAAAAATAAGGCGGGTGTTTCTGGAACTGTAAATAAATGGATAATGGTTTTATACGACGATGAAACAGGTAATAAAATACACGAAACTGAAGACGATTCACCCCAGAACCTTCAAAACTTTATGGACGTGAATTTGAAAGCGATCGAAAATAAGAAGTTTGGATCTGAAATTCTAGGTACTAATACACTCAGTGTGTATTATAACAGTATAAGCGATGATACAAAAGTTTATTCGGGGGAGTTTTCGTTAGGTACAAACGATTTTAGTGCATCGGTATCAGATATTTCAGCAAAAGAATCTAATGTACCAACCTGGTATGAACTTACAAGTGGACCAAAAAAAGATACACTCGAGGGAATCCTTGGTACGGAGGGTACTAAAATTTACGTGTACCCAAAGGATAGTACAGACGATATATACAAATTTATTATTAAGAACGCGTGTAATATACGCGATTCTAATTTGAAGGTACGAAAAACCTGTTTTATACAAGAACTCGAGTTTGAAGAAACGGACGATACCGGTTATTTTTACCCGAATTTTCCAGGGTTGGGAATGGAGACTAATTACTTCGGTGTGAATTCGACTAATAAAATTGTTATGACGGATAAAACTTCGAGTAATGGACAAAAATTTTATTTGGAAAAACCCGAAGGTGTTACTGATACAGATACGGTAAAATATGGACAATTCGCGTATGAAACTACGGGTGGTGATAAATATTATATGTACGTATCTGAGGATGATGAACTAAAAGTCGCTAAACTATCTGATATTAATAATAAATCTAGTACGATATTCGAGTTTAGATACTCTAAAGATTGCGAATCGTATTGGGAAAATGTTAATAAAGAGAAAGTGGACGGAAACTGGAATTTTGGATCTGAAGTGTACGATTGTGGACCCGGTGATATACACGATTGTCAAAGATGGCAACACGTACGTATAGATGAGGTCGGTGGAGGCGAAGCCTGTCCTTCCGATATGAAATTAAACGGTTACGTTATAAAAACACAATGGCCTAAGGAAACAACGATAAGTGAACTGAACAAAAATTTCCCGACGTACCTCGAAACAACATATGCGAATATTATTGATGAGAATACCGACCCGAACAAAAACAAAACGTTAGTAAATACACCACAATATTATAAGAACGAATACGATACAATAAATGCAAGTATAAATTCAAATAAGGAACAACAAAAAGAAATAATAAACGGTATTCGGTACGTATGGTTCGGGTACGAAGATTCGGATTATTATAATAGACCCCTGAATATACGTGAGATTGAAGTATATTCAGGAAAGGTAAATATTGTGAAAGGTTTCAGTGGAGATAAAGTCGAGTCGGAAACTGGCTTTTATAAAGATCGTGCTTCGTTTCCCCCACAACAATTATTTGACCAAAAAGAGGAAGAGACGGCGAAATATAATTTTGGACATACGAAAAATGGGAAAACAAATTACTTTAAAATCGATTTGGGAAAAGAGTATTCCGTGATAGACAAAGTTATGGTATACAATAGAACCGATTGTTGCCAAGATAGATGGGCGAGTTCATTTGTTAAGTTATTGGATGATAACGGTAATGAAATTGTGAGATCAAATGAAACGTTACCAGACGATAAGACTGACGCTAGAAACTATAAAGAAGAGGTGAAGGACAAGAAGACGTCGGAGGTGAAGGAAGTTCGTGTTAAAACATTTACATTTCCTGGAGCGGTGGAACAGGTACCTGTTAAAGTGGCATGTGTTCCTAAATCAACTTTTTTAAACGATGGATTTTTTTCACCCGATTCGGTGAATATAGCTACTGATAAGTGTAAAAAAAGTACAGATTGTGGTGGTACGTCGAAGGTTTTTGGTGAATCAGATATAGATGAACAAAAAGTATACCAGATTGATTTCATTGCAAATAAAAATTACGGTACTTCTCCTGATAGTTTACCTCCGTGGTTACTGTATCCACTTTTTAATGCCGTAGAAGGAGATATGGAGGAGATGGAAAATCTAACTTATTCAGATGTATGTACCTATAAAACAGAATAGATTTTTTAAATAAACGATACAATATAAAAAACGTAAAAATACATTCAAACATGTATACGCTTTTCTTTCAGGGGGTGTACACGTATTGAAAATAAAATATGGTTATACTAATAGTAATGAATAGTCTCCTTAGTAATTTGGGACCGAGATATTCTCGACGTAATGGTACGACACCTATTATACTAGGTTTCCTTTTACTTATTATCGCAATAGCGGTAGTAACTTATTTCATAACACGTGACGACGATGACGAGAATAAAAACAAACCTGAAAACACACAGGATTTACCGACGGTAAGTAATGTAGGCGTTGAAAAAACACTGAACCCGGATTCGAGTGTTCCAGAGTCACCTACTACTGAAACCTACGAAATAGGCGGGGGTAAAACCGAAACGTACCAAATCGAGTATAATACTGGGGAAGAATTTTCTGACGATGAAAAGAAACTTTTATCAAAGAATGTTGATTTAACAGTATCTTGGAATAATGGAACTGGTTTTGATAATGTTACGGAAATGATAATTAAACGTAAGATCGGCGGTACCGTAAAGAGAACAATCACGTATATAAAGTCGGGTTCATCGGACGATATACAAAAATATTTTAAAAGTAAACAAACGAGTTTATCGTTAAAGTTTGATAATATAGACGATGATGGAAATGCGTATAGTGTTGTTGGTGAAAATACTATTTCTATTAGTGTAAAAATACCAGACCCAGACAAAACAACCGGGACCAAAACAATCGAACTATTTCCAGGTACGGCGACGGATGTTCCTGTTGTTATAGGATTAGGTGATTTATCTTCAACACTTGAAATTACTAGTTCTAGAAGTCAGATGTATTATCCAGTAACCAGTGCTTTTAATATTAATAACCTTGAAATTTCAAAAGATATTTATAGTATAAAACCAAGCTTAACACCTCCTAGTCCTCCTTTTAGTGAAATGTTAAAAGTGGAATGTGGTAGTGGTGATTTGAATAGTAAAGAAAACGATTTTCATTTTATAATACCCGATACTTCAAAACCCGGTAAATTTAAATTACAAGTGGCAAAAGAAGATGGAGATGGTAAATGGGTAAAAGTGTGTGCTAGTAACCAATTAGCCATTACTAGTGAGTCTTCGGATGCATCTATTTTCGAATTGGTTACATCGGATAAAGAACCTGAATATGGTTCTAGTTACAATAAGTTCATGATAAAAGGTAGTACTTCCGCTGACGACATGTTTATGTACGTTAAAGATTCAGATTCGACGCCAAAATTATATATGGGTACAGTTGATATTATGAATGCAGATGAATATGAATCTATGGATATGCTAATCGGATCGTCTGGTGATCAGTGTGGTTCAGGGGCGAATAAATATAAATTTTATTTATGGAAAAAATGGAGTAACGGTTACGGATACCTTAGTGCAACAAGCGGATTCTATATGGATTTTAAGGTTAAACCGTTTCCCACAAAGGATGATGAGACAGAGCCTGCTAGAATTACTATAAAACAAGACCCCGATAATGACAATAACGTTCTTATGTATTCAGTTTCTGGACAAGTTGACGGTAATACTGATAAATTGGAAGTGTTTTCGAATAATAATACAAAATCACCTGTTGCAAAAACATATTTTTTCGACAGTAACGGTAACATTAAAGATGATCATAACATTTATTGTCATAACCACAAAGAAATTAGAACTTTGACAGAATTCAATAAACATATTGAACCTAAACCGTAACGATTCTTAAAATTAGTTAAATTTTAATAACTAAAAATTCAAACATTTATACAGAACAATGAACACGTAACAGTGTATACATGTTTGAAAAAAAATATATCACAATACTAATAATGAATAGCCTCTATAATAATTTAGGACCAAGGCGTTCACGAGGCGGTGGTGGTGATATTTTTATTAATATCAGTATTGTTATTTCCCTGATTATTATATTTTATATGGTTTATAAATTAATACAGAGAAACAAATCCGAAGATGATAAAGATAACAATAACAAAGACGATACTATATTGGTACCTGAAATTAGTCCACCTATAATGGGAATGGTACTCATGCCCGATAAAGATAACACAAATACCGGTACGGAACAATACGAGATTGATAACGGTAAACTCGAAACGTATAAGATAGAGTATGAAACAGGTACAGATATAAATACTACTTTATCAAAAAACGTTAGATTTAGTGTAGATTGGGATAATACAATCGGGTTTAACACTGTTAATTCTATAACATTTACGCATTATATTAAATCTTTTGATTCAGGTCCTAATTATATATCGTATAAAACTGAAAAAGTTGAAAAACCGGCATCACTTGGTACTGACGTTATTTCTAAATATTTTAAAAATGGTACTAGCGGTAATAGGTTTACTTTTGATGGTAGAGCAGGTGATTTTAACAACGGTACTAACGATTATAGTGTTTTGGGGTATAATAGAATAGGTATTAGTATTAATTACGGTGACGGTGACGGTACAGATATTGTAGTTTATGGACCAAGCGATTTTAATAATGATGATAGTTCTGCAAAAGTAAGTCAAGACGATTTGGCCGCGACATTCGAATTACTTTCTGAAAAACGATACACGTTTTCACCTGAAGAGACTAAAAATACTGCTCTTGGTGGTACATATATAAAAAATGTATACCACGTTTTCCCGTATAATAACAGTGCTTTTAATAATCATTTAAGTTCCTATTTGGGTACAAATAATTCTTGTGGTACCGCAACTACTAATAATACTAACATAATGGTTTCTTTAAACCTTGTAGGTGCAAATAATGATACATTTAAAATACAAATTTTTCCCGGTAATTTTAATACCGAAATTACTAATAAGGATGATAATTATTTGGGTTTTTGTGATGATACGGATAAATCTATCGTCAGTGGGGGTATAAGTAAAGAAAACGCACTTAGCTTTATAATGGTCAAGCCTCCTACCGATATTACTCTTCCTACTGATACTCCTGATAAAACCGGTAGAGCATTTTTAGGTTATAAAACTTTTAAGGTAGTTGATGATGATGTTAATAAGTTTCTTGTTATATCGGACGGTCTCCTAAAGTTAAAAAAATGGGAAGATTTGACGGTAGATGAACTTACAACAATGATCATGGCATTTTATGTAAAAAATGACAAGAGTTGTTATAGTAACGAAACATGGTACGAGAAGGACAATAATGGAGTTAGAAAACCAGAATCAGAAAGGCGTCATATAAATAATCAGTGTTCTAGCATTTTTTCATTTGCACATGGGGTAACTACAGCGGATAAGATCACGAATAAAGACGATTGTGAAAGAAGTAGTAGTAACAAGAATAACGAGGAAAGTATTAGAAATATTAGTAATAGCCCCTCATGGCTTAACAGAGGTCTTAATTGTGAATGGAGAAACCCTGCAATATGGGACTTATAATAAAAAGGGTATAAAGAAAGCCTAAGTATAAATAGTTTAAAAATTAAAATAAAAAATATAAATAAGCAAATATGTCTGATTCAATTGAAAATGTTCTCGTTAAACTTATGCGAGATAACAATACACACATTGATAAAAGTAATAAATCTCAACTTGTCACCAACGACCTTGTAAAATCTCTTGTTGACAAGTTTGATAAAGTCATGACACAAAACAAGGAACTTGAAAAACTTGTCATTGATTTATCTAACGAACACATTTATCTTACCGGTAAGATAGAAACCATGGAAAAGGAACACAAGGACCAATTGGATATCATTAGAGTATCAACTATTGCTACTGAAAATATGGTAATGGATATGCATAGGGTTAAAAAACCAAAAGTTTCTAAACCTGTAAATGTGGAACCACGCGTTCGGTGTAAATGTTTGACCAAAAAGGGTGACCAGTGTAAAAAATATTGCATTCCTGATCACGACACGTGTAAACAACACGCCAATATGGAAGTCTCGTCAAAACCGGTACCTAAAGACGAACCAGAAACTCCGATTCCGATTCCGACTCCGACTCCAACTCCAACAACTCAACCGGTTGTTATTGTTAAGAAGAGGAGAAAAACACCAAAACCCGTTAAAGTGAAACCTCCGTTACACAATCACGAACCTGGCGAAACACCAACGGAACCTTGTGAACTGTGTATTTCACACGGCGATATTCTTGATCCCGAAATGCCTGACCACGAGTATAAGTGTTTGGACGTTAACGGTTTGAGTTTGGAGGAACGTTTACGTATCGTGGTCGAAAATGAAGAGAACGGTAACCCCGGTGATCCCGAAGACCCCGGTGATCCCGAAGACCCCGGCGATCCCGAAGAGCCCGAAGACCCCGGTATCGGTAACGATAATTGGGCGGATATGGTTGACGAAGATAATAATGTATAGTATTAATAGTAATATATGGATAAAAGTCTTAGAACTGTACTAAATATAGTCGATGAGCACAAGTATAAGATACCCGAGGGTGCATACATTGATATATGTAACAATTTAAGGGATATTCGTAATATACATATCGAACAAACCATGAAATTGCGTTTAATTCGTGTAGGTAAATTTATAAAATTTTTAATCTATACAGGTGCTTTTAATGTATTAAAAAATAAACTAATTAAAAAATAACGTATTTTAATATATAATAACGTATAACGATGTCGACTAATCCAATACGTAAAACAATGTCACTTTTGGATGATCATAAAGAATCTTTACCCGAAGGTGTATATTTAGAGATGTGTGATAATTTGAAAAAACTTTTTTTAACAGGTGAAGATCTCGCACGCGATAGTTATTTACTCGATTTAACTAACGAATATTATAGATTACTTGAGGATAATGAGGCGTTAAGACACGAAATAATTGAACAAAAACGTGAACTTTTACGCGCGAATGTAACTCGTTTCGAACGTGTCTCTAGACCTGCTGTTATTCAACCACGTGGTATGATAGAATCGATGTTATTTGATCCTAGGACACCCCCTTTGAGTGGTATATTTAGTCCTACTTCTACAAATACACGACCAGATTCTATGGACCATGATTCTCGGGAAGAAACACAATCTATTTCGTCTGCATTCGGACGTGTTAACCCTACACGTATTGGTAGACGGTAAATGAACCCTTTTTATACGTAAAACTAAACTTCGTGTATAAAAATGGATATTGTATAATTTATTTATTATTTATTAAAAATTTTTTTAATTCTATTTTGTATTTTATTTTTTTCTTCAACTCGTGTCCTAATATCTTGTACAAATGGGTTTAAATTAATGATCGCTTGCATTTTATTTCGTTCGAGTACACCTGCTACACACAATTCCTGCCATTGATGTAACGATATTTTAGATTCTTTCAATTCCTTCATGGTTTTTTCACTTTTTGTTAATATTCTTTCGTCTAGTTTTTCATCGGCAGCTCTCATGAGATAGAATGTCATTGCTGTTATATCATTTTCGGTAAATATATCTTTACTATCATCACTTTTTATACTATCCGAATCAGAATTACCCAAATATGTTTTGGAGAAACAATCCTTAACAAGTTTTCTGAGTTCTTCAAAGTCTAAATCACCTTCACCACTTTCATCGGCTTCCTTGAATACCCTTGATGCAACACAAGCTTGTGCAGCATATTGCGCAGCTTCCTTAGCAACGTCAAACTCTTCTTGTATAATACTTTTGTATATTGGCGACTTTTCTTTCATTAAGAACTTCGCGACAAAACCAACAGCTGACGAAGCGACACCCAAAAGAACCAAACCTGAAGTCAACTGGAGTAGAACAAATACGTAATTGACTTCGCCTACTAAACCACTTTGTTGGATATCAATTAAAATACCATACCTATAAAAGTCTGTATATATACCATTTGGTTGTCCCGTTGTTAAATTAACAGGATTGTTTATATCAAACATTGTGACATTTGGCAATTGTTTATAGTATATTTCATTACCTTTCGAAAACCATCCCAATTTTGGTTCAACATTAACTATGGCATATATATCTTTTCTACCTATATTTGTTTTATCCGTGTGTAGGTGATAATTATGATATTTAATCTTAATATTCAATCTTACACCACTTGTTCTTACGTATGGGTAATTATCAATATCC
>CERN01020662.1_pt1 | contig 20867 bp, 20 predicted proteins | sample 530761 | NCBI WGS metagenome assembly CERN01 (sample SAMEA2620947, study PRJEB7988) | marine metagenome | isolation source: saline water (ENVO:00002010), including | reverse complement strand
GGTGTTATTCCCGCCGTGCTGCGCTATTATGAACGGTTCGGGGCCAATGTGACACAGGGCAAAATACGCGAATTCCTGTTAACGGCGGCGGCCATTGGTTCGATCTATAAAAAGCGTGCGTCGATCTCGGCCGCCGAAGTCGGTTGTCAGGGTGAGGTCGGTGTGGCCTGCTCAATGGCGGCAGGCGCGCTTTGTGCCGTCATGGGCGGTACGCCCGAACAGGTTGAAAACGCCGCCGAAATTGGCATGGAACACAACCTTGGCCTGACCTGTGATCCGATTGGCGGTCTGGTGCAGGTACCCTGCATCGAACGCAACACCATGGGGGCGGTCAAGGCGATCAATGCTGCCCGTCTGGCAATGCGCGGTGATGGTCAGCATACCGTGTCACTCGACAAGGTGATCGAAACCATGCGCCAGACCGGCATTGATATGCAAAGCAAATACAAGGAAACCAGCCAGGGCGGGCTGGCGGTCAATGTCAACGTGGTCGAATGTTGAGCTGACAGTTTGAAATACCGACCAAACACCCTCGAAGCCGCCGTTTCGGGGGTGTTTTTCATCCGGCCCGATTCTTGCCACCTTGCGCCTGCAATCTGATATCATTGAGAAATCAAAAACGGGGCAAAGACCTCGAACAGGTTGGGCAAAGCATGAAAAAGAAACTGTTCCGCATCTATATCGCGGTCAGTCTGGATGGCTATATCGCGCGCGCCAATGGCGCGGTTGACTGGCTTGATCAATTCGATCCGGCCGAGTTCAATTTCGAGGGCTTTCTGGGCACCGTGGGAACACTGATCATCGGGCGAAAAACCTTTGATCAGGTGATGGAATTTGGCGACTGGCCCTATGAAGATCGCCGCACGATTGTGCTGACATCGCGCGATTTGCCCGATAACCGCCCGGCCAATACAGAGGCCTATGGCGGTAGTCTTGTGGAACTGGCAAGCCAGCTTCGCGATGACAGGTCCGATACCGGTGATATCTGGATCGTCGGTGGGGCCAGTGTTGTGACCCAATTCCTGTTTGGCGGCCTTGTCGATCAGCTTGAAATGTTCATCATCCCCGAAATTCTGGGAGATGGCATCCGGCTGTTTGGCCGGGATGCTGTGGGCACGACACCGAAACTGGTGGCATCGGAGCACTACAAGTCCGGTGTCGTGCGCATGCAGTATGATTTGCGTTAAAGCCGGTTACTTAAGCGTTTCCAGTTTTTCGGCAATCTTTGATGAAAGTTCGCGTAGGGCATTAACAGCACTGCTTTGCCAGTCGCTGTCGAGGACCATCTGCATCTTTTCCTGATAGCTGTCGGTGACTGTAACCGGTTCGCCCTTGTTCAGTTCGTTGCCCTTCAACGTCACTTCGGACTTGTTATGCACCGTGACCTGCCAGAAACCGGGTTCGAACCATGACCAGAACTTAATCAGGTCGGCATCGACGGCGTCGGCGCTGTCATATTCGGCGTCCCCCGGTTCAAGAACACGGTATCCGGCCAGTTTGAAGCCGTTGGAGATTGCCTTGTTGACGGCATCGGCAACAGTTTTGCCTTCGGGCAGCAAAACATCCCCCAGTGCCATTCCATAGGTGTTGCGTTTGCGGGCATAGGCACGCGATGTAAAGGTGACATCATCAATCTCGTCATTCGACAGCGACGGGATATCCGGTGTTGATGGATCAATCTCGAATTGGCGTTTGTCTTCGACCGAAACGATTTTAACGGCCGGCCCAGTCGCCGGGTTCTCAATTTTGGCCGGTTCCTGAATTTCGACAACGCTACGCGAAGCTGCGCACGCGCCGGTCAGCATTGCCAAACCTATAACGGCGGCAATCTTTAAGTATCTGTTTTGCATTGTTAATTCCCCTACTCAAACAGATAGAGAAATACCCATGGACAAATTTTGAAACAACTTATCCAAGAGTGGGGGAACCAATGCTTTTGGTGACTTTGGGGATTATTCCCGGTGATAGGGGTGATTGGTCTGGATGGCGTGGGCGCGGAAAAGCTGTTCGGCAATCAGGGCGCGCACCAGCATATGGGGCCATGTCGCCTTGCCAAGTGACCAAAGCGTATTGGCGCGTGTTTTGATGGCGTCCCCATGCCCGTCGGCCCCGCCAATGGCAAAGGCGATATTTCCGGCATATTGATCGATCCAGCCTTCAAGCTTTGCGGCAAAATCGATGGAGCCATATTCGCGGCCATGCTCGTCAAGTGCGATCAAAAAGGCATTTTCGGGGATGACGCCCAGTAAAAGCTCCGCCTCGCGGTCTTTGAGCTGATTGGGGGGCAGCTTTTTCTTCTCTTCGACTTCCCGCACGGCAAAGGGCCAGCGCAGGCGGGCTGCGTAATGGTCAAAAAGATCTTTCTCGGGGCCGTTCTTCATCCGGCCCACTGTCGCAAGGGTAATTTGCATCTTTCCGATCTGGCTCCGCCCGCATGGGGACCACCGATGGCCAATCCCCGCGGTGGTCAGGGCAAACCGGGGCGGACTGTATTAATACAGTCGCGCCGCCTGCTGTTTAAGCGCCGGATTTTCAACGCCCCACATCTGTTCTATGTTGTAGAAAGCGCGAACTTCCGGGCGGAACAGATGGACGATGACATCGCCGGCATCAACCAGAACCCAGTCGCCCTGTTCCTTGCCTTCGGCCTGGGCACGGCCCTGACCTGCTTCTTTCAGCTTTTCGACAATATGCTCTGCCATCGACGCCACCCGTCTGGAGGATGACCCGGTTGCAATGATCATATGATCGGCAAGGGAGGTTTTATCGATCAGATTAATGGTGACAAGGTCTTCGGCCTTGTCGTCTTCGAGCGTGCTCTGGATAAGGGCAAGAAGCTCGCCCGGGGTCAGAGTCTTTTTTGCGGTACCTATGGTCGCCACCTCAATTTACGCAAGAGAGCCCGATCCGTTTTGGATCCGGGGAACTCCCGCCGGTCAAACCTGCCATCTGCCTTCGGCGCGGATTGCGGTCGAAGAAGCCGGATGGCGCTTTATTGGCAGGTAAACCCAGGCCGGAACATCGAGATCGGCCAGCAAACCCGCCCTGTCCGATGGGATGCGCCAGCGTTCCATACGCTTGGCTGCCGTCCCGGACAATGCCTTGTTAGAATACCCCTCGCGGTCAAGAACCGCAATGGGAGCGCGCAAAATCAACCTGTCCCACCATTTCCATTTATGAAACTGGGCCAGATTGTCCGCCCCCATCAGCCATACGAACCGCGTTCGGGTAAAACGACGCTGCAAAGCTGCGAGAGTGTCGGCCGTATAACGGGTTCCCAGTTCTGATTCAATTGCAGAAACAACAATGCGGGGATGCTTTGCCATCATCAGCGCCGAATCGAACCGGTCGGCAAGGTCGGCCATACCCTGGGCGGGCTTGAGCGGGTTTTGCGGCGACACCAGCCACCAGACTGCATCAAGTTGCAGGGTTTTCAAGGCTTCCAGCGATATATGCAGATGTCCTTCATGGGCCGGGTTAAACGACCCGCCCAGCAATCCGACGCGGGGCGGGGCGCTATGACTTCTGGGCGTCGAAAAACTCATGGGCGGGTCTGGCCGGTGCCGCGCACAATGTATTTATAGCTGGTCAGCTGTTCGACTCCGACCGGGCCGCGTGCATGCAGCTTGCCCGTCGAAATGCCAATCTCGGCCCCCATGCCAAATTCGCCACCATCAGCAAACTGTGTCGATGCATTGACGATCACGATGCCGGAATCAACACCATTGAGGAACGTCGCGGTCGCATCGGTATCCTCGGCCAAAATGGCGTCGGTGTGATGCGATCCATATGTGTTGATATGGTTGACCGCTTCTTCGACGCCATTGATGACCTTGATCGACACAATGGCATCAAGATATTCGGTGATCCAATCATCGTCCGTGGCAGGCAGGATGCGGGTGTCTGCCTTTTGCGCGCTGGCATCGCCACGCATTTCACATCCCTTGTCGGCAAGGGCCGCGGCAATTTTCGGCAACAGATCATCGGCAACCACCTGATCAATCAGGATGGTTTCGGTCGCACCGCAAATGCCGGTCCGGCGCATCTTGGCATTCACCACGATATCGACGACTTTGGTCACATCCGCACTGGTATGGACATAGGTATGGCAAAGCCCTTCCAGATGCTTGAACAGGGGAATCCGGCTTTCATCGGTAATGCGCGATATCAGCGACTTGCCGCCGCGCGGGACGATGACGTCGATGTAATCGGACAGTTTCAGCATCTCGCCAACGGCGGCGCGATCCGTCACCGGGATCATCTGAAGCGCATGTTCGGGCAAACCGGCATCGAGAATACCGGCAAGCATGCAGTCAAAAATCGCGTGGGATGAATGGAAGCTTTCCGAACCACCGCGCAGGATGGCGGCATTGCCCGATTTGATGCACATGGCACCGGCATCGGCCGTCACATTCGGGCGGCTTTCATAAATGATGCCGATCACGCCAAGCGGCACAGACACGCGCGCGATATCGAGCCCGTTGCGTTCGGGGCTCCAGCGGGCAAGTTCGCGACCAACCGGATCGGGAAGGTCGGCAACTGCTTCGACCCCGGACGCCATGCTTTCGATGCGTGCAGGGTCAAGCGCAAGACGATCAAGCAATGCCGGCGTCAGGCCCTTTGCACGGCCTGCTTCCATGTCGCGTGCATTGGCGGCCAGTATGATATCGGCATTTTCGCGCAATTTGCGTGCGGCTGCTTTAAGGGCGTTGGTTTTTGGTTCGGACGGGACCTGCGCCAGTTTCAGCGAAGCTTCACGGGCATTGATGCCCATGTCGTGCATCAGTGCTGCGATGTCCTGGGTTTCGATGCTGGCAAGTGCCGTCATGGTCCTGGTTCCGTTCCTTGAAGATGTCCCGCAGGCCGGAATTCCCGGGGCGGGCTTATCGCAATTTTATCGACAATTTGACAAAATATCCCTCTGACCGCGTAACTGCAATCATCTAGGAACGATAAATCAATGTTTTGCGAACTATTCCGTAGACGGCAAGACATGCTTTCTTGTCCGACTTGCTTGCCAAATCATTGATTACGGGCCATCTGTTGTTTTGGGAAAGCTGGACGTCAATCGGAAAGTCGGGGCTGTGTCGGACACGTCACATGGTACCCACCAGGGGATAAAAACTTGAAAAATATGGGTGATAGCCAGCCAACAGCCCGCGCTGAATTTGGTGTTGTTAAAACTTTTCTGCCGTATCTTTGGCCGCGTGGCGAGTTCGAGCTCAAGGTCCGTGTGGTTATCGCCCTGCTGTTTCTGGTCGGGGCGAAGGTCGCCAACGTTTATGTCCCGGTTTTGTATAAATACGCCGTCGATGCGCTTGACGGCGGTGGCAAGGCCGGTGCTTCGTCCGGTGGTGCCGATGCGACATCCCTGATTGTTGTGCCGGTGGGGATGATTGTCGCCTATGGGCTGGTGCGGGTTTTATCCTCGGCCTTCGGGGAATTGCGCGATGCCGTCTTTGCCAAGGTCGCGCAACGTGCCATCCGGACATCCGCCCTTGGCGTTTTTGAACATTTGCATGCCCTGTCGCTGCGCTTTCATCTGGATCGTCAGATGGGCGGGCTTTCGCGCGCGATTGAACGCGGGGTCAAGGGGATTGAATTCCTTTTGTCCTTCATGCTGTTCAACATTCTGCCGACCCTGCTTGAAATCTTCATGGTGTCGGGCATTCTGTGGGTGCTTTATGATTTCTGGTTCGCGCTGATCACGTTTGTCACCATCGTGATCTATATCGCGTTCACCCTGATCGTGACCGAATGGCGCATGAAGTTCCGCCGCGAAATGAACCAGCGCGATGACGAAGCCAACACCAAGGCCATCGACAGTCTGATCAATTATGAAACGGTCAAGTATTTCAATAACGAGGATCACGAATCCCGGCGTTACGACAATGCCTTGCGCGGTTACGAAACGGCGGCGGTGAAGTCACAGGAATCCCTGTCCAAGCTCAATATCGGGCAGGGTGCCATCATTGCGGTTGGTCTGGTTCTGAACATGCTTCTGGCGGCCAAGGGCGTTCAGGATGGCAACATGACCATTGGCGACTTTGTGCTGGTGAATACCTATTTGTTGCAGCTTTACATGCCGCTGAACTTCCTTGGTTTTGTCTATCGGCAGATCAAACAGTCGCTGACCGACATGGAACGCATGTTTTCGTTACTCGACGTCGAAAAGGAAGTCGAAGACAAGGACGGGGCACCTGCGTTGGTTTGTGCGGATGCGGCAATCCGGTTCGAGGATGTCAAATTCGCCTATAACCCGGATCGTCAGATTCTGAAGGGTGTCAGTTTCGAAGTTCCGGCGGGCAAAACCGTTGCTGTTGTCGGGCCAAGCGGGGCGGGCAAATCGACCCTGACCCGCCTGATGTTCCGTTTCTATGACGTCTCGAGCGGTCGGATCACGATTGACGGGCAGGATATCCGCGATGTGTCGCAGACATCCCTGCGCCGTTCTATCGGTATCGTGCCGCAGGATACGGTCCTGTTTAACGATACGATTGCCTATAACATCGCTTATGGTCGCCCCGGCGCGGAAGAGGCGGAAATCACCAATGCCGCCAAACTCGCCAGCATCGATGGCTTCATCGCCGCCCTGCCACAGGGCTTTAAAACCATGGTCGGCGAACGCGGGCTTAAACTTTCCGGCGGCGAAAAACAGCGTGTGTCGATTGCGCGCATGTTGCTCAAACGCCCGAAAGTCATGATCTTTGACGAGGCAACATCGGCCCTTGATACCCGTACCGAAAAGGATATCCAGCAGGCGCTTCGCGATGTGTCACGCGGGCATACGACGCTTGTGATCGCGCACCGGCTTTCGACCGTGATTGATGCCGATGAAATCATCGTGCTGCGCGACGGGCAGGTCGCCGAACGCGGCCGCCATCAGGACCTTCTGGCACAGGACGGGCTTTATGCCGAAATGTGGGCCCAGCAGCAGGAAATCCGCGAGGCTGAAGAAATCCTTGCCCATGCCGGGGATGTCAAGGCATAGGTCCAAAAACCTGCGTGGTGTCAAGCAGCCAAAGGGCGGTTGATATGGTGATGAAGGATAGAGACGTCGCGATCATAAGCGATGCGGCACAGAGTCCTTCATGGCCATAACGTTGTCCAAAGACCGCATAGATGCTCAGCATCGGCGAACAGGCAAAACTGACCGCGGCAATTTGCAGGACCGGCTCCATCGGCGGCATCAGCCAGACAAGGGAAAATACGATCAGCGGATGCAGGATCAGTTTGCCAGTAACGATCCGCGCCATATCAACGCGCATACCCCGGATTTTAAGCCCGACAAGACCCGCTCCAATCACAAACAGCGCCACCGGTCCCGATGACATTGCCAGCATGTCGATGGCTTTCAGTGCCGGGGCGGGTAATTCAATCCCGGTCAGCGAAAGACAAAGGCCTGCAAAAATCGCGATGATGATAGGTGTTTTGCACAGGTTTTTTAGTGCCTTGCCAAAAACCTGAAGCCGTCCCTGTCCGTTATTGTTCGCACTGTCGCCCAGCACAAGAACCAGCGGCATCATCACCAGCGTTTCGATCATCACGCACAGTGTTAATGCTATCGCTGCCGGTGGCCCCAGCACCTGAAGTGCGATCGGATAGCCGATAAATCCGCTATTGGAGAATGACATGCCCAAGCCCTGCAGGGTCGCATTGGCAAAGGATTTCCGGGCGATAAAGCGCGTATAGGCAATCCCGATTGTCAGAATGATTAACGAGCCGCCGCCATAGGCAATCAGAAATTCGCCGTGAATGATGTCGGCAATCGGCCGCCCTGAAAGCGTTTTGACCAGAAGGGCCGGTAGGGCAAAATTCATCACGAACGCCCCCATGCCGCGCGCCACATCCTGCGCGATGATATTTTGCCTGACCGCGACATAACCCAGTGCGATAATCAGGAAGATGGGGCTGGTGATCGCCAGAATATCAAGCATATTGGGGCATATTCCGAAACCGGCGCGGATGATCTGATCGACAGACCGCGGTTGTGCCAAAAATATTTGATTTTATTACATATCCCGTGCAATGCCGGGCGGGTCAAGAAATGGAATGGATTTATCAATGAACCAGACCGGAATGGATTGGCCCGAAAGCCTGATGCCCAATGCCTTTCGCGGTCTTGATTTGTTGCGATCCGTTTCCGTGCGTGGTCAAAAGGCGGCCGGTCTGATTTCAGGACATGGTGTATGGGATGGGCTTGCCGGGTTTGATCCGATTGTCGCCGGAACTTTTCCGATCAATCTTGATATTGATGGATCGGATATCGACATCCTTTGCCATTGCCCGGATTTTGATGGTTTCGAAGCCCACGTACAGGCTGTCTTTGGTCATCATGATGATTTTGGATTGCATCGCCGCCCGGCAACGCAACATGTCGGGCAGGCCATTGTCGTGCGGTTTGTTCTGGATGATTTGCCGGTCGAAATTTTTGCCACCGGCACGCCATCGCAATGCCAGTTCGGCTTCCGCCATATGCTGGTCGAGGCACGGTTGATATATCTTCTGGGGTCGCAGCTTTCCGAAGAAATCCGGAAAATGAAACGGGCCGGTTTCAAAACCGAACCTGCCTTCGCCATCCTTCTTGAGCTGGGCGCCGATCCCTATCTCGTGCTGGACGAAATGTATGATCTGGGGCCGCTTGCATTAAAAAGCAGGGTGGGGCGGTTCATCCTTTAAGGTCGTCAAGGCTGCCATGGCTGTCCAGCGCGCGATAGCGGACCGTATCGCGCCCGCTTTCCTTGGCTTCATAAAGGGCCTCGTCGGCAATCCGCAGTACATCGAGCGGTTCATAAAGATCAGTCGTTTCACTGGAAATCCAGGTCGCCCCGACGCTGACCGTGATCGAAACCGCATTGCCGTCCATATCGCTGACCCGGCATTGATCACGCACCGCATTGCACAACTTGTAACCAAGATACATCGTCTGTTCGAGGCGAATGCCTGGCAGGACACAAACGAATTCCTCTCCCCCGAAACGTCCGACGATGTCATGATCGCGAAGGCAAGATGACATGATGGCGGCAATGTTCTGTAATACCTTGTCGCCGATCAGATGGCCATGTGTATCATTGACCTGCTTGAAATGGTCGATATCAAGCATGAATACCCCGGCCGAGCCACCTTTGATCCGGGAACTCGTCATTTCGCGCGCCAGCAATTCTTCAAGTCCGCGCCGGTTCCAGACCCCGGTCAGGCTGTCGATCATCATGTCGCGATGTGCTGCATCCAGATCGGCCAGAAGCTGTCTCTGGCTGCGTTCGCTATAGCGAAGGGCAAGAACCGTTTCGACCCAATGGGCAAGGTCCTTGAGCGTTTCGATCTCGCTTTCGGAAAAATTGCGGGTTTTTGAATCAATAATGCACAGCGTGCCAAGCTTGTAGCCTTCGCGATTGGAAAGCGGCACACCGGCATAGGACCGGATATGGGGTGCCCCCACCACCAGCGGATTGTCGCTGAAACGTTCGTCATCGATGGCATTGCCAACAACAAGCGGCGCGTCATGCATGATCGCATGCCCGCAAAACGAAATGTCACGCGGCGTTTCGGGAACGCCCAGATTGATCCGGGATTTGAAAAACTGCCGGTCGCCATCAATCAGGGAAATGGCGACGATTTCGGTGTTGAAAATGCGTTCGGCAAGGCGCGTGATCCGGTCAAGTTCAGGGTCGCGCGGTGTTGACAGAATACCCATGCTTTCAAGCGATTTCTGCCGCTCGTTCTCGCTATCCGGCGTGGGCGCGATTTTCAAGACGGTTCTCCCGTTACAGCATGTTGTTGTTCCAGGTTGATTTTAATGCTGTTCAAATAGTCCTTCGTTGTGCTGTTCATTGGCGTTGGGTGTGAACAGCACCCGGTCGCGCCCGCTTTGTTTCGCGCGATATAGTGCGGCATCGGCAATTTCGAAGATGGCCTTGCGGTTGTCGTTGCTGCAACCTGCCGCAATCCATGTGGCCCCGATGGAAATAGTCACGCCAAGGGTTTTGCCCTCGCTGGTGTTGATCGGCGTATTGCGCAGGATATTGCAAAGTTTTTCAGCAATTTTCGGGGTCGTTTCGCGCGTGATACCGGGAATGACACAGACAAATTCCTCGCCGCCGACACGTGCAATGATGTCATTTTCGCGCAAATGATTTTTGAGCATTCCGGCAATGCTGATGATGACCTCATCGCCAATCAGATGTCCGTGCGTGTCATTGACGCATTTGAAATGATCGATATCACATAACAAAATCCCGCAGGGTTCGGTCAATGGCACGCCTTCGGGGGCGAGTTCACGATCAAGTATTTCATCAAGCCCGCGCCGGTTCCAAAGTCCGGTCATCGGATCGATCATGCTTTGACGAACCGCTTCATCAAGGCTTTGCATCAACCGTCTCTGGCTGAATTGTGCAAACCGCAGCAACAGAACCATATCGACCAGATAGGCAAGGTCCTTGAGGTTATCGGTATCGCGCTGGCTCATTTCGCGCGGTTTGTCGTCAAAAATGCAAAGTGTCCCGACCGGTTGTCCTTCGTGATGATGCACTGGCATCCCGGCGTAAAAAATCACTGGCGTATCGCAGATCACCAACGGATTGTCGGAAAAACGGGGATCGATCCGGGCATCCTTGATCACCATCGGCTCGGTCTGGGTGATCGCATGCCCGCAGAACGAAATATCGCGGCGGCTTTCCAGCTTTTCGAAATTGGCACGGGATTTGAAAATCTGTCGGTCATGATCGATTACCGTCATCGTGGCCGATTTGACGTCAAAGATCCGTTTGGCAAGTGACGTGATTCGGTCAAGTTCGGGTTCGGCATCAAAAGTCGCGATACGCATGCGCGTGATGATGCCCTGACGTTCGGCTTCGTTATGCGGTATTGGTGCATGTTCCATCCTGATCCCCGACCATGCTGCTGCCTTTTAAGTGGGAAGCCGACAGGGGATTTCCAGATGGGCCAGTCCCGATTAACCAGGATAATCAGTCAACAATAACCGTATCGCCCACCCGGATCGCACCGGGTTCAATCGCACGGCATGTAACCCCGCCCCGCCAGTCCGGTGTCAGGGCCTTTTCAAGGCCCGGTGCTGCGGCTTCCATCCGGTTGCACGGATCGGTTTCGCCGGTGATTTCAAGGACCAGTTCCCCTATCCGGATGCGGGCACCGGGCGTTTGCGGCAATTTCACACCTCGTACCAGCAGATTGGCGCGCCGCGTGGTCCAGGGCAAATCCATACGGTCAATTTCACCGCAGGCCGCTTGCCAGTCTTCCTCAGTCAAGACCGTGATCTGGCGTTTGCGTAGCTTGCCGCGATAATCGCCATCAACCCCAAAATCAAGACTGACAGAAACACCATCAAGCGTTTCCATTGGCGCACGTGAACGGGCCTTTCGCGCGATACCAATCAGGGTGGCGGTCATGACAATCTCCGTCTTTGATCCGATTAACGTGGGGTAATGATGTCTTCGCCGATCAGGTCTTCCATTGGCCCGATACAACCCAGCGACCGGCAAAGTTTTCCGGCACAAGAATGGTCTGGCGGGGCGTCGCGCTGTCATCACGTTCCGGATAATCGGTGGTGTAATGCAGGCCGCGGCTTTCATGGCGCCAAAGGGCCGACTGGATGATCAGTTTGGCAACCACCGAAAGGTTACGCAATTCAAGCAAGTCATTGGTCACACGGAAATTGCCGTAATATTCGTCAATCTCCGACAGCAACAGATCAATGCGATGCTGTGCGCGTTGCAGACGTTTGGTCGTGCGCACGATGCCGACAAAGTCCCACATCACGTTGCGCAACTGTTCCCAGTTATGGGCAACAATGACTTCCTCGTCGGAATCGGTGATCCCGGTTTCGTCCCAGTCCGGCAGGTCCTTGAACCGGTCATCAACCGGGAGTGCTTCGACAATGTCGCGTGCTGCGGCCTCGCCAAATACCAGGCATTCCAGAAGCGAGTTCGACGCCAGCCGGTTCGCCCCGTGAAGGCCCGTGCCCGCGCATTCACCAATCGCATAAAGCCCGGTCAGATCGGTGCGCCCGCGAAGATCGGTCAAAACCCCGCCGCATGTATAATGTGCTGCCGGAACAACCGGGATCGGCTGTTTGGTCATGTCGATGCCGTACGACAGGCAGGTTTCATGGATGGTCGGGAAATGCTCCCGGATGAAATCCTCGCCCTTGTGCGTGATATCAAGGTATACGCAATCCGCACCCAGCCGTTTCATTTCATGGTCAATCGCGCGCGCGACAATATCGCGCGGTGCCAGTTCGCCGCGTTCGTCAAACCGGTCCATGAAACGCGTGCCATCGGCCAGCAGCAATTTGCCGCCTTCGCCGCGCACGGCCTCGGTAATCAGGAATGATTTGGCCTGCGGATGATACAGGCAGGTCGGGTGAAACTGGCTGAATTCCATATTCATCACCCGGCAACCCGCACGCCATGCCATGGCAATGCCATCGCCCGTCGATCCGTCCGGGTTGGACGTAAACCGGTACACCTTGCTGGCCCCCCCGGTGGCAAGCACCACGGTACGCGCATTGAACGACCGGACCTTGCCCGTTGTCAGATCAAGCGCATAGGCCCCGATGCATCGGCGGCCTTCACCGCCAAGCTTACGGTCGGTCACCAGATCAATCGCAAGGTAATTTTCAAAAATCTTGATGTTCGGATGTTTGACGGCCTCGCCCTGCAAGGTGGTTTGTACCGCCCGCCCGGTGGCATCGGCGGCATGAACAATGCGGCGATGGCTATGCCCGCCTTCCCGTGTCAGGTGAAACGGCTGATCATTGCCGCCTTCCGGATCACGCGTCAGCTGAATGCCAAGTTCATCAAGCCATTTGATGGCATTGGGCGCGTTGCGTGCGACAAATTCAACAGTGTCGCGTTTGCACAATCCGGCACCGGCAACAAGTGTGTCTTCGACATGGTTTTCGATGCTGTCGGCGGCATCAAGCACGGCGGCAATTCCGCCCTGTGCCCAGTTGGTCGAACCGTCATCGATCTTGCCCTTCGACAGGACGGCAACCTTGACATGCGGAGCAAGCTTGAGTGCGGTGGACAAACCGGCAGCGCCACTGCCGATGACAAGCACATCATAATGGAAGGACAGATCGGTCATGATATCCCATCGCTTGTGAAGCAAGGCGACGGATGGCATCTGGCGCGGTGGCGTCATCATCCGGGGCCCGAACAGAAGCGGCAGAATAGGACTGCTTTGGGCGAAGCTCAAACATTATCGTCGCAATATTGCCCGCAATAACATCGATATTGCCACAAGCCATGCTTGCATGATGCCCGAATTGGTCCAGATACTGTTTAACAAGACAGCATCTGTAACCAGGCTGCGTTCCACCTGCCCGATCAGAAGAGGAAGGTTTGATGAGCACATCGACACCAGCGCTAAACACGATGACTGGCGGTTGCCATTGCGGCGAAGTTCGTTATGAAGTGCGCGGCAAACTGCATGACGCCAAAATGTGCCATTGTGGCCTGTGCCGCAAACTGCACGGTCATGTCAGTTCCTATGCCCGGGTTGAAAAGGATGCTCTGCATCTAACCCGTGACGAAGGATTGCGCTGGTATCGCCTTTCTGATCAAAGCGACCGGGGCTTTTGCAAGGAATGCGGATCATCGCTGTTCTGGCGTCCCGTCCGGTCGCAGGAAGTCGCAATCACCCCTGGCACGCTTGACGGCGCATCAGGCATATCGACATCCGCCCAGATGTTTTGCAAGGACAAGGGCGATTATTACCCGATTGATGCGGCTATCCCCGCCTATGACGGGGATGATCAGGACTGATTGACTTGCAATCAGTCCTGATCTGTAACACCGGGGACCTTCATCCAGGTCAGTTCGTGCTTGTTGTTGTATAGATGCACGACCTTTGACCCGGGAATATCGGCAAACTGGGTAATGGCGGCGTAATCTGTGTCGCCCTGCAGCTTGATGGTGCAGATGAAATTGGTTGCCATACCTGCATCCATCCACTGATTGACCAGTTGGAACAGCCGGTCCGGATAGCAGATCACGTCCGAGCACAGCCAGTCGATATAACCGATTTCATCGGGGTTCAGCCCGAACGCGCTTTCCTGCCGGAAATCAACACGCGGCAGGGTGGCGATTTTCGGATCAAGACGGGCCTTGTCGATGCTGATCACATCGGTGCCAAATTCATGCAAAACCCATGTCCATCCGCCGGGGCTGCCGCCCAGATCCATGGTGCGGTCGCCAACTTCGGGTCCAACACCAAGACGGGTGAAGGCTTCCCAAAGTTTCAGATAGGCGCGGTTGGGCGGGGTGGTCTTGTCTTCTTCAAACTCGACCTCGCCATTTTTCCACGGGCTTGAACAATCCATCGATGCGATGATCGTATCGGGATCGATCAATGTCCACGATCCTAGCGGGGCGGTCGGGGCCGGTTCGCCAAAGACCTGTCGTTTGGCTGATACATGCGGCAAGTTGGCTTCGATCAGTTTCGCGCGCGAAAAATGATCAAACTTGAACATGGCCCAGTTGCGCTGATTGAATTTCAGGATTTTGGCCGCACCCTTGATCGACGGGATCGCCATTCGGACCGGATTGCGCCAGACATTCTGCGCCCAGAAGACACGGCGTTCGGGGCCGGGTGCGAACATCAGCCGGTCATGGCTTTCGATCACGTCACCAAGTTCGGCACGCAGCTGATCTTCAAAGCCGACAGGGGCCAGATAGCCGGTCGCATCCATCGGCTCGATGACCGCATCAATGCCATCGGGGATGTCAAAAGTCCGGGTGGTGTATGTCTGATCGTTTTTCATGGGCCGCTTTTACGCTGATTTCGCCCAATAAAAAAGCGGGAAAGCCGCATAACAGCTTTCCCGCAATGTCAGATGATCCAGCGAGAGATCAGAATTTGTCTGCCTGAACCAGACCGTCGATCAGAAGCACCTTGGTGGCATCCCCATTGATGCCGAAATCGTTATCATTGATCAGGGCCAGCGCACCGTCACCCATCACCGCAAGACCTTCGATCTTGGTCGGAGCCATCGGGTAATCGGCACTGTCAAAACGAAGCGTTTTGGCAACTGCCTTCAGGTCAAGCTTCGACAGGTCGTTTTCCTGTTCAAGCGACGGGCTGGTCGACATATCGTCCCAGCGCGATGCCAGAATATTTGATGCACCATCCAGTTTGACTTCATGCAGCTTGGTGGTGCCATCGGTCCGTTCCAGAACCAGCAGGCGGTCATCGCCAAGTGCCATGACTTCGGAAATGCGAGGTGCGTTCTGTTTGTCGGATGGATCGTTGCGGAAGGTCTGCGGATCATCCAGCTGATAGATATATTCGCCGGCAAGTTCGCCCTTCACGCGGTCATACACGAACAGGCGGGTGTTCTTTGCCTTTTTGTAGGCATCTGCATTCGGGTTGGCCAGCGGGTTCTGAACCATGAAATACAGTTTGCTTTCATCGGGCGATACGGCCATCGATTCAATGCCGCGGTTGGTCTGGCGGGTCACAAGGATTGCCGGAAGACCACCGGTGATCTTATAGGCCGCACCTTCGAAATCCTTTTCCGAACCGGCTGGAACGATACGTTCATTGACCGTACCGTCGGCGGCAACATGCAGGATCGACGGACCGTTTTCTTCACCGATCCAGTACGAACCATCCGACAGGCGAATGATGCCTTCGGCGTCAATTGCCGACACCGACTGTGCCAGTTCCTTGCCATTGGCATCGACCGGCTTTTCGGTTTTGGCAACCGACAGCTTGTTGGTCAACCCGGTGAGGGGCACGCCATTCTGGTCCTTAAGCGCGATAACGTCCTTGACGTCAAAGCTGCCGTTATCGTTCAGGAAAATGGTATAGATAGACGGCGAATAATCAGGCGTCGGATAGACGCGCACCTTGCGGCCCTGACAAACGACGTCTTCGGAGACGCCAAGAACGTCCTGCACATCACCGCAAACAAAGTTCGGACCACGGTCGGAAACGGCATAGAACATATTGGATGGATCACCCGGACGGCGATAGGCCCCCGAACCGAAACCAACCGTCAGGTCGCGTGCCTTGCCGCCATCCACCATGACGGTCGACAGATTGTTAATCGCACTTTTGGTTTCGAAAACCTTGACGTCACCCGCCATTGCCGTTGTCGCAAGAAGCATGGCCGCAATACCGGCGAAACCGGCTGCAATCGTCCGTTTCATGGTGTGATCCCCCACATCGTGTAATGCATAAGAAGAAACGCCCGAACCCGGTTATGCATCGGTTCAGGCGCAGGTGATGAGGATCACATTAGAATTTTACTGTGACAGTTTGTTTGCGGTTGCGGGTCGTTTACGTGAAACAACAGAAAGTCATAACCTATCGCCGCAAACCGGCAGGCTGTTTACCAGAAATCCTCGCGCCGGACGGTAAATGTTTCCGCGACACTGGCATATTCGTGATAGCCCAGACGTGCCAGCGGCTCGAACAGGGTGACATCGACCATGCCGTCACGGATGATTGCATCATCAATATGGAGACCGACCACTGTACCGATCACCATCGCGTTTTTGCTTTGCGGGGTGGGGCCGGGCAGATCGACAATCTGGAATACCTTGCATTCCATATGGATTGGCACTCCCTTGATCCGATGGGCGGCGACCGTTTGACCCGGTTCCTTTTCTAGACCGGCATAATCAAATTCGTCCTGTTCGGGCGGAAGCGGTGCCGAACAGAAATTGATTTCGCGCAGCATAGCGCGTGGGGCGACGGCGGCAATAAATTCACCGGTTTCACGCGCGTTGTTCAGACTGTCAATTGAGCCGCCAGATGCAAACATGACCATCGGCGGATTGCCGCAGACTGCATTGAAAAACGAATAGGGGGCCAGATTGGCGCACCCCTGTTTATCGACCGTCGAAATCCAGCCAATCGGGCGTGGGGCCACACAGGCCTTGAACGGATCATGTGGCAGGTTATGTGGCGTTTTGCCCGGTTCGTAAAACATGGTGGTTCTCGATAATGTGCGTTGACCCCCATCATATGGGGTGTAACGGCGAATGGATCACGTGACGAAATCGTTTCACGTGTGCGATTTGCTATTTCCCCGGAGCATAATCATCGCCGCGCACCGTTTCCGGTCGTTCCGAAAGATGCAGGCGGGTTTGCTGTAACGGGGTTTCGGCGATGATGTTGCCGCGCCTGATGACATAAAGCCGGTTGGCGCGAAGCCGGATGGCTTCGATCGTATCGCGGGCCTGTAACACGACGAAATCGGCATTGTTGCCAACCGCAATCCCGTATCCTTCAAGCCCCATGATTTTTGCCGGTTCGGTTGTCACCGCGTCAAAACAGGCTCGGATATCATCGCGTGACGTCATCTGTGCGACATGAAGCCCCATCGATGCGACTTCAAGCATATCGCCCGATCCCATCGAATACCACGGGTCCATCACGCAATCATGACCAAACGCCACGGTCAGCCCCGCCTTGCGCAATTCCGGCACGCGCGTCATGCCGCGACGCTTGGGATAGGTATCGTGACGACCCTGAAGGGTGATATTGATCAATGGGTTGGCAATCACGCTGACCTCGGCCTCGGTCATCAGGGCGATCAGCTTCGATACGTAATAATTATCCATCGAATGCATCGATGTCAGATGCGATCCGGCCACCTGTCCCTGAAGGTCAAGGCGCTGCGTTTCATAAGCCAGCATTTCGATATGACGCGATAGCGGGTCATCGGTTTCATCGCAATGCATATCAACCCGAAGGCCGCGTTTGGCCGCCATTTCGCAAAGTTCGGTAATGCTTTGCGCGCCGTCTGCCATGGTGCGTTCGAAATGCGGGATGCCGCCGACAACATCGACGCCTTTATCAAGTGCGCGAATGACATTCTGCTTTGCCGTCGGGCTGCGCAGATAGCCATCCTGGGGAAACGCCACCAGTTGCAGGTCGATATAGGGTGCGATCTGTTTTTTGACCTCAAGCAACGCATCGACCGCAAGCAGACGGTCATCGCAGACATCAACATGCGTTCGGATGGCAAGCAGGCCCTTCGATACGGCCAGATCGCAGTAACGAAGTGCGCGTTCAATCACCGCCTCGATGGTCAAAATCGGCTTAAGTTCGCCCCAAAGCGCGATGCCTTCCAGCAACGTACCCGACTCATTCATCCTTGGCAGGCCCAGTGACAGGGTGGCATCCATGTGGAAATGGCTATCGACGAAGGGCGGGCTGACCAGCATCCCGTCGCAATCGATTTCCTCGGCCGCCAGGATCGGCAATTGCGGGCCGATTTCGATGATCTTGCCATTCTTGCAGGCGATATCAACACCGGTGCGGCCATCAGGCAGATTGGCATTTTTAAGGATCAGATCGGCTTGCATGGCGGCGTCCTTCGGTAATGGGATATTTTAATCATCAGGCTATTTGTTTCGGGTCGAAAATCAACGCTGTCCCTTGAACCACGGCACCAGCAATGCCTTGGGATAATCGGCCTTGCGCGCCACAATGATCAGGGCGGCAATCGATAGCAGATAGGGCATCATCAGGAAAACCTGCGATGGCAGAAACGCGCCAACTTCGGTTTGCAGGCGGACCTGAAACGCATCAAACGCACCAAAAAGCAACGCGCCCAGCAATGCCTTGCCCGGTCGCCAGCTTGCAAACACCGTAAGCGCAATGCAAACCCAGCCACGGCCATTGATCATGCCAAAGAAAAACGCATCAAACGCCGACATGGTCAGAAACGCTCCGCCCAGCGCCATCAGACTCGATCCGGCAACCACGGCCCCGATGCGCAGCGCATAAACCGATAACCCTTGCGCCTCGACCGAGGACGGATTATCGCCAACCGCCCGGATCGCAAGGCCAAGCGGGGTGCGATACAAGACCCAGCCGGTGACAAACACCATGACAAGCGCCAGCATTGTAAGAGCCGTTTGGGAAAACAGCGCCGGGCCGATAAACGGCAAATCCGACAGGATCGGAATATCAAGCGGCTGGAACGGAATGATCCGCGGCGGTGACGACACATCGGGCAATGCCGTGCGATAGGTAAAATACGACAGGCTGGTCGCCAGCAGCGTCACCCCGATCCCCGACACATGCTGCGACAGGCCAAGCGGTACGGTCAGGATTGCGTGGATCAGGCCGAAAAACCCACCGGCCAGGGCGGCAACCAGAACGCCGCCCCACAATCCGGCACCCAGCCAGACCGCCATCCATCCGGCCATCGCCCCGGCTGTAAAAATCCCCTCGATGCCAAGGTTAAGAACTCCGGCGCGCTCACAAATCAGCGCGCCGAGCACCCCGAAAATCAGCGGGGTGGCAATACGAAGCGCTGCGGCCCAGAAATTTGCGGTCAAAAGGATGTCGATGATTTCCATTTTCTTTCCCCTTAACCTGCTGATTTCTGGCGTTCGAAATGGACCTTGAACCGGGTCAGAAACCCGCCAATCAGAACGCATAACAACGACATCGCGACAATCAGATCGGCCAGATAACTTGAAACGCCGATCGCGCGGCTCATGGAATCGGCACCAACAAAAACCGATGCCACAAACACGGCGGATATGATCACGCCAACCGGTGAAAGGCGGGCCAGCATTGCAACCACGATCCCCGCATAGCCATAACCCGGCGACAGATCGGTCGCCAGATATCCAAGGGTTCCCGCGACTTCGGAAACACCGGCAAGTCCGGCCAAACCACCCGACAGCATCGCGACCAGTACCATGGTTTTGGTTGCCGAAATTCCGGAAAATCTGGCTGCGGCGGCATTTTCACCGATCGCACGAATTTCAAATCCCCAGACGGTGCGTTTAACGAAAATCGCCAGCGCCACGGCACAGATCAGCGCGATCACCAATCCAAGATGCACCCGCATCCGTTCGATCAGCGGCGGCAGGACGGCGCTATCGATTACCGGTTCGGACTGTGGCCAACCCATCGACATCGGGTCTTTTAGCGCACCTTCCAGCATCATCTGCACAAACAGAATGACAATGAAGTTCAAAAGCAGAGTGGTGACAACCTCGTCCACCCCTAACCGCGTTTTCAAAAGCGTAGGGCCGATCAGCATTACCGCCCCGGCGAGCGCCCCGGCAATCAGCACCACCGGGATCATGATATAGCTTGGCCCGTCAATCACGCCCGATCCGATGGCAACGGCGGCCATGGCCCCCATATAAAGCTGTCCCTCGGCCCCGATATTCCAAAGTTTGGCCCGAAACGCGATGGCGGCCGCCAATCCGGTCAGGATCAGCGGGGTGGCACGCGTCAGCATTTCCGAAATCGAAAACATCGATCCAAACGCGCCGCTTATCATCAGGCCATAGGCGTTTATGATCGGTGCTCCGGCAAGGGCAAGCGGGATCGCTGCCAGAAGAATGGCGATAGTTGCCGCCATGACGGGGACGCCATAAACCATGATTGCGGATGGATTGATGCGGGGTTCAAACCGGATCACGCCGGGTCTCCTGATTTTGGGGCATTTTCATCGGTTTTTGCGCTGACCTTTGTGCTGGGCTCAAATTTACCGGACCCGAAATCGGCATCGCTTTTTTTCTGTCCGGCCATCATCAGGCCAAGCTCTGATCGGTCAATATCGTTTGCAGCAATCGCGGCCGATACATGACCGGCATGGATCACCGCAATCTGATCGGACAGGGTCAGCAATTCATCGAGATCCTCGGATATCAGAACCACCGCCGCGCCGCCTTCGCGCGCCTCAAGAAGCCGTCTATGGACTTCTGATTGCGCACCCACGTCAAGCCCGCGGGATGGCTGGTTGGCAAGGATCAGTTTTGGTGATTTTTCAAGAACACGCGCAAGGATAAGTTTTTGAATATTCCCGCCAGATAGCAGACGTGCGGGAGCATCCGGACCGGGGCAGCGCACATCGTAATCGGCGA
>CERN01015547.1_pt1 | contig 20882 bp, 22 predicted proteins | sample 530761 | NCBI WGS metagenome assembly CERN01 (sample SAMEA2620947, study PRJEB7988) | marine metagenome | isolation source: saline water (ENVO:00002010), including | reverse complement strand
TTTCTTACTATAAGAAGTAGGTGGTTATTGAGGTAGTTCTAAATTACTATACTTATCCTTTGTAATGTCGATAATTCCTTCATCAGATGAGTCTTCTAACATTTCTTGTTTCTTGCCTGTAAATACTATCCAAGACTTCTTTTCATCTAAGGGAACAACACGGAAATGTATTCTAGATTGAAACTTATCTCCTTCCATTCTATATTCGTGATACCCATCTCGTTGAACACCAAAGATTAACTCTCCACTATCTAGTATCTTGTTGCTGTCTATCTTGTCTGACACCTTTGCAGGGAATTTTCCTGACTTACCAAACAAATCGAATATGTCTTCGGGCTTATCTATGTCAATTAACCAAGCCATTCTTTTGTTATCTGTCTCAATCACAAAATCGATGTTACCATCTTCTCGTTGTCTAACTTCAAACTCTCCTGCTAGTTCTTCTTCTTCGTCTTTTTCTATATTCTCAGGAGACACATCAAATCTGTTTGGAGAAAGGAAAACAAAAGCATCTTGATTTTTCATCCAAGCCAGTAGTTCTTTTGGTTTACCTTCAAAGATTTCATCATATGCGTCTTCCTCTGTAATCCTGAGTTTTTCTTCTAGTTCGTCAAACTCTATTGCTTTTTGATTGTCCTCTATGATTTTTCTAATTGCAACTCTTAGTTTGGACTTTCTAGATTTCATTAGTTTCTCTAGTTGACCCTTCCAATCATCCATGTTGTAAAGAGCATTCTTCTGCATTAATGAATCACCATCAAAACCGTAGACAGTAAATCCATCTAGTTCATGCTTGCAGATTATCTCTGCTTCACCGTGAACGTAATCGGTAACAATATACTTCTTTATCTTCTTCTTGTTCTTTTTCTCTCTTTGCAATTCTGCAATAACTGTTAGAGGATTTGCTAAATCAGATGGTTTGAGGAAAGGATGTCTTGGCACTAATGCTTTCTTTGTCTTAGTGGCTAGTTGTTCTAGTGTTTCTAGTTTATCTGATTCATCGACTTCAGGCAACTCTATCACTTTAGCAGAATAGAGACTGAAGCCCTTTCCTTTCTTAGTAACCTCATCAACCTTAACACGAATGATTGTACCTATGTCAACCTCAACTTTAGTATTCAATGCCTTACCAACAGGAAGATAATTTTTATCATCAAGTTCTACTGTCTTCATCTCTCTAGTTTGTTCCGCAGTCAATGGGCCAATACCCATAGTGTAAGAATGTAGGCCACTCTTTGTCTTCTTATCCTCTAGGACTATTACATCTAAATCGACAAACTTCTTCCACTTAATCCACTTTGGGTTTTTCTTTCTACCCATGTAATAAGTTGATTCTATATCTTTAATGACAACACCTTCTGAAGTAGGCATGTCCATAATTTTCTCTGCGTATTCTCCAACTTCCTCCATAGAATCAGCAATTCTTGTATCCTTTTTGGAAGGGAATGCTAATGCATCAGACGAATGCTGTGAATATTGGTAAAACATAATGTTGATTCTTTCTCTCAAAGGCTCATCCATCATATCTTTACCTTCATGTTTCATTACATCAAACACATGCGCTCTTAGAGTTGTATCAGGTATCTTTTTCTTGAAAATGTGAGTGATTACATTTGCTCTGTGTAGAGCATCATCTCCTTGAAAGAGAAGAAGTTCCCCATCTAATATACAATCACCTATACCTTTCTTTTCCATTTTCTCTACAATTTCAGGACACTTATCTGTTATATCCTTTTGATTGTATGAATAGACTTTGATGTTATTTCCTACCTTGTGAATCTGTATTCTCATCCCGTCATATTTCTCTTGAACGACATACTCACCACTTAGTCCTTTGATATCTTTCATATCATCTAGTTCAAAGATACGATACATTGGTTTGTTCGGTATGATAAAATCAATGTCTTCTTTCTGTTCTTCTGACTTTGCAATGTCTATGTCTTTCAAGGATTCCCATTTGTCTTCTGAATAACTCTCATCATATACTTCTTCTAATATAGAAAGTGCTTCCTTGAATTTCCCCTTGACTCTCTTTGAATCCTTGTCATCTCCATAATGCTCTATGATGTAAAGAGGAATATCTTTTTCTTCTAAATCTAAACCCATAAATCCTTGAGTGATTTCATCAGGTTTTAGTTCGTTCTCTTCCCATGCTTTCTTGGGTATTGGATTTGAGTGACTTCTTAATGCATAGTGAATGAAGGCTGCAAAGGTGGCTTTATCCTCCAACAATACCTCTAATACCTTGTCTCCTAATTGTTTTGAGAATGGGTCTGACGCACCTTTTGACTCAAATCTCATTCTCTTTACATCTTCATAGATTCTTCTAGCAAGAAGACTCTCTGCTTCGTATACCTTATCATCAAAGAGTTCCTTCTCTGTAATGTGTTCCTTCAGTTCAGAAGCGAACTCTCCTAGTCCGTCATACTCTTCACGAATAGACTTGACAGTTTCCTTCCATTTATTGCCATATTCCTTTTGGTTTTCCTTTGCAGATAGATATGCATAACGTACTCTCTCAAAGAAATCTAAAACTCTTTTTGATAGAGCCTTAGTTTCCTTTTCAAAGGACACGCCTGATGTTGTCATCCACCATCAAAACCTTCGTGCCATTGGTTTCTTTGCACCATCAAAAGGGTCAACGTCTTTGACTTCTTTCATTTCCCTAATCATTGCTCGCATATCCCCAACTATCTTAGTTCTCTTATCAGGAGGTGCTTGGCGGAACTTTTCTTGCAGTTCGTCAAGTAAGTCTTCTAACATATTTTTATGCCCTGATAATGCATCAGACTGCCTTTGTTCTATACTTCCTTCAACAAACTGCTTTCTCAATTCATCACATAGGGCATCGAACTTTTTCATACTTCCATCATTGACTTTATCCTCTTTGCCTTCGATGTTGCTCAGGTCTCTCATCTTGACTTCTGATGGATTTTTCTTGGGCTTCTTGACTTTCATCTCTTCTCCCATGACCTTCTCATCGAGTTCTAGTCTTCCAAGATGTCCTGCATCTTGTAGAATCTCTTTGGCTTTTAGTATTGCTAATTCAATTATTTTCTCTTCTTTCGTAACTCTTTCCGGCATTTTAATTCACCCCATTTTCTCCGTCATCTTGCGAATCTCATCCCAAGACATTGTTCCACCATCAGGAACTTGTGTATTGTTCATAACTGGTGTTGGAGTCTCACGAACGACAAGCCCTGCTTTCATCAGCATGTTGTCCTTGTTGTATACTGCGTCTTCCAAGGCATTCACCTTGTTGACAAGTTCTTTCATTAGTAGTAACATTTCATTTTCTTCTTTCTTGCTCATCTTTCATACTTCCTTTGTTCCCCTTCTAGTTTGAATGTTAATTCACCATCTGAACCAGCAAATATTGCGGCGTAGCCTTTGTCCCCATATAGTTTCCTTGCTATCTCTTGTGCCTTTGTCCGTGTCATTTTCAAGTCAGTGAGTTTAATGGTTGCATACATTTGTTTCCTTTCACCTGCTTCTCTTATTATTGGGTCTACTTTCTCTATGAACAAATCAATATACTCAGGCAATGATAGATTGTCATTACTTCTATCATCAAACTCTGATGCTCTAGGGTTTCTTATTGGTGGTGCTTTTAGTATATCATGCCATGTCATTTAATTTTCCCTCGCTTTCTTGTTTCTCTCACGTATCATAGCCAACAGTTCTGCTTCTTTATCCTCAGTCCTCTTGGCCGCTTCTTTATCTTGTCCGGTAGAGGCTGTCGTTGTAACTCTTGCCATCTCATCTGACTTCTCTGTGCCACAATCTCCCTTTAGTGTTTCAAACCAACTCATTCTTCCACCTCGTTCAATAATCCAGCACTATCGAAGACAATGTATGCTCCGGGGAATTTCCTTTCTAGGTCTGATATAGGCTCACCATTGCTTATTCCTGCTATGAAAGCAGTTAGGTCTCTATTCTCCCTGTAATCAGAATATGGGTTTTCATAATATTGGTCTTTGAAGGATTCCATCGCTTGAACCGCTTTTGCATTTTTACTTCCTTGTTGTGGAGCAGTATAACCATCATCATCATCCTCTTCCTTTGTCAATTCAGTATAGGTATCTGTGAAATAGTGATATACTGTATCGAAGTGTCTTTCTGAAACTGACTTCCTCTGATGTTCTTTAGTTATGTTTAATAGGGCATTTTTATTCTTACCTTCCAAATTCTCATCTTTTTGTATGAAGTCAATTATCTTATCACATGTTTCCCATAACTCGTTATCGATTCTATCCATCATAGTACCGTACTCATCTTCTAAATCCTCTAACTCCTGAAGAAGGTCATATATTTCTCTAGGTAAATTATCTTCCTCATCATTATAGTCCATCTTTATTATGTTAAACCAACTCATTTCTTCTCCTCCTTCTCTCCCTTCGGATATGCTACGCTCCTGATTTGGTCATAGAGCGTTTGATAATCTTTGCGAAGTTCAGCAGCACTTGCGAGTATGTCTAGGTTCTTCTCACGAAATGACTTCATTTTCTTGGTAAGTCGTTTGTCCGTCTTCACTAAGTCGAGGTCTTCCATCTCCTTGATGACTTCCTCTAATTTTGTCATCTCCTGACCCATGTACTCAGTTGGCTGACTTGACTGAAGAAGTTTCTTTATCTTCTTCTTCTGCTTAGGCTCTAGTTTCTCTAGAAACTCAGAGGCTTTCAGTATCTCCTGCCATGCCATGTGTTTGCCTCCTGTGTATGCTCAGTTAATGTTAATTGCCCTTGTCTTACCATCTTCTAGTTTAAATTTGAAACTTCCTACTGTAACTTTAATCAATTGTTTCATCTTTTTATGTGCCTTATCTAACTTCTTCATTGCACTGTCTGTTACCGCATTGTTTCTTAGATTCAAAACCATTTCTAGAATCTCTTCAATCTTGTCTATTAATACAGGAATCTCTACCACTATGTTGCGATAAGTATCAAACATCTCAGGACTTGCTTGAAAACCTAAGAAGTCTTTAACAGGTTCTTTTAGTGGTTCATTTCCTTCAGCCTCTCTTGCTGCAACTTCTCCTTCCCATTCCCAATTCAGGTCTTTTGCATCAATGGTAGTTTGTGGCTGTTTTACTTCTTCAGACTCCTTAATTTTATACTTCTGCTCTAAGGTTATTTGTGCGTCTCTTATCTGTTTTTCAGTTGCTCGTATCTTACTCTTTATCTTAGTTCGCTCACGCAATTCCTTTTCACTCATTTTTTTACCACTAATACGTGTTTGGCTTAACTTTTGTTTTAGTTCTTCAAGTAATGACTCACCTGAATTGATTCTATCCTTCAACTCCTGTATGTTTTTCCCTCTACCTTCTCTAACCTTCTGAGTTTGTCTTTGAGCAGCACTACTTAGATTCTCAAATACTCTTTTTGCTGCTGCTCTGCTTTCAGGTGTACTAGGTGGGAATTTACCAGTGACAAAATCTAATCTAAGTTTCTTACTCAGTTCTTCTCTAGCCTTTTCCCTTTCATCATCATCCTCGATATCTTTAGTTTGTTTATCTACTTCTTCTTTGATTCTTCTGTTTACCCAATCAGGGATGCGTATATTGCCTTTGCCGGAGTCTGCTGATTTGTTAAGTGTTGACTCTTGTACTTCCTTTATTCTATCTAAGGTAAGAACCAACTCTCTGAGTTTTACTAATAATACATCAGGGTCTTCAGGGAGACTATCAATGTCTATTCTTTCCGTTTCTGCTAACAGACGATTAATTTGCAGCAATTGCTTTTTATTCATTCTTTTACCACTAAGCAAGCCTCTTGGCATATCAGCAGACTCATCAAGGAAATCTCTCAGAACTGCAAGAGACTCTTTACCGTTGTATTTTCTTTCTACCTGAGTATCGAAAGCAGTAGTGTCTCCTGAAATTTTTATTCCTAATTCCTCAGCATCTTGATAGAACACTTCCAATAGATTTCTTGGTGCAGTTTTCTGTACGATGCTCTGATAAAAATTATCTATTTTCGTTTTACTTGTAGTTCTAGGTATAAGATATGACTTGTTAAATTCCTTCATTGTTGTCTGCATACTTGGATTAGTAATATCACCAGTTTTACTGAATTTTTCTAGAATCTCTTTCCACATTGTAACAGTTCTTGCAGTTTCCAGTTTCTGTTTTTTATCTGCTTCTGCTAGTGCTTCATACTTCTTGCCTTCTTTTTCTTTCTTTCTTCTATCATCTGCAAGCAGTTGTGTTCCTGTTTTGCCTTCTTTTTCTGAAGGGTCTATTCTTCTACCATCTACTTCTTCGGCTGCTTCTGTGACAGCACCCTCATCATCTTCCTTCTTAATACGCAAGATATCCATAAAATCCTGCGCCATCTGAATCATCCCCAAGGGTTGTTTGGTGTTCTTGACCTCTTCTTTTTAGGCAGTAAAATAGCATCGGGAACATCTCTTGTATCAGGAGATTTCTTTTCCACAGCATTAGGGTCAATACCACCAACAGAATAATCTCTGTTCTTAGTGGCATTCCTACTGTGGTGAGCATATTGCTCTGCTCTTGCATTCGCTAGTTCCCTTTCTAATTCTTTTACTCCTTTCTTTTCTTCTGTCATTTCTTTTTCCTCCTTAATTTAAATATCCTGAACTTGAATGGTGTTTTAGTTTTTTCAATGCTGCAACTTTTTGTTTGAGTTCTCCTGTAATACGAGTGAACTCTCCCTCATCTTTTGCATTTTTTAATTCTTCAGCCAACTCAGAAATATCAACATGTAAATTATGAACATCTTTTATCCTAACGTTAATTTTACGGTCTGGATTCATGTGGGCAGTAAAATTACTTCCCCGTCCTTGTCCTGCTTTTGTTTTCCCATAAGGATTATCAGGATGAAGGGGGTCATCTAAAATGTAATTCGGAACACCTTCAGCCTTAACTAAATTATCTATTGCTAATAGAAACTCATCCATAGTTTTCTTCATAGCACCATCTCTTAATGCCTTGAAATCTTTAGCATCGATGTCTCCATCCTTGTCTTTGTCGAGTCCTTTCTGTCCTCCAACAAGGGCTTTATCCATCTCTTCTTGTTCAGCCGGGTCAACCATCTTAGGGTCATTCTGTTTAATTAAATTCCACCAGTTCATCTCTCTCACCACAGTTTTTTACATGCTAGGCACTTAGGGGTAGTAATTCTACCTTTACATTGGTCACAGTTATGCCTTGCTCTGAAATTCTTTCTCCTAGCAGGGTCTTTGTGTGTTCCACCACCACGATTCTTACCCTTTCTCTTGTAATTACCGTAGCCTTTAGCACCAGCATGAATCTTCTTTCCTTCATGAGTTAGCATCATTATCTTCTTACCATCTCTGTCAGAAGGATAAACAGTGCCAACTCTCATGTCTTTCTTATCTTTCTTAACTACTGTAAACCAACTCATTGCGGGCCACCTCTTGTTGTAGGTATTCTTCTCCGTCTAACCTGTCTCTCCTCTCTAGGTTTCAAGAGACTTGCAGGTTGGAATGGTTCTAGTTTTGCCTTTGGTTGATTCTTTTCATTCGCTTGTTCAATATCATCCTTAAGCCTACTATATGTACCAAGCATGTTTCCATTTACAAATATCTCAGCGTTGTCAGGAATCTTTTCATTGATGGAAAGTAATTTTTGATAACTAAGTGCATATGGAATACTTCTAGTTCTCAACTTTTCACTATCATCAGGTGCAATGTATTTTGGCTGATATCCCTCTCTAAATCTACTCCTTGGGCTTGACATGGGCCTACGAGGATTATATTGTCCACCCTCATACCCTTTCACTTTAGTAACCAATCTCCTACTCTTCATTGATTTTTCAGGTCTTACAATTCTATTGTTTACCTTTACTCTACCATAGTTGCTTAGTTCTGCATCTTCAACATTAAAGAAAGTCGTATTTCTACGAAATTGTGTGAGATATTTCTTGTCAAATTTTTCTCCATTTAATTCATTAGGACTATCAATAAAAATAATTGGATTCTCTATTGTTCCTCCCTTTGAGTCAACAGGGTCAACAAAAGGCATTTTCAAAATATTAAACCAACTCATCTAACCCCTCCTCTTGAACCAGCCATGAAGACCTTCATCTTTTTCTCGGCTAAACGTTCCAGCCTTTCTTCTCTTCGGCTTCCCGCCTCTTCTTTTGTAATCCTTACAAGCAGAACAGGTCGGGCGACATCTTCTCTTTGTTCCTTTTGATGCATCTTTTCTACCACAAGGTTCTGTTCCGGGTTTATCATCATCACAAGAAGCACAACTGACCCAATCTTTCACTAGCATGTCTTCCCAAGATTTTTTGACATCCCTATCTAAATACGCATCAGCAATTAGAAGCCCTGCTTCCTTTCCAATTTCGATGTCGCTTGGATAATGGTTGCCCATTTTAACTCTTGATAGTGATATCTTTCCGGCAAGTTTCATCAACTCCTTCTCTTTGTCAGGATACTCCTTACCTAGAATCTTGGCTAATGCATAGGCTTCCATCGCATGACCGCTTGGAAACGATGGACTATCATCTGTATCCGTTGTAGATTCTATCTTGTCTGAAATTTCATATGGTCTTGGTCTTCCGTATTTTACTTTGAGTTTGATTGTATGAATATCAATATCTTCAATCAAATCCTCTCTATCCTCTTTACTCTCACCAACAACCTTCAACATCATCTCGTTGTTATTTTGGTCTAGGTCTTCCATTTCATCCTCATCAATCTTGTTAGCGTTCATCATAGCGAGAACTTTAGGGAGTTCTTTCTCATTTTCAGGATGCTCATAGTCAGGGAAGTCTACATCGAATGAAGGCTCAGACTCAAACAGTCTTCTCTTTTCTTCTGATAGATTCTTAGGAGTGTATTTTGATTCTGCTTTTTTGACTGAGTTACCCCAATTAGCAGCACCGACTTTTCTACACTGCACTAATGCTCCTGAAGCATAAGCGGAAGGCCACTTTTTGTATCTGCTTCTGACCTTACGATAACAAGCATCTTTCTCTTTCTTTAATTCCTCAAACCAAAGAGTCATGCTTTTTCCTCCAAATATTTTTTTATTCTTTCATCTGTTTCTGCATTGAGTCTGTCTATCTCTTCTTTCCATTTCCTGACAAACTCAAGTATGTCGCTCAACCTACTCTCCTCTCAGTCCTTGAATCAACATTCTGATTACCCGCTTCTTGCGGTAATCCTGTGAATCTCTTATCAGGGCCAGTCTCCATAGATGGTTTGTTTCTAGTTTCACCACCGCCCTGACCTCCCATCAACTGCTGTTCTTGTAACTGACCTAATTGACTTGCATCGATATCTGTTCCTGCGTATGGGTCAGTTTCCACTTTTTCTTCTCCTCCTTCTTGCTGTGGTGCTTCAGGTTTAGGCTCAGGTTTCTTGAAGGTGAATCTTCCCTCGTCATCCATGTCAACTTCAAACCCTAGATTTTTAATTGACGCTGCTACGTTAACTTCAATCTCCCTCTTTCGTAATTTAGCAATTTCATCCTCTTCTTCTGATGGAGGCAGTTTCAATTCCCAATCGGTAATTCCAAACTCCTTAGTCATAAACGGGAACACATAATTATTCCAAATTGTCTGTGCCATCTCGACTGCTCTGTTGGTTACAAGTATCTGCATACCCTCGTTATTGAGACCACCGCTTGCAGAGTTGTCTGCCATGAAGATTTTACTTACTCCATAGAAAGCAGCGATTCTATCTCTCAAGTCTTCTTTGACTTGTATGTAGTCCATTTCCTTTAGGCTATCCATGAACTTAATCCATTCGATTCCACCTTTACCCTCTCCTTCTATTCCCATCACAGGAATGAAGTGTGGGTCTTGTTCCATCTTCTCTTTGACACCACGCCAAAAGGACTTCATGGATTCCATGTTTCTAGTTTGAACAGCAAGTAGTCCTCTAGGCATTCTTGCCTTGGTGTAAGATGAGTTGACATAGTTCTCCATTGCAATCAGAGTTGTGATATGATTCCAAAGAGTCATGATAGGTGATTGTCCATACAATCTCGAAGGAGCATACTTACTGAAATGAAGCACTTCTCCTTCGATGAATGCTTGTTCTTTCCCATTGGCTCTATTTACATAATGCACTGGATGTAGTTCAGAACCACATATCTCACAAGAATCACTCATATTTTTACTGATATGTCCTCTATGAGTCAAACAGGTATATCCTTCATTTCCTCTTTCACCATTCTCATCAGCATAAATATGCATACTAACAGGGTCTCCTCGATAGACTTCCTTTATTCGATGCATTCTGATATCACCGTTTCCATCTAAGAAGTATTCCTTTACCATTACCATGTAGGCATCATCCATGATATTCAAGTCGTCCTCCATTTCTTTGAGAACATCGATGAACATCTGTTCACCTTTGTTTACATGCCCATCTAGTAACTTGTGGATGTATTTCAGTTGTTCTCTATCAGGTTTGATTAGATTTGTACTGCCACAATCAACACATTCTGTTACAGCCTGTTTATGTTCTCTCCCACAATCACCGCAACGTGCAGTAAACTTTTCTTCCCAAATATATCCTCTTCTGAATATTTCATTCTTCAGTTGTGTAATACAAGTTCTAGCAATCACGGACTGATAAGTAACGTGATAAATTATTGGAGCAGTAATCAGATAGGAAGTATCTTTCTCTTGTATGCCCGGATTGTATATCGTTCGGTCTTGTGGCTTCGGTGTTGTTCTGCGTGTCAAACGCTGAAACAACGAGGGTCTGTTTTCTTCTACCATTTTATTCATCCTCGTTCTTTACTATTGCTTCGAGTTTATCCATCTCCGACATCTTATCATTGTCGTAATATTTTACAACGCTGTCTATGTCGATTTCATACTTTGCGAAATCATAGTTCTTATCATCCTTGTGATTTTCATATTTCATGAGTTTGAACAGTTCTACCTTTCTAGCATTGTACCAACCTGCTTTCTTATGGCTCTTTTTCATACGAAGTAGTTCTACTAATATCTCAGCATTTTTCTTCTTCAATTTGAAATATGGCATACACTTGCTTAGTATTTCACCGACATCTTTCCTAGAGTAGAAATTTAGTCTATTAATTGGTTTAGTATCTTGTGGAGATTTTTGGTCTAGATGTAGTCTGCCACACCCTAGAGACTTGTGCATCTCTAGCATGAAGGCTTTTCCTCTATCTCCTGTTGCTACCAACCCGACTCTAGGATTGTGGTTCTTATCCATTGTAATGTAGCCATCAGAGTCAATAAACGCAGCAGTGTAAGCATAGATGTCTTTCTTTATCTCATCACTCATTTTATACAATGCACCATCTACAACAGTTACATTCGCAGTACGTGCCATTTTTGAAATCATAGCAGGAGAAGATTTCTTGAATAGATTTTGTGGCAATCTCTCATGTACTTGTCTTGCTGATATTCCCTGCTCTTCACTGACTAGTTTTACTATGTGTCTTTTGATAAGTTCCTTTGGCCCGATATTTACGATATACTTTCTGATACGACTGTTGACTGCTCTTTTACTGTTAGTCATCTCTTTTGTTAACTTAGCGTATTCCTCTCCATACGCCATACCATCTCTGTCTAATCGAGATTCCCAATATTTGCAAAGGGTATCTACTATTTCTCTACGGGTAGACTCGTCATGAATTAAAGATAGTTTGATAATATTCTCTTCTGATAATGTCATATCCTTCAATGCAGATTTGTATTTCTTAATCCAATATATCTTGTTGATACTTTCATCTAAGTGTGAGGAGTATGCGTCAATTAGATTTTCTATTGATTTGGTTACTGCAATTTTTGGTTCTCCCTTCAATGTTCTTCGATACATCTTAAGTTCCTTGACCATCATTGGGATATCCTTACCCTCTATCTCATACTTTCTCAAATCATTTCTTATTGCTTTTCTAGCATCTGAAAGACCAACATTATAATGCTCTGCAAATCTCTTCTCTAATTCAAAATGACTACTCAAGGGTTGTTCCTCTAACCATTGATACTTTGATACATCAGCCTCAAGTTCAGCAGTGAGAGTTTTCTGTCTCTCTCGGAGTTCTTCTTCTTGGTCAGCGAGTTCTGCCTTTTCCCTGAATTTATCTCCCCTTTCACTCATACTCTCACCTCAAAAATTCATACCCAATACTCCGGGTACACTACGCCGAGTGGTAGTAGGTTCATCAAAGATGTCCAAGTCATCCAGTAAAATAAATTGATTTCCTGTTCCTTGTGAAGCCGCATTAGCCAATGCCAAACTCATAACTAAATCGTCATGTGCGCCGACTCCCTCGAACTTTCCATTAGCAGTAATTGAGAACATTGACAGTTCTTCCACCAAAGCACCAGTAAGTCTTCTACTTGCGTTATCACCATACGGCATAATTATCTTCTGATTCTCAATGTTCATCTGAAGATTTAGGATTATCTCTTGTTTATTTTTTCTCGTTGTATTGAAGTCTCTGATATTCAAATCGGTCATGCTTTTCAACTCTTGAGTGAAAGCCTTTGCGAAAGTGTTAGTCTCAAACAGAATCTCTTCAGGCTCAAAGACCTTACCAATCAAACGTATCTTCTCTATGTTTTCCCTGAACTCTATGTTCTTCGCTCTGTCTACGTGAACAATTGCTTTGTTCTGCTCATCATCAACTTCTAGAACTGTAATAACATTGTAGTCACCATCAGTAGAAATAGCAGGGTCAACACCAACATAGTATCTGTAACCCTTGTCTTTTCTGTTTCCAAGTTTCAGAACATATTCTTTGTTCTTGCACTTCTCTATGAACTCAGGATTGAATAACGCAGTTCCAGTGGAAATAGGGACACATAGGTATTCTCTTGTAAACTTGAGAGAACCTATCTCAGCCTTTCTTTGCATTAGAGCATCATAGTCCCAACGCTCAGGCCAAAGCGGTTCGTTTAATGCATTGAGACAGGGGTATTTCGTTACAGTATATGCTGCATTTTCTTCTAACTGTGCAAAGATATCTGTGTAAGTAAATGGAGTTCCAATCATTCTGAGTTTGGAAGTGTGATGTAGAGTAGGAATCATGTCACCAAAGAACCAATCAGTAACTCGTTGAATACCTGCAAGACTAAACTCCTTCAAAGGGTCATCAATGATAATCTCCTGTGGGTGAAGACCACGAATCTGAGAACCAACGGAACGCTCTAAAATCGCATTGCCGTTGGTAAGTTGAATGTTTCCAATTGCCCATCCACGACTAGGCTTGAATTGTTTTAGTGCTGGCAGGTTGAAATACCTGTCAATTTCCCTCATGTGAACGAGTGTCTGTTTTTGGTTAGAAGAAATGTAAAGCATTTGATATGGTGGTTCTTGAAACACAAGATTCCACACTACCCAACTGTGCATAAACACAGATTTTCCGTGGTCTCTTGAGCAAATAATAACTGTACGGTCAGTCTTATCCATTGAGTCTAGCCACTCTTTCATGTACTCAGGATACATCATTCCTAGAACATTCTGAAAGAAATAAGGAAAGGAGTTTTTTGACAGTTCCATATCCATGCTAGATACGAAATCTAAGTTGTTTATTTCAGGCACTAAATTAGCCCCCTCATCATTGGGAAGAACCATGAGGTGTTCTTCATTATGCCCCAATCATCACCATAGCGTTCAGTGAACTTGTCAGTCAGTTCCTTTGGAATCCCCATCATATCCTCTCGTTGATAACCTGCTCTCTCATTCATAGCAGTCCATTTTGCCTGTGGCATCTTCGTTGCACGAAACCCTGCTATCTTTGGTTTGTTGCCAAGTTTACCTTTTCTGTAAGTTAACATTGCCTTCCAGTTTCCCCCACCTTTCGGTTGGTCTTTTCCTCTAGCCTTCATACCACCAAGGATAGCATAGTCTCCCATATCTGTGTAACCAGCGATTCCAACAACTTCACCATCATTGGTTCTAACTATCCAATTCTGTATGTCATACCATGAAGGTGCGTTTCTTGAAAATGGGTCATCAGGGTTATCCCTGTTCCACATGCGGATTGCTTCTGCTTCAGAAACTTCCTTGATTTGTATGTCTGCCATTTCCTCACCTGAAGTTCGCTTTGAGGAAATAGACCCCCTCTTGTGGAATACCATATTTAGTTCCAAGACTACTCATTGAGTCAAAGTCCTTGACGATATTCTCTATATCCATAGCAGTCATATCAGTTTTGTATTTGACATTCATGTAGTCTATTGCTTCTGAGACTGCATTATAATTATCAACATTTGACATACCGTAGTAAATCGGTTTACCCAACATTTTTCTAATCTCATCGTGTGCTTGTAGAATCAAAGTCTCTTCATCAGATTTGGTTATTTTCAAATCTGTTTCCGCTTGAATTATATTTTGAATAATCGAGTCTGCTCCTTTCATGTCCTTGTATGCACTACTAGTTCTGTTAGACATCAAATGATAGAATAGTGTTTCAAACGGATACATTTTATTTTTATCATATTTTTCAGCAAGTTTATCTGTTTGAGATTTTGTACCAAGTCCAAATGGTTTTGACTCTAGGTTAGCATCTGTGAATATATTGTGTAAGAAGTGACCAAACTCAACATTTACTTGTTCTGTTAATTCGCCCTCGAATATATCATCTATCGTATCTGCGAGGTCTGTTGTTTTCACGATAAGTTCATTCTGTTTTGACCCTACATTTAATGAAGTTAGAAGCCTCATGAAATCTCGTATGTCTTCTAACTCAGAAAGGTCTAGTGTAAAGTCCTCGCTTTCCATTCTCAACATCTGTATGAAGGGGCTGTCTGTCGCTGAAGTTTCTTTTGATATGTTTTCAATCGGGCGACTACCAGTTTTAGTAATGAAGTCAAGCGGTTCATCTGATGGTTTGTTCCTACTTCTGCTAGGCTCTATGAAGAAGGCGACTATTGCCTTCGTTAGTTTTTCAAACAAAGTAGCAATATTCAAATCTTTAATTTCCTTGATATGTGTCTTCCCTGCTCCCGCTCCCCCAAAGGTCGTTCTAGGAGAACGTGCTTCTCTAATTGTTCTACCTTCTTTGTCTTTCTTTGCTCCTTGACCAAGACCACTAGAAGCACCTTTAGAACTTCTTTCAAAGTCATCACCATACTCGATAAACTCATTGAAGAGTTTAATGTAGTTGGCTATTCTATCATGCACTTTCAAATCTTGGCTCTCATCTATTTCTTTCATAACAGGAAGATATGTATTATCTAAATTGCCTGATTGCATTTTTTCTAAGTCCTTGATGTATCTATCTAGGCTAGGAACTAGATAACCCATATCCACTATAACCATGCCAGTCTTCAATCTCCTTGAAATTTCTTTCAACTGTTTGGAGATAATAGCCCCTGATTTCAATTCTTCAGTTTCCCCTTTTTCCATAGCATAAGCATAAAGAGGGTCTACCTTGATTTTTGTCAGTGAGTTTATTTTATCTTTCAATGCTTCTTCCTCATCTTCAATGGCCTCTGCCTGTCGTGCAGCCTCCCTCATCTCTTGCATTATTTCTTCGGGAGTTTTCTTTTCCTTAACATCAGCATCTGTTCCCTTTGGTTTTTCGCCACCTATTGTTTTGATTCCCTTTGGTGAAGTGGTAGTCTCCCCATCTGTATTTTCTTCAGTCACCAATAGTTTATCGTCAGGATATTTCCCTACCTCTTTAAGAAATCCTTGTAGAAGCATTATTGATTTTTGTTCAATGTTATCAATATCATCAATTGCAATTCTATCATGGCGTTGTACATAATTCAAGTCATCAACCTTAACAGCCTTGAATTTCTTGAATGTGCTTTGTAGTTCCTCGCTATACTCATCGTCTATCTTATCCATTGCTCCTAGAAACGCATCATGTGCCTTTGTGAAATCAGAGAACTTACCTGAGATGTCAGACCAGTATTCATAGATTTGCTCTCTTCTCTTCAAGGCTTTAGTGTCTAACCTGCCAATAATCTCAGATGCTCTAGGTAGAGATACTCTATATCTTGCTTCACCTTCTTGCTTCTTAGCATCCAACTGTTTTAACATCATCTTGAACGGATGCATAATTGGAACGAAGTATTCAGGTATGGATGTCTCTAAGATATCTATCGCTTCATCAACATCCTCGTCTGTGAATCCAAGTCTGATGTTTCTTTTAACATAGTTCCCCCAAGATATATTTCTTCTGACAGTCTTCTTTGGTGCATAATTTCTGAAGTACAAGTCAAAAATTCTAGCATCTACCTTTTTCCCGTCTTGCTTGAACATACTAAGTATTCTAGAGATATCACTATCTGCCTTTGCTTCGGCTATAACTTCAGATGCAGACAGTCTAGTAGTAGTGGCTTCATCTCCTGTTACCGCTTTTCCATATCCCTGCCTGACAAGTTCATCAATATAGATAGTGACATCCTTGGCCTTTATCTCGTCAAATAGATTAGGAAATTTTTCTTCTAGTTCCGATTCGACATCCGCTCTGACAGTTGAAGGATTCTTCGCTGTTCCATCGGCATTTACCGAAAGCCTTCCTTGAAGAGAATCTCCTCTCATAATGGCTTCATCACTAGACTCTCTAGAGTTAGATTTGCTTTGTAGGTAAATATACAGCACATCGTCAGGAAACTCCTTCATATCCTTTATTTTGAGTTTTTCAGTAACGCCCTTACCTGAAGGTTTCTCTTGACCATAAACAGGTCTATCATCCTCCCTTGTTAGTAAGTCTATGAGAACGGTTTTCTTCGGGTTGCCTGTTATTCCAGCAAGAAGCCCTCTTTCATCTGCCAATTGTTTTACCTGATTATAAGACATATTTGAATAATCAGAAGTTTCTTTTGTCTTGGTTTCTCTTGGTGTGCCGTCTTCATTAAACTCTGCTTTGGATTTACCATTCTTCCAAAAGTGTTCAGCGTTCAAACGATTCATGTAGTCTTTCAATTCTGTTCTACCATCTTCTATTAAGATAGCAAATGCACGATTCAAATCAACATTCGGTTTCACTCATTCACCCCCTGTGCTATCTGTATCCAAACAGCAGGTTCAACAAACCCACCTTCAGGGCTTGGTATCTTCCTGTTGAATACCTTGCCCTCTGCACTAACGTCCTTCATTCTATCCTTAACTCCATCAAGGAACAGTTTTCTTATTTTCGGATATGACTCTATGACTATCTCCTTAAATTCTTCAGTGGTTATATTCCCTTCTTCTAAATCCTCTTCATCTATTTCAGGCCCATTGTATATTTCACTTAATCTCTTCAAGGTAATTATTATTCTGTCTAAAGTTCCATCGGATTCTGTGTTTATAGAAGGAGTCAAATCATCGCTAATAATATCCTCAAGGATAGACCAAGCATCGACTTTCTGAGATTCAAAATACTTTAGTGTTTTCTTATCTTCCTTAGAAGTCGCAACCATTGTGTTATCACTTCTTCTCAATGTCATTTCCTTTAGGGCATCTTCTACCTTTTCTGAATCACCTAACTCTTCCTCAAGTTCCCTGAAGTTTTTGAATGAATCAGTGATTCCTAGTTTTCCTATGGCTTCAACAAAGTCATCTACTTCACCACCTTCCAGTGCATCTACTATCTCATCTCTGATTTCTTTAGTCATTTTCTGAGATTTATCTCCCTCTATCTCAGCCATGACCTCCTTGAAAGCATCGTTTGCTTCAGGGTCTCGCTTTATCTCTGCAAACATATCTCTCTTGGCTTTGTTTCCTTTTCTTGAAAGAGAATTATACTTATCTTTAGTAGATGCACTTCTATCGGGTTTACCATCCTCAGTGCGTAAACCTAACTTTTTCTCTCTGTCAACTTTCTCTTCCTCTGTTTCATTCTTAGCCCCAAAGAGTGCAATAATATCTTCCTTATACTTATCATAAATCCGAACAATAGTCGGTTCTGTTATTATTTCATCAATTATGTTTCGTAGTGCTTTATCCTCTACATTGAATCTTTTCTTATACTTAGTAGGAATTGCCGATTGGTTTAGCCCTTCATTATCCAATATGAAATCCAATGCAGGTGACATTGCCTTTGTTGCAAAAAGTAACTTAGCAATAGCATCAGTGTCGGGCATGTAAATGAAACTTACTTTCTTCTTCGGTGCAGCGATATTCATTATCTTCTTGATATAATCAATTGCGGTTTCATCAGTTATAGAAGTTCTAATTTCTACTTGAGGAACACCGCCTATTTTAAGAATCGACTTTATCCTACGCAATGCAGGATATTTTTCTTTAGTGTCAGTAAGAATAATTCTTTTCAAACTCTTATTCTCTTGAATATATCTTCTTGCTCTTTTAGCCACATCAGAAAGTGAGTCAGCATACTTGTCTTTGCCCCTTCCTTCTAACATAGCAAGAAGTTTGTCGTATTCTTTATTCTCAATAAAAGACTTAACGCTGTTTTCAAGCCCCACTCTTTTCCCTGTTGCTTTAGTTTTCTTCGGTTCTACACTATCTAGTCTTGCAACCATCTCAGTAACATTATCAAAAGGCGGGACTGAAACTTTGAAGTCTGTTCCTCTAATGTTCACAACTTCCCCTTGAAGAAGTCTCTTTGCCTTCTGAACAGATTGAACTTGAGAAGAAGTCAATTCGTCTTTCGTGTATTCTTCCCAATTCTCATCAGTAGAGGCTGCTCGCCAAATGTTGTATGTCGGGGTGTCGGGTTTAATTGGAAACTCCTTTACTTCCTGCTTTCCAAAATCGAAGAGGTTGGCATCCTTCGTCTTAGCAGATTCTTTCTCCCTGCGAAGTTTCTCATCTCTCCTGCGATGAAACTTCTTTCTCTCTTCGTTGTAGCCCATAACTTGAGGCTTCACCTTCTTTGGTTCGATTTTCTTTTCCTTGAGAACGTCTTGCCAACTCATTGTAACTTCTCCTGCATCTTGTCTCTTACATCCAACCAAACTTCAGGATGATTCTGTGCTAGAACCTCCTTGATGACCTGCATCTGATGAACGATGATAGTGTCTTGCCTCTTATGCACCAGTTTGCCCTTAAATTCCAGTAAATATTTCAGAGACTCACGCACTTCCTTCGCTAATTTAGTCAATGAGTCGATATATTTCGGGTCTGTTGAGTCTTCAGCAAAAAGTGTATCAATTTTTTGCTCCAATCTCTGAACATTCACACTCAGAGTCTCGATTTCGTCAACTTCTCTCGTTGCAATCAGGTTCGCAGCAGATTGTTGGACAATTGGCTGAAGATGTTTCTCCATATGTCGCATAACTTGGACATCTGAGCATCCTACCATCTCTCCGACTGCTGAAGGAGTGACTTCTCCGGCATGAAGTTGGGCTTCTATCTCTGCTCTCATGGGGTTGGAGCAAATTCTACAACTTGGGTTTGAAGATTCGACATATCCGCCCATGTGATTCCTCTGATGTCGTGCAGATGTTCCACTTTTCCAGTTCATCTGTTGGTCGAGAGCGTCTGCGGTGTAACTCATGGCTTCCAAATCAGCCTCAAGTTGACTCCTATCCTCATGCATACACAAAGGACAACGCTTTCTCGTAATCATACTCACTCAGCCCAACAATTCCTGTAACAATATGGGCAACAACTACCTATTGCCATGTTATCTACATTCACTTCCTTAATTCCTCTACACTTCATTTACTGCACCATCTTTACAATTTGTCTCCAATCGGAAAAATCCTGCTTTTTTGCCGACTTTTCTAATTTAGTATTCTTGAAACCAGCGATTTCTGCCATGTTATTAATTTGCCTTACTGAAATCTTTAGATAGACTTCTTCCAAGTCAACCTTGAAGTCAGTTTGTAGCCACTCTTGCACTTTCTTAGATTCATCATCCTTCAATGGGAGTTTAGTGTTTAGAATCTCCTTCTGTAATTTCTTAGCATTGACGTTTCCTGTACGATAAATGTAAGAGGGATTTTTGATTCTACTATCAAACCAATTTTTGAAAGTAGGAAGATTCTCATAAACCCACTTTGCTGCCTCTCCTCTCATCTTTGGGTTCTTGATAGTCAAGTTGAATGGGTTGTTCCTAGTATTGTATGCTTTAGCATCTCCTGTTTCAAACGACTCTAATACCAAATTGCACATCATAAGAAGACTAGGATACTTGAAGTCGAGCAAATCTCCTTTCTCTTCAGCAAAGAGTGCTTGCCAAACAGGAACTTTGGCTTTACCTGCTCCACCTTCTCCTATTACATACCAATGTTTGGGGGCTTCCTCAACTGACCTGTCTTTATGCCTTCTTTGATATTTCACATACTTTGGAGTTCTATAATCGCCAAACACAGGAACATCTTGTAGAACCTTACCTTTCTTGTTGTAACTACGAATGCTTTTGAATTTAATATTCTGAGGATTTATCTTTGAATCGGGAGTATTATTTTCAACTAGATAATCCTTCAATTCCTTCACTGCTGTAAGTTGCTTTGTTGTGTAAGCGTCTTCGCTTCCAGCAGTAGATGCCTTATCGATATACTCTTGAGTCGAACCTGTTTTGACTTCTTGAGTTTCACCTTTTGAGTTCTTTCTAGATTTAACACCCATTCCACCAATGAACTCTAAGATTGTCTGTGGCATCTTTGGAATACTCTTACCAGCCTCGGAAGTCCAACCTTCTAACATGGTTGAAAAGTTAGGAACATCTTCACCTAATTCGACTTCCAATCCGGGGGCTAACTCCATCGTGAACTTCTTTTTCTTTAGAGGTTTTTTTCTTTTTACCACGCTTCTTTCCTCCCCCGTATTTTACATTGAATAATGGTGCTGTTCCGCCGGAGGTTGTGGTAACTGCGCCAGCCATTCGCAAAATATTAAACCAAGAAGATTCGGATACTGATGACACAACCTGAACCTCCTGAATACACTGTGGACAATAAACATTGTTCTAATTAACTAGTTGCTTCCATATCCTTTCGCCTTTGAATTGCTTCACAGACAGAACAAATATTAGAGCCATCAGAACGTTG
>CERN01005983.1_pt1 | contig 20939 bp, 32 predicted proteins | sample 530761 | NCBI WGS metagenome assembly CERN01 (sample SAMEA2620947, study PRJEB7988) | marine metagenome | isolation source: saline water (ENVO:00002010), including | reverse complement strand
GTATCTTTAGTAGAAAGGCAGAATGACGATCCGAATGTAGCGGAAGCGTTGGATGATATTGAGATAGAAATGCCTGCATCGGTATTTCCGGTAAAAGATGCTATCCCTGATGGAATTGAAATTGAAGCCACGGACGATGGAGGGGCTGTTGTCGATATGGACCCCTCTTTGAATAAAGCTCCTGATGAGGGGGATTTTTTTCGTAATCTTGCTGAAGAGATGGACGATTCAGAATTGGGAGGAATTTCTAGTTCTTTAATTGGGGATTTTGAATCTAATAAGGCTTCTCGAAAAGATTGGGAAGAAGCTTATGCAAACGGTCTTGAATTATTAGGATTTAATTACGAAGAGCGGACACAACCGTTTCGTGGAGCAACCGGGGTAACACATCCTTTGTTGGCAGAAGCGGCAACGCAGTTTCAAGCACAAGCTTTTAATGAGCTATTGCCTCCAATGGGGCCTGTCCGCACTACTATTCTTGGTTCTCCTACTCGTGAAAAAGAAGAACAAGCTAAACGGGTTCGTGAATTTATGAACTATTACATCACCACAGTGATGGAGGAGTATACGCCGGAGTTTGATCAAATGTTGTTTTATTTGCCGTTGGCAGGTAGCACGTTTAAAAAAGTATATTACGATGAAAACATGGATCGAGCGGTTAGTAAATTTGTTCCCGCAGAACACCTTGTTGTTCCTTATGAAGCTAATGATTTAGAAACTTGTCCTAACATAACGCAAGTCGTTAGAATGTCATTAAACGATCTTCGCAAAAGACAAATTGCGGGTTTTTACCGAGACATTCCTGTGATTCCGGCACAAACGGGCACAAGCAGTGTTACGGATGAAATTAACTACATTGACGGAGTACAACCTTCTAACATTGATTACGATTGCACTGTGTTGGAATGTCATGTGGATCTGGATTTAAAAGGATACGAAGAAACAGATAAAGATGGGGAACCTACTGGAATTAAAGTTCCTTACATTGTATCGATTAGCGAAGATAACGGTCAGGTTCTTTCCATAAGAAGAAATTACGGGAAAGACGATCCTAAGAAAGGAAAGATACAATATTTTGTTCACTACAAATTCTTGCCCGGTTTTGGTTTTTACGGGTTAGGTTTGATTCACACGATTGGTGGTTTATCTCGCACCGCAACCGCAGCCTTACGACAGTTAATTGATGCGGGAACTTTGTCTAATCTTCCTGCTGGATTTAAAGCTCGTGGGCTGAGAATCAGGGATGACGATGACCCCTTACAACCCGGAGAGTTTAGGGATGTAGATGCTCCCGGAGGAGCTATACGAGACAGCTTGATGCCTTTACCTTTTAAAGGGCCAGATCCGACATTATTTCAATTGTTAGGTTTTGTGGTTCAAGCGGGGCAACGATTTGCAACAATTACTGATTTAAAGGTAGGGGATGGCAATCAACAAGCAGCGGTAGGAACTACAGTAGCTATGTTGGAGCAAGGCACTCGGGTTATGAGTGCTGTTCATAAACGGCTTCATTATGCTATGAAACAAGAGTTTCAATTGTTAGCAAAGGTAATGTCTGATTACTTGCCGGAAGAGTATCCGTACACAATTGAAAATGCCGAGCAGTCGATTAAAGCACGGGATTTTGATCAAAGAGTAGATATTATTCCGGTATCCAATCCTAATATTTTTTCTCAGGCACAACGTATTGCTTTGGCCCAAACACAAATGCAGTTAGCGGCACAAGCTCCTGAGTTACATAATATGTATGAAGCTTTTAGAAGAATGTATGAGGCGTTAGGGGTTAGAGATATTGATAGAATATTAAAAGCTCCGTCTAGTGCAGACCCTATTCCTAAAGATCCGGCGTTAGAAAACATGGATGTTTTAGAGGGCACGGAGTTAAAAGCTTTTGAAGGTCAGGACCATGATGCTCATATTATAGCTCACTTAACTTTTGGCACTTCAGCTATTGTGCAGGCAATGCCTAATGTGGCGATAGCTTTGCAAAAACATGTTATGGAACATGCTCGTCTTAAAGCACAAGAACAAGCGGTTATTGTGTTTATGCAACAGAACCAAGGACAGGCGGCTTCTGAAGAACAAATGTTAGAATTAGAAGCTTTAACCGCACAGTTAATTGCTCAAGAAATGCAAAATGTTAAAGTGTTAAGTGTTCAAATTGCAGGAATTGGTCAAGACGGAACAGATCCGGTGGTTGCGCTTAAACAACAGGAGTTGCAGATAAAACAACAGCAAGTTCAATCCGACACAATGGATGATCAGGCTAAACTTGGTTTAGAGCGACAAAAGATGGCAGAAAGATCAAGGCAGTTTAATGAAAGAGTTAGTAGCCAAGAGAGGCAAACACAGGCTAGAATACAAGCTACTAATGAAAGAGAACTGTTAAAACTTAGACAAAAAGGAGGACAATAATGTTGTCTCGGGTAAGAATAGTTAGTGGACCTGCAAAAGAGGCCCCAAAAGCAAAGAATGCAGCGGAAATTCAAGGACAAGGGAGCATACCTTATGCAAAACTGGTTGAAGAAACAACTCCGAGTATTGGAAAAGCTAAAACAACTACCGGAAAAAAGCGTGGCATGGGTGCGGCGCAACGTGGAGGTCGTTTTACAATTTGTTAAAAGATGAGCACTATTTTTGTAGTGCCTTTAGAAGAACTGTTCCACATGAAACAAAAAAAGTTTGAAGAATCAAGTAAATACGAAAATTACGACTTGGACCATGACGGTACGGTAACGGACGACGAAATTTCTAGATCTAAAGAAATGATAGATTTAGAGTTACGAGAAGAAAAAAGTCATGCTCAAAAGCAGATGTCATGGACAGCTATTGCAAGTATGGTGGTTTTTACTTTATTATTGTTTACTCCGTTAGTTAGCGAAAGTCGTGTAGCAGCTTTAGCGGATCTTTTAGGTTTGTTTTATGTAGGACAAGCGTCTATTGTGGGTTTTTATTTTGGAGCACAAGCTTATATGAGCAGGTCACGTTAACATGAGTCCTATTGACATACCAATTCCTCCCCCTTCTCCTTTAGTAGATCCCTTGCCAGAGGAGTTTATAGCTCCCCCTCCTCCGGTGATAGGGTATCCGATGTCGCCATCAGGGGTAAGCAATGTTCAAGAAGACCCTAGAGTAACCGGAGGTGATCCGATGGCTTCTCAACCTATGTCGATTGAAGATAGAATAACTCGTTTAGAGGGTCAGTTTGGCGGATTAAATAATCAATTCAGTAACATTAATAGTTTAATATCGGGTCCTTTTTCTGGAGGATATGGTTCTTCCTACGGAAATAATCCTTTTGGTTACAGTAGCAGACAGTCTTTTTCCCCGTTTGGTCAATCGCCGTTTGGTCAGCTTTCTCCGTTTAGTCAATCTCCTTTTTCTTCTATGTTGTACGGAGGTGTTGGAGGCTTTATGCCTTACTTTGGATGACTGAAGAGGTTTTTTGGAAAGCGTATGTAGACCGGAGAGGTAATTGGAGAGTAACTACAAATGATAGAGAAATCCCTAACAACAGCTTGGTAAAAGAATTTGTTTCTAAACAAAAAGCACTTGATTTTTTAGAAGAGGGGCATAAAAAATGATGAGTTTACTAGGATCTGTTTTAGGTTTTAGCAGTTCTTTTTTGCCAGAAATATTAAATTATTTCAAAGCCAATCAACAACACAAGCAAGATTTAGAAAAAATGAAGCTCCAAACGGAACTTATGGCAAGACAAAGTGAGTTGCGTTTACATGAGCTAGACAAAAAAGCCGATATAGAAGAGACGAAAGGTTTGTATGAACATTCAAAGTCTTTGTCAGGCAGCGGTGGATTTGTGGATGCTCTCAGAGGTTCGGTGCGTCCTGTGGTTACTTATTTATTTTTGGCCCTTTTCATCGCTACCGAGATAGTTATTATGGTAAAAGTTTTAGAATCTGGGGGAGATTGGCAAGAAGCAGTTTTGTTAATGTGGACTCCTGAGACACAAGGAATATTTAGTGTAATTTTGTCTTTTTGGTTTGGTTCTAGGGCGGTTTCTAAATATATGTCTAAAAAATGATTCGATTTTACGCTGTTTTATTTTTTTTAGGGGCGTTACCTCTTTTTTACGTTTTTGAAAAACCGGAAGAAACAAACCTCGTAGAAGAAGATCATCGTATTTATTGTGAAGAACGAACCTATCTTGGTATGCGTGTTTATGATAAGGTTAAAGAAGGTTTTGAATTACACGAAATAAACATTTACTGGGACGATCCTTTTTTAAGTTATGAAGTTTTAGTATTTAGAAAAAAATGGGAATTTTTGTTAAAAAAAGAAATAGAGGCGTTGATCTTGGAGGGTCTTCTTTCAATGAGGGTGCAAGAAAGTATCTACAATCGTTGTTTGAAGAACAATCAACAGCCTAAAAAAGGGTTAATTTATGCAGCTAACGGCTAATTTTTCGTTGGAAGAATTAACAGCTTCTCAAACGGCAGCTAGAAAAAATATTGAAAATGAACCGGATGATGTGCAGTTAAGCAACTTACGTCGTTTAGCGTATATGTTGCAAGAAATACGCAATTATTTTGATGTCCCTATATTTATAAACTCAGGATTTCGGTGTAAAGCTTTAAATCGTGCTGTGGGATCAAAAGATACCTCGCAGCATATGAAAGGATGTGCAGCGGATATACGCATATCCGGGGTCAGCCCAAGTTTAGCAGTTGCTAAAATTATAGAATCTGGTATAAGTTATGATCAGGTTATATGCGAATACGATAGTTGGGTACATATTTCTGTGCCAAATGAAGTGGGCATTCCCGCACGAAAAAAAGCATTGATAATTGATAAACACGGAGTTAGAAGTTTTTCCTAATTATGGCAATGGATGAAGTAGACGTAGTTCAGTTTGTTCAAAGATCTATAAAAGCACGAAAGACCGTTATTTTAGACGTTTTAGAGCACAATGGACTAAGCAATATGGAGCAGTATAGGGAGCTTATGGGCGAACTTAGTGCTTTTAATTTTATACTACAGGAACTCTCGGGCCTGCTAGAAAAACAGGAGCAAGAATGACACAAACACAATTAAAACAGGCGTATACGCCTAAAGACGACGATGTATTAAATCCTAATTTAATAGACAAACCTCTTCTTGATCGAATGCCGTCTCCTACGGGTTGGCGGTTGTTAGTCTTGCCTTATCGAGGTAAGGCAAAAACATCGGGAGGTATTCATTTACCCGAAAAAGTTTTAGAGGAAGGCCAAGTTCAGACTGTGGTTGGTTATGTTTTAAAAGTAGGTCCTTTAGCTTATAGAGACAAAGAAAAGTTTTCGGAACCGTGGTGCCAAGAAAAAGATTGGATAATCTTTGCACGTTATGCGGGATCTAGGTTTCGTATAGAAGGCGGGGAAGTTCGCATTTTAAATGATGATGAAGTTTTAGCGTCTATTGCAGACCCCGAAGATATTATAAGTTTTTAGGAGAAAAACATGGCACAAGCAGAAAAAAAAGAAACCGCAGTTCAAGTTGAATTAGACTTGCAAGGAGAGCAAGACACCGAAGTGCAGGTTGCGGCTCCTAAAGAGGCTGAAAATATAGAAACGGTGGTTTCTGAAGACGAACACGAAGCTCATATAAGCAAGGCAGAAAAGAGAATTAATGCTTTGACCAAAAAAATGAGAGAAGCGGAGCGTCAAAGAGAAGAAGCTATTCGGTATGCTCAAAGCGTACAACAAGAGTCTACTCAAGTAAAAGAACGACTAAAAAGTTTAGATCAAGGTTATATGACCGAACATGGGGGTCGTTTAGAAGTAGAACAACGACAGGTAGAGGCTGATTTAAAAAGAGCGGTAGAACTAGGCGATGCCGAGGCTACTGTAGAAGCTCAGAAAAGATTAAGTCGATTAGCGGTTCAACAAGATCGTTATGATCAGGCTAAAAATGCTCATGAACAACAATTAAATTTAGAAAAACAACAGGCGCAGCAGGGTCAGCAGCAAGTTCAACAGCAGGTTCAGCAGCAGGTCCAACAGCCTAAACGTCCTGATCCTAAAGCGGAAGAGTGGGCTTCTCGAAATGAATGGTTTGGTAAAGACGAAACTATGACTTTTGCTACTTTTGGAATACATAAAAAGATGGTAGAGCAAGAAGGGTTTGACGGCGGCTCAGATGATTATTATACTGAGCTAGATAACAGAATTCGGAATGAATTTCCGCATAAATTTAACGGAGGTTCGGTTTCTCCCAGACGGCAACAAGCCGTTGCAGGGGTTTCTCGTTCTTCTGCCAATACGTCCTCTGGACGCAATAAAAAGGTTCGTCTCACCCCGAGCCAAGTAACAATAGCTAAAAAATTGGGTGTGCCGCTTGAAGAATACGCGAAATATGTTAAATAGGAGAAAGAAAAATGACTGAAGAAAAAAAGCAACGCTTTGAAGGAATGAATCGGACTCCTCGCGCAAACAATACAAGGGAGAAAGAAAGCAGGCGTAAGCCTTGGGCACCTCCCTCTATGTTAGATGCTCCACCTGCGCCGGGAGGTTACAAGCATCGTTGGATACGTTCAGAAGTTCGAGGTTTTGATGATCGTCAGAACATTTCTGCAAAAATGCGACAAGGTTATGAACTTGTTCGTAGAGACGAATATCCCGATTTTGAAGCCCCTGTAATAGAAACAGGAAAATATGAAGGAGTTTTTGGTGTTGGAGGGCTTGTTTTAGCTCGTATACCCGTGGAAACAGTTTCTGAAAGAACCGAATACTTTGCAAAAAGGAATGCGGATCAACAAGAAGCGGTAGATCACGATATGTTGAGAGAAAATGCTCATTCAACGATGACGATTAATAAACCGGATCGTCAATCTCGTGTAACTTTTGGCGGTCCTCGAAAAGATTAGACCGCGTAATTTGATAATATGGAGAAAACCAAATGGCAAATTTAGCAACAGCCTACGGTCTTCGTCCTGTCGGACTTGTTGGAGGTGCGGTTAATTCTACCGGGGTAACCCAGTATGAAGTCGCAAGCGACAATACAGATGCTATTTTTAACGGTAGTATTTGTGTTCCTTTAGCTGCGGGTGTTATAGGTCAAGCTGGTGCAACCAGCGGGGGCACCACCCAAGCTTTGGGGGTTCTGATGGGGGTAGAATATGTTGATTCTACTACTAAAAAGACCACATTTTTAAACTACTGGCCCGGATCAGGCAGTGTTAGCGTAGATACAAATCACCCTGTAAAAGCGTTTGTAGCTGACAATCCAAACCAGTTATTTCAAGTTGCTAGTGATGCAACACTAACTAATCGTGCTACCGCACTTGCAGGAGTGTTTGCTAATGCTACTCTTGGAACATCTGCTCGTACTGGTTCTACAAACACGGGTCGTTCTAACTCAGCGTTGAGTGTGTCGTCTATTGCAACAACGGCTACTCTGCCTCTGCGGATTGTTGGTATTGTTGATGACGATGCTAACAGCGATTTCGCGGCAGCAGGTATACCTTTGTTGGTTAGACTTAATGCTCATTTTAATGCATCAACTCGTCGTTTTGATTCGCAGACCACTGCGGATTCGACAGGCATATAAGAAAGGGATAAAAAATGGCTATTTCTCGCGCACAACTGGCGAAAGAGCTTGAACCCGGACTGAATGCTTTGTTCGGGCTTGAGTATGATCGTTATGACCAAGAACATGCTGAAATCTTTGAAGAGGAGTCTTCGGACAGAGCCTTTGAAGAAGAGGTTATGCTTTCTGGTTTTGGAACCGCTCCAGTAAAAAGTGAAGGTGGAGCAATATCGTTTGATGATGCACAAGAGACGTATACGGCTCGGTACACACATGAAACGGTTGCTTTGGCCTTTAGTATTACTGAAGAGGCAATTGAAGATAATCTGTATGATCGTTTAGCGGCTCGGTACACCCGCGCTCTAGCACGTTCAATGTCTCAGTCTAAGCAAATTAAAGCTGCGACTATTTTGAACAATGCTTTTGCTGATGCTGGTGGAGACGGAGTTACCTTGTGTAACGCTTCTCACCCGACTGTAAACGGTACTCAAAGTAATATTCTGTCAACAGCGGCTGATTTGAACGAAACTTCACTTGAGCAAATGTTAATAGATATTGCTGGGTTTACGGATGAAAGAGGGCTAAAGATTGCAGTTCGTGGAATGAAACTAATTATTCCAAAAGAGTTGCAGTTTATAGCAGAAAGAGTTCTTAACTCTAATCTTCGTCCCGGAACCGCTGACAATGATATAAATGCAAACAAGTCGATGGGTATGATTCCTGACGGAGCGGTTGTAAACCACTTCCTGACAGACTCGGATGCATATTTCATAAAAACTGATGCGCCTAACGGTTTTAAACTTTTCCAGCGCACCCCAATTCGCACTGCGATGGAAGGTGATTTTGATACTGGAAACATGAGGTTTAAGGCTCGTGAGCGTTATTCATTCGGAGTTTCTGATTGGAGATCGGTCTTCGGCACTCCCGGAGCAGCGTAAAACAATTTTATTTGTTTTGAAGGGCGGCTTTTCAGTCGCCCTTTTTTATTATAAGATAGTATTACTGGGATTTTTTAGCCCTAGCGACTGACCCAGCAGACGCTTACGAATACACTAGGGCAAAACCTTTCGTAAGGAGGTATGGCTTAATGGCTAATACAACATTTAATGGACCTGTGCGGTCTGAAAACGGATTTAAAGTAATATCAAAAAATGGCACCACGGGTGCTATTACGGATGTCGCTTCTATTGCCTCTACGGGTATTGTTACAAATAAATTTATAAAGCATGTAGGTTTCGCTACAGGAGTAACCGTAAATTCCACAGCGGGCGATAGTCCAGCTATTGGTGAGTTTACTCAACCAGCAAACACTGTTATTACCGATATTAAAATATTTTGTGTAACCGCGCCTGTTATTGGTTCTGGGGATATTGGCTACGAAGTAGGAACAAGTAGTTCTGGAGCACAGATTGTGGCGGCTATTACCGATGAGATTTTAGACGGTGGCACTACCGTTGTAGTCGGGAATGTAACTACCACTACCTTAGTGGTTGAAACTCAAAACGCTGCAACTGCACCTGTTTCACCACAGTACGCCAGTGCGGAAAGAACTATTTTTTGCAATGTTACTAACACCCAAGATGCTACTACTGCTGGATCGTTTACTTTTGTAATCGAATACGTTCAAGTAGCGTAAGGAGAGCACTATGTCAGGTTCTGATGTAAGAGCAAAAACCTTTCTGAATAGTTTATCTGCCTCAACTGCTGCTGTCGCAGCGTTACAGACGACTAGTGGCACTGCTGCTATGACGTTGACAGCCGCAGCAGGTACAGGTGCGTTTCATGCTACAGATCAAGCAGCTAAAGTAACTTTAACTTCAGGTGGAAACATCTCGGGAGTTACTATAACGCTTACAGGCACAGATATAGCGGGTAACACTCAAACTGAAGATATAACTGGCCCTAACGCCAATACTGTAACTTCAACTAAGTTTTACGACACTATAACTTCTGTTGCGGGTGATGGGTCTATTGGCACTAACACTTCTGTAGGAGTGGCAGCAGGAACTACAGGAGGACAAGCCGTTATTTTCGGCGGTAGAACTAGACTGAAAGGGCTTCATGCAACGACGGGAGGTACGGTAGGTAATGCTACTTTTTATAATACTTCTCCTGTAAGTGGCACAAGTTTTTTTTCGTTACAAGTAGCTACTACTACTAAAGATTATATTGATCCCTACATTCCTGATGAAGGGGTGCTTTTTAGTGGAGGAGCGTATATAGATTTACCTGCGGGTACAATGGTAAGTTTAACGGTATTCTACGCTTAATGGCTACTACAAAAGATGTAAAAAGAACTCCTTCGGGTAGAGTTGTTTACCGGGGGGAGTCTTTTTCAGGTTTTAATAAACCAAAAAGAACTCCGGGAAAGCCTAAAAAAAGTGCGGTTTTGGCTAAAAAAGGCACCGAAATTAAAATAGTTCGTTTTGGAGACCCAAACATGTCTATTAAAAAAGACAGACCTTCTAACCGAAAAAGTTTTAGAGCAAGGCACAAATGTGATACAGCTAAAGATAAATTTACAGCCCGATACTGGTCGTGCAAGGCGTGGTAGCCGAGTAAAACAAGGCACTCGTGTTCCGGCTTCTGCTTGCGGAGTTATTGAATTAGCTAGTGGGGGTGCGGTGAAATCCAAAGGGAAAATTTGTCCTGAAGGCAAAGCTTGGGCAAAAAGAACTTTTGATAAATATCCGTCTGCTTACGCTAATTTAGCGGCTTCTAAATATTGTAAAGATCCTAATTATGCTAAAAAAAGCAAAAAAAGGAAAAAATAATGGGGCAGTTAAAACAATGGTTAAAACAAGATTGGGTAAGAATAGATAGCCAAGGAAATATAAAAGGAGAGTGCGGCACTTCTAAGAACAAAAAAAACCCGGATCGTTGTTTACCTAGAGCAAAAGCTAATAGTTTGTCTAAAGAAGAAAGAGCAAAAACAGCTAGAAAGAAAAAAAGAGAAGGATCTAAAGGAAAACAATTTGTAGCAAATACTAAAAAAGCAACGGTGAAAGCGGCAGGGGGCGGTGAAATTAAAGGCAGTCGTCGTTTAAACAAAGGTTGTGGTGCGGTTATGGAAGATCGTAGAAAAAGGACCCTTTACGCATGAACATGATGAATTTTTATGTGGGAGAGCAAAAAAAAATATGTGATGAAATTAAAGCATGGTCTAAACATGCTTTAGAGGTAAGAAATGACAATTTTAATGGTTTACCCGCGTGTCCTTTTGCTAAAAAAGCGTGGAAAGACAATAAGGTTACTGTTATTTTTAAGGATTCTGACCATTATCAAGATGTATACACCGCTATTTCTACTTTTACCGATGTCTACGATCTTGTAATTGTTGCAGACACTTATTACAAACCTTTAGAAGAATTTCATAGTTACCTTGACGAGTTAAATGAAGCTATTGCAAAAGGTTTTTTTATACAAAAAGACGTGTGGTTAATGGGTTTTCACCCAGAAGAAGAACAAGAACCCGTGTTTGAAGAAGATTTTGAAGCGTTAACAGACACGGTCTATGCTATGATTTTTGTTCAAAGATTGAGCAAATTGCAAGAATCTGCTGAGAAATTAGAAAAACAAGGGTATTATAACTATTTTGATAGAGAGTTTAGCTCTAAACAATTATATAATAGACGTAAATCTTTTTATAGGAGATTAAAAAATGGCAATATCTAGAGTAAAGGTAGCACCTTATCATACAAAAACCAAAGTTAAAAAAATGCGCGGTGGCGGCATGGTTAAGAAAAACATGGACGACATGGGCATGGGCATGGGCATGATGGATGGAGGTATGGTCAAAAAGCCTAAAAAAATGCGCGGTGGTGGTATGGTTAAGAAACCTAAAAAAATGCGCGGTGGCGGCATGGTTAAGAAAAACAAAAAAGTTTAAGTTTTTAGATACAGGGAGAAAAAAGTGGCAGAACTTAGTGTTGCTCAAAAGAAAAAACTTGTAAAAGAACTTAAAAATGCTTCAAAACTTCATGCTAGGCAAGCGGTTCAAATAGAAAAATCTATGAAGAACCAAAAGAAAAGCAAAGGTTAAATATGGCTGTCTCGGGATCAAAAAACTTTGAACTAGATGTAACAGAGTACATTGAAGAGGCTTTTGAGCGGTGTGGTTTAGAAGTAAGAACAGGCTATGATATTAAAACAGCAAAAAGGTCTTTAAACCTTTTGTTGGCGGATTGGGCTAATCGTGGTTTAAATCAATGGACTATAACGCAAACTACGGTCAACGCTGTTTCTGGCACTTCTTCTTACACGTTGGATGCGGACACTATTGATATTCTTTCTGCGGTGGTTAGACGTAGTAACACCGATTACGGCATTACAAGATTAAGCCGAGATGATTACTTGAACATTCCCACTAAATCTCAAACGGGTCGGCCTTCTCAATTTTTTTTAGATCGTCAAGTTACTCCGGTTTTAAAAGTTTGGCCTACTCCCGAAAATAGCACAGATCAATTTATATTTGATCGACTAGTTCGTATTGATGATGCGGATACGCCCATAAATACTATGCAAGTACCTTTTAGATTTTATCCTTGTTTAGCAGCAGGGCTGGCTTATTATCTTTCCGTAAAAAGAGCACCTAATAGAATTCAATTTTTAAAAGCTATTTATGAAGAAGAGTTGGATAGGGCTATGACGGAAGACCGAGACAGAGCCTCTTTTAACGTATCACCTAGTTTAGATTACTACCGAGTGAACTAATGTCAAAGTATGCCTCCAGTAAAAAAGCTTATGGAATATCTGACAGATCGGGTTTTCGTTATCCTTTGCGAAGAATGCGGATGGAGTGGACGGGAATGCTGGTGGGTTATGATGAATGGGAGGCTAAACAACCGCAATTGCTGCCTTTAAAAAAAGTTAAAGATGCCCAAGCTTTAAAAAACCCTAGACCGGACAGAGTAGAACCTTTGTTGGTGTATGTTGGTATTCCTTTAGTTCAATTACCGGAGTCAAAACCATTAGTTTCTTTTGGACAAGTGGGAGGGGTTACGGTGACTACGTCATGAGTTTCACTTATTCGGCTTTAAAAACAGCCATACAAGATTATACCGAAAACACGGAAACTACTTTTGTTACTCATTTAGATGATTTTATAAAAGGAGCAGAAGAACGTCTTTTAAAAACGGTGCAGTTAAGTACGTTTAGAAAAAACGCTTCGGGTACGTTTACCAGTTCTAATCAATTTTTAACACAGCCTACCGATTATTTAGCTTCTTTTTCTTTATCTTACACAAATTCCAGCAGTGAAAAGGTGTTTTTAGAGTTTAAAGATGCAGATTTTATTCAAACGTATAATCCTAACCCTGCTACTACGGGGTTACCTAAGTATTATGCTGTTTTTGATATAGACAATTTTATTATTGCACCTACTCCTGACAGTAGTTATGCGGCAGAGCTTCATTACTACTATCGTCCTGCTAGTTTAACCGCAGGAACGGATTCGGGCACAACATGGTTAAGTGAAAATACCCCGTATGCGTTGTTGTACGGAAGTTTAATTGAAGCTTATATTTATATGAAGGGGGAGCAAGATGTTGTTGCTCTTTACGAGAAAAGATTTACTCAAGCGTTAGTAGAAGCAAAACAATTAGGCGAGGCAAAAGAAACTACGGATGAGTATAGAACTGGAATGGTTATAAGGCCCAAACAATAATGAACGATCATGCCACTTTAGAGATTCCAAAAGATTATGTGGTAGGGGTGCAAACCACACATAATCGAGGGCATACCCCGGAAGAAGTTGCACAGCGTTGTGTAGACAGAATTATTTCTATAGGAGATGAAACACATCCTTTAATACGGGATCAAGCAAGAGCTTTTAAAGAGCAAATGGTTAAGTTAGTTGCTCACTACATGCGAGAAGCTATTAAAAGTGACCGCACAACGGTTTATAATGAGTTAAAAAATGCGGGGCAACCTCAATTAGCTGAATTGATAAGGAGATTATAGCATGGCGTTTACTGGTAATTTTATGTGTACTTCTTTTAAAAAAGAAGTTTTATTTGGGGCACACGACTTTGACTCCTCTACCGGGGATACATTTAAAATGGCGTTGTATACCAATAGTGCTAGTTTTACGGCTTCAACTACTGCGTATACTACGGGTAACGAAGTTACAGGCACAGGTTACACTGCGGGAGGACAAGCTTTAAATCCGGTAGATCCTACTACTTCAGGCACGACCGCTTTGGTAGATTTTGCAGACGAAACATGGACTTCTTCTACCATAACGGCTAGAGGGGCTTTGGTTTATAACACTGGACCAAATACAACGTCTATTTCTTTAACAAATCCTACCGTTATTGTATTGGATTTTGGCGAAGATAAAGCTTCGACTTCTGGAGATTTTACCGTGGTATTTCCTTCGGCAAGTGCAACGGCGGCAATTATTAGGATTGCATAATGGCTGACATTATTGTCCCGTTAGGTGGTTGGGGAAGAAGCACTTGGGGTAACGGTGCTTGGGGAGAGTCAACTTATTCGGTAACTGCTACTGGATCGGTAGGTTCGGTAACCGTAGCGGTGGGTACAGGTGTTAGTGTTTCGGTAACGGGTGTTGCTGGCACAAGTGCGGTAGGGTCGGTAACGGTTTCTACCCAACAAAATGTTTCGGTAACAGGCGTAGCGGGGACAAGTGCGGTAGGGTCGGTAACGGTATCGGAAGGGGCTGGAGTAAATGTCTCGGTAACAGGAAGTGCCGGAACAGGAGGAGTAGGCTCGGTAACTGTTAATTCAGGCACAGGAGTAAATGTTTCAGTAACAGGAGTAGCGGCAGCAGGGCAAACAGAAAATGTGTTAATTTGGACCGGGGTTGTGCCCTCACAAACCCCGAGCTATAGTACCATTTCACCATCACAAACGCCGTCTTGGACGGAGGAAACACCGTCACAGACCCCTGATTGGGAAAAAATAGCGGCATAAAGGATTAAATTATGGCAAGTACATATGTAAATAACCTTCGATTGGAAGAAATAACCACAGGCGAAAAGTCCGGCACATGGGGTAGTATTACCAACACTAACTTAGAGTTAGTTGGTGAAGCTCTTGGTTACGGTACGGAAAACTTGGGCAGTGATGCTAATACCACTATTACAGTAGCCGATGGTGCAACAGATGCTGCTCGTTCTTTTTACCTAAAAATAACGTCTACTTCGCTTAGTGCGGACAGAACAGTTACGCTTGCACCGAATACGGTTTCTAAAGTTTGGATTATAGAAAACGCCACCACAGGGGGCAAGGCTATAACTATTAAACAAGGAACGGGTGCAACGATTGATATTCCTAATGGGGATGTTAAGGCGGTAGCTACCGATGGTGCGGGTAGTGGTGGAGCCGTTTACGATTTATTGGTTGATTTAAATATCGCCACCAAATTAACAGTTAAAAATCCGGCTACGAGTTCTAGTCCTGCTACGTTGCTTTTGCAAAGTGGTGATACTGACGTTGCCGCAGACGATGTGTTAGGGAAAATACAGTTTCAGGCTCCAGATGAGGGCACAGGGACAGATGCTTTGTTGGTCGCTGGAGAAATTGCTGCTATTAGTGAGGGTGACTTTAGTAGCAGTAATAATGCTACCAAGTTGAGTTTTAAGACAGGGGCAAGTGAAGCAGCCACCGAAAAAATGTCTATTAGTAGCGTTGGAAATGTCACGATGAAGCAAACGGCTACAGGTGACGATACCCCGATGACTCTGCTTCTTCAGACAGGGGAAACAGACATTGCGGCTGACGATAAACTTGGAATTATAAATTTTCAAGCCCCTGATGAAACAACAGGCACAGATGCTATATTGGTTGCCGCAGGAATAGAAGCCGTTAGTGAGGGTGATTTTAGTAGTAGCAGTAATGCCACTAAGTTGAGTTTTAAGACAGCTAGTTCAGAAGCGGCGGCTGAAAAAATGTCATTAAGCTCGGATGGTAATTTAACAGTTGCTGGATCGGTGTCTACTGACAACCCCATTAACAACAAAAATCTGCTAATCAATGGAGGGCAAAATGTTTGGCAACGCTCAACTAGTGTAACCGGAATATCTACGCAAGCCTATCACACAGTGGATCGATGGAATTTTGGTGGAGTTGGTGGTGGTGGCACTATGCGACACACAATGGCAAGAAGTACCACGGTTCCTGCTGGACAGGGATTTGGGTACTCGACAAAAATTGATTGCACCACGGCTGACACTGATTTAGGAACAGATGGATTAATTGCGTTAACTCAAAAAATTGAAGGTCAAAATCTTCAAAGGATAAAAAAAGGAACTGCTTCTGCGGATTCTTTAACACTATGTTTCTGGGTAAAAAGTAATCTTTCAGGAGCTAGTAACTTGCTAACTTGTGCTTTGTATGATGCGGACAATAACAGATTCGTTTCGGCAACGGTACAAATTGCTTCTGCTGACACATGGCAAAAAGCTGAAGTTACCTTTCCTCCAGATACATCAGGAGCACTTGGTAATGATAATAATAATTCTATGCAGGTTGATATTTATATGGGCATGGGAAGTCAGTATACAAGTGGAACGATGAGCACCACATGGGCAAGTTATTCAAATGCAAATTTGGCTTCAAGTAACACAATGAACCTAGCCTCTTCTACAGATAATGAAATTTTATTTACAGGGTTTCAACTTGAGCAAGGAACAACAACAACTGACTTTGAGTTTGAGTCATTTGAGGCGACTCAAAATAAATGTTTTCGTTATTACCGGAAACTTCAAAAAACGGATGCTGGCACAACGGCTGGATTTCTTACAACATGCAATATAGGTGGCAGTTCATTTGTTGAGGTTGCACACCCAACTATGACCATGAGAACTACACCTTCAATTTCTGCTACAGGATTAGTAGCTAATGATTACAGCGCAACTTCAGGAGACTGCGATGGGGTACAGATAAACAGTGGTCGAACAAATGGCGTAGGTGTATCGTATAAATTGACTTTTGCTTCGGGAAGCATGACCTCTGGCAAAGCAGGTAAAGTTATTTCTAATGCGGATGCTGAATTTTTAGATTTTTCTGCGGAGTTATAAATGGAAAATAATACGATAATTGTTGATGTTAAATATCAAAAAAATGAGTCAGGGACCCAAGAAGAAACTGTAATGGCTACGATCAATGGCAGACGATATGGTGTTCCAATGGTGTTAGATAATACCGATTGGGCAGAGATTAAGAATCGTGTAGACGCAGGGACTCTGACAATAGAAGATGCAGATTGATTGCTTTAAGGTAATCATGGTGGTAGACATTGTGTTTTCCCTATTGGCAGGATTAGGTCTAGTGGGATTTGGCGTAGCAATGATTTATTTAGTTTACGAGAGTATGTCAGAATGAATATTGAGGAATTAACAATAGCTTTTCGGAAACATGAATCGCAATGCGAAGAGCGGTGGAAAACCATTTTTAATCGAATGAATCGCATCGAACGCATTTTGTTGGGAGCTACGGGCGCGGTGTTATTACTGTTATTAACTTTGGTTGTGAGGTGATATGAGTGCTAGATCCTGTCAGCATCGGACTAGCGATTTCGGGGGTCAAAACGGCTGCCGAATTAGTAAAAAAAGGAATCTCTGCCGCCAAAGATGTTAACGATATCACGAAAGACTTGGGAAAACTTTTCGACCATACAGAAACACTTAGTAAAGCAAAAAAAGAAGTAGCAACAGGAGGAGGTAAAAAGAATAAATCGTTATCGCAACAGGCAATGGATATTGTTACCGCAGAGAGAAATGCGAAACAGGCACTGGCTGACATAAAACAGAAACTTTTATGGGGGCCATATCCAGATGGTGGGCAGATTTGGAAGGATTTTTTAAAAACTCGGCAAAGTATGATCCGAGAGCAAAAATTGGCGCAAGAGAGGGAAATAGCTTTAAAGAAGAAACGAGTTGATGATATTCTTCATTGGGCTACAGTAGTTGCAATACTAGGGTTTGGGGGTTTTATGATTTGGTTTATGATTGATTTGATGATTGACATGGGCAAACGAGCGGGGAAATGGTAAATGCCTTTAACTAAGTTAAAATTTAAACCCGGAATTAACCGTGAAACCACTTCTTACGATAATGAAGGAGGATGGTTTGATTGCGATAAAATACGGTTTCGCCAAGGAGTTCCTGAAAAAATAGGCGGTTGGTTTAAAAATTCAATTAAAAGTTTTTACGGTACAGCACGAGCGTTGCATCCTTTTGTAGCTTTAGATAACAGTAATTACATTGGAGTGGGCACTAATGCTAAGTATTATGTAAACGAAGGAGGCGAGTACAACGACGTTACTCCTGTTCGCGCCACGGTGTCTTCTGGCGGTACGGTTTTTGCGGCGATAAAAAATACTATTTCTGCGGGTATTGACGCTACTGTAACCAGTATTCCTTTAACTAGTTCTACTAATTTTCCCCCTTCTGGCAGAATACAAATAAACTCGGAAGAAATAACATATGCCGCAGTCAGTGGCAATAATTTAATTGGCTGTGTGCGTGGGGTCAGTAGCACTACGGCGGCAAGCCATAGCTCTAGTGATGATGTGCTTTGTGCCACTATAAAAGCTACTTGCAGCGGGGGCCACGGTGCGGTTGAAGGAGACTTTGTTACGTTTAGCGGAGCCGCTACATTAGGCGGTAACGTAACAGCAAACGTATTAAATCAAGAATATCCCATTGTTATTGTTTCTTCAAATACCGTGTTTTATTTTGAAGTTAGAGCGGCTTCTACTACTATTAATAGTATTTTAGTGGATGGTATTATTACGCCTTCTTACGTTTTTGCAAACGCTTCGGACTCGGGCAATGGTGGTAGCAGTATTGTAGCGGTGTTTCAAATTAATGTTGGATTAAATACGGTAGTTGGTGGTAACGGTTGGGGTGCAGGGACTTGGGGCAGAGGCACTTGGGATTCTGCCGCAGATACTACTGCAAGCTCTGCTCAATTACGGTTATGGACGCATGATAATTTTGGCGAAGATTTGTTAATAAATGTTCGTGATGGCGGTATTTTTTACTGGGATAAATCAGACGGGTTAAGCACTCGTGCTGTAGCGTTAGCTTCTCGCACGGGGGCAGACACAGGTACTCCAACAATAGCTAAAAAAGTAATTGTTTCTAACCGAGACAGGCACATTATAGTGTTTGGGTGTGATCCGGCTACGGCGGTGGGCACACAAGATCCTTTGTTAATACGATTTAGTAGTCAGGAAAGCCCTACAACGTGGGATGCTACCGCAACTAATACGGCAGGAGATTTACGAATAGGTTCGGGAAGCGAAATCATTACGGCTATTGAAACTCGTCAGCAAATACTGGTATTTACCGATGTGTCGCTACACGCCATGCAGTTTTTAGGACCACCTTTTACATTTGGTATAAACCTTATATCGGAGAACATTACCATTATGGGTCCCGAAACGGCAAAAGCTTCTGACGATTTAGTGTTTTGGATGGGTTTAGAAGACTTTTATGTTTACGATGGACGGGTAAGAAAGTTACCGTGTACGTTAAAAAGCTATGTATTTAACGATTTTAACTTAGATGAAAAAAATAAAGCTTTTGCAGCTTTAAATTCTTCTTACAACGAAGTGTGGTGGTTTTATCCTTCGGGTAGTTCTACGGAAATTGATCGATACATACTGTTTAATTATGTAGAAAACACTTGGGCGTATGGTAATTTAAACCGCACCGCTTGGATAGACCGAGGCATAAACAATTATCCTATATCTGCGTCTACTGATTATTATTTGTACGATCATGAGTTTGGTTTAGACGACGGTAGCACTAGTCCTTCTCAAGCAATAACAGCGCATATTGAGTCTAGTCAAGTTGATCTAGGCGATGGGGATAAATTTGTATTTATGCGTCGAGTTATTCCTGATTTGACCTTTAGTGGATCAACCTCCACGGCTCCTGCGGCTAACTTAATATTTAAGACTCGTAATTTTCCGGGCGGGAATTATTTAAACACGGAAACCTCTGCAATAACGCGATCCGCTACGGTTCCGGTAGAGCAGTTTACTAAGCAAGCGCACATAAGATTGCGCGGACGTTCTTTTGCTTTACGCATTGAAAGTTCTGCAACAGAAGTGCAGTGGCGTTTAGGGGCACCTCGTGTAGATATTAGACCGGACGGGAGACAATAATGTCGTCGCGTAGACTTATTTTACCGGAATTTCCTATACCGCCCGATAACTACGACTCACGGTACTTAGCTGAAGTGGTTAGAGCGTTTAGTGTTTTTTTGCAACAAACACAAAATCCCGGAGATATGAGAGGCTCTACTCTTGCATTAACGCAACTACAAGAGGATGATTATCTTTTAAGAGAATTTGAATTATTTCAACGCGATGGATTTATTAAAATTGTCCGGCTTGATATGCCGCATCCTCGTGGATTAGGAGCCACGGCTTCTGTCGGTAGCGTAACGGTGACAACGTCATGAATAATGGTACAATATTTAAACTGTTTATAAAAGGAGAGGCGTGATGGCAGAGGCTATGACGTTAGAGCAAGAAAAAATGGAAATCCCTGATGGAGGGATTGCGTCATTTGTTAGCGCAGATGATGAATATTACGATAGCCCAGACCGTTTAGTTCCCGAAGGGGGCGTGACAGATTTAATGCAGGCGGCAGACCAATTAGCCCAGCTAGGGCGTAATGAAGATAGCTTCATTGTTCACGCTTCTTTGGGAGAGCATGTAATTCCCATGCAAGTTTTTGAGGATAAGCCTGAGTTAAAAGACGCTGTTTTTGCAGAAATGAGGGAAAAGGGACTTGATCCAGAACAATACATTGTAGGTAACGAATTAAATTCCATTAACCCCGAGACAGGTTTACCGGAGTTTGGATTAGGTTTTATTAAGAAGATTAGAAAAAAAATAGGTAAAGGGATTAAAAAAATAGGTAAAGGGATTGTTAAAGTTGTTAAAAAAGCGGCTCCTATTATTTTACCTATTGCGTTAGGCATGATTCCCGGCGTAGGACCTATTTTAGCCGCATCTTTAGGATCGGGCATTGGCACGTTGGTACAAGGTGGTAATATTAAAGATGCGTTAAAAACAGCTTTAATTTCGGGAGCTACTGCTGGACTAGTTAAGGGAGTACAAGGTGGTTTTGCCGCAAAAGCAAACAATCAGACCTTTATGAGCGGGTTCAAAAGCGGCGTGAAGGGCGCAATTGGAGGACCGGAGCAATTTACGAGATTAAAAGAAGCAGCAACTAAGTTAGGTCAAGGTCAGAATCCGTTTAGTGTAGAAGCTTTAAGAGGGACTATAGAGAAGACAGGTGTGGAGGCTGTTAAAGAACCTTCATTTTTTGGAACTACGGCTCCTACTTCCTCGCCTACTTCCGGAACATTTTTACAAGGGGTAGCCCCACCTCCGACCACCCCGACCACGGTAAGTGAGGCGGTACAACAAACAC
>CERN01005204.1_pt1 | contig 21003 bp, 35 predicted proteins | sample 530761 | NCBI WGS metagenome assembly CERN01 (sample SAMEA2620947, study PRJEB7988) | marine metagenome | isolation source: saline water (ENVO:00002010), including | reverse complement strand
CAACCAAACATATGTGTTACCCATGAAGGCAATCAACTTTCTAATCAGCCACTGTTTCATTTAATCACCTTTTTCTGATTTTAAACTCAGTTACCCCAACAAAATAGTTAGATACATCTTCTCCATATTTGTTAACGGCATAAATAATCTCAGCATCATCTGACTCATGTTTAAAATGCCCTACAAGTTCGTGGATATCAGGCTCGGTTTTATTGACATAAAATCGCTTAACATTAGAATTTGGTGGGTCTGCTGGCCCATACTTACTTCGGTTATACATAACGTGTAAGATTCCTTGGCCCTTCCAATAATCACGGACCTCATCTACTAAACTACGTTTGACTATACTAAACCAATTCATATATACGCCCCACAATAAGTACAAAAACAGCCCTGTCTTGAAAATACAATTGGTCTAATCCATTCACAAGAAAAACATACGCCCAAATCGAACTCTGTATTCATGGTCTGAATCTACTCCAACACCACAGAGCGTGACACAGTTCCCATATAATCATTCAGTTACATCCCAATCTTCAAAAATCTCATTGAGACATCGAATAAACATCGCTGTTTTCGTGTAACTCTTACTCATTTCTACTCACCCACAATAGTAATCCTATACATCCACCTACTAGAAATAACAAACCAAAACTAAGAAATGATGTGTCGATTTCTAGAGGTTTCTCAATTACCGCACTTATAATTCGGTCATCTACTAATACCATAGTGTAGTTTCCACACTAGGAGGTAAAAATAAATTGCGTCTTTAAGTGCAATGCTGTTGGTCAAAAATTGACAAAATAAAAAACCAAAAAAAAAGCAAAGTGGCCTAGTAAAATTAATTACTAGACCACAATGCTTTACATTCTCTGCACTGCCAAATGTGCAAAGTCTCAGAAGAACCGACTACTTTGCCTTCTATTCTTCTAGGGATAGTTTCCCTAGAACACTGAAAGCAAAACTTAGCGAGTGCCACTTCGACCACGTTCATCTTCAATCAGGTTCTCCATGTATTCTTCGATGTTTGATTCGGTGTACTTGCTGTTACCGAACGCAGCGAAGAATAATAGAGAAATGATGATTATGAAAATAATCCACCCTAACCATTCATAAGGACTCATTACCATTTCACCTCCAATTCTTTTGCTTCTTCTTCTTCTATTGAGAATCCTTTTACAAGATTATTCTCTTTGCCGTATATCCATAAGTCATAGACAAGTTCACAGTCTTTAAGGCAGTAATCTGCTACTTCACTGTACCTTCCGGCTTTCCACACCAAAGGAGCGTCAGCACTGTCCATCAGTTTTTCTGCTCCCAATGTGTGATGGACAAGATTAGACAGACTGTATCTTTCCCCATACTCTTTGTTTAGTATTCTACTGGTATCGATATATGCTTTCTTGTCTAGATACTCTTTAATGCAGTAGATATCCATTGCGTTCTTTAGAACTGCTAAGTCGAATGAAACAATGTTATGCCCTAATAGTATTCCATCGTTCTGTCGGTGATTATCTAAATCAAACTTTAAGTCTGATAGAGGTTTAACTATAACATTGGATTTTCTAATAGATGATATTGGTTCATCGATATAGACTGTTCCTGTATTCCCATCCCATGTACAAACAGTAGAAACTTGAAACATGTGTGTGTTTCCCCACCCACCTATTTCATGTGAGTAGTTTTTGGTTTCAATGTCAAGGGCTAAAACGTTCACTCGTCACCACTGTCCCCTGTCCAAAGAGATGCTAGTTTCTTCGCCTGTGCCTCTGCTGGGTTTGGAGCAAGGATTAGATTTGGTTTAACTATCCATGCTACTAGATGCTCTCCACCGCCAACTGTTATCATTGTCGATAGATACCATCCATCTTTCCCATATGTATTCAGGGACTCATTTATCACTTTCGGGCCGTCACTAACGTTGAACACCAAGAACTGATGTTCGTATGTATCTTTTTTTGTCATTGTTTTTCCTCCTTATTTTTCATCTTCACATATGCCCTGATACCGATTTTCTTGTTATCGTACATATCTGAAATCTCCTTAAACTGTCTGTAAATGGTTGCTTGACCTTTTTTCGTATCTTTCCTCACTTTTTCTAACAGTAGTGCCTTGTTTACCCAACCCTCATCATCTTCTCTTAACAACTTATTGTAGGCCATTTTAAACGCATTAACATTTACTTTCTCATGCAAAGCATGAGTCTTCACCTTCAAGGCTACATCGAGCCACGTAACCAGCGATTTATAGCATTGTCGAATGAGAGAAGAGGCTTGACGTACATGCCTTTCAGTTACAATGAACCTTTTCTCTGTGTCTTTGATGTTCGGTGCTTCAGCAATACAACACAATACTGCAAGCCTAGTCATAGTCTGATTTAGCCGTGTGATGAAGTTACCAGCAATCTCGAATACTTCAGGTCTGCTTGATGCTACATAGTTTCTCATCTTTCTAGATTCATTCTTTAGAGCATCATTAAATCCTCTACCGAATCTGATTGTGTGAAGTGGGTCACGACCTGCATCTTCAAACCGTTCTTTTAATGCGTCATAGATTAAAACGTAATTATTAGCGAATCTTTGGATAGGAGCATTTCTTGGTTTGATTGTTCCTATTTCATCCAGTATCATTTCTCTTAATTCATCCTGTATTTCCTGTGGAACTTCATTGATGTAAATTAGAGTTCTCTGTATTACTCCCTTTTCTGCAATCACATTTGTTAGGGTCTTAGGGATATATGTGGTTGAGTATAGACTTCTTTGACTTCTGCACTCAATCATATCTCCTTCCTTTAGTTTCTTTTCTATAATCCAGTTCTCTCCCCAAAGAGTATTCATTAACTTATTCAAGTACATGATAACATTCTCTTTGTGTTGAGACACTTTGAAAACTCCTGAGTATTCAAACTCATCATAGGCAATCAATCCGCTTCCCTCTAGACCACCATCGATTTTGATAATCTGTTCTTCCCAAGTAGTGTTGCCATTATCATCTTCAACTGCTACTCGTTCCTTTGTGTTAGACCCTATCAAGGCAGCATCAGTAGCATCATCCACAGAAAAGACATTGAACTCAGTTCCGTGTTTTGCATTTATCATTCTGAAAGATTCCCTAGCAACAGGCCCAAAGAAGTTATACAATTCTGTTTTTCCTGTTCCTGATGTCTGCATCCAAATGAATTGTATTCTAGTGTCATCTCTTCTAGTACCACTTGGTATAACAACCATGTCTTTTGCTAACTGTCCTAAGATAACAAAGAAACCAATTGCTGCTGGTATCTCGTTATACTTTGACATATCTGCTGCACTCTTAACATACTCTTCCACTATCTTAGGCAAGTTGTTTTTTCTTTCTATGGGTAAAACGTTTTCATCGCTTAGTCCTTCATAATACAGTCTGTCTTCATCATATTCATATTTATCATTCATTTATATCACCATTTTTTCTTCTTTGTTTAGCACATCGATTAGCCTTTTGGCAATCACCTTTCCGAATCCATCTAATTCACATATCTCCTCGATGGATGCTTCTCCTATCTCCATGATAGAGCCAAACCTTTCTATCAGGAGTTTTGCTTTCTTTGGGCTGATGCCCTTTATTGTACATAGCACATCAACTCGCAAATCAGTTGTTGCTATTCTTTTTCGTATAATACTTGGAGTATGAATCTCCCTGTCTATTGGATGCATCTTACAGACAACAGCAATTAATCTCGCTGCTTGTCTAGCAGATGATACCCAAATAATATTAGCATCTGTATCGAGTATTATCTTACCAAATGCTCCATCAAACTTGTTTCTTAACATCCTTGCTTGACCTGCTTTGTTATTGACATAATGCAAGTGATTCTCTAGAGCATCATTAAAACTGCCATATACAATTACAATGTTATTGACGAACTTCGCATCCATGTTATCTAACTGATTCCAAAGTCGTTTGTTAATCACAGATGAAAGGAAATCAAATGTTGACTTCGCTTCAAAGCATACATCAGCAAAGGTGTAGTCTCCGATGTCTAACCACTCTTTCTCATAGGGTATGTTCATGTCTTGACAATACTTTTCTACTAACTCTGAGAGTTCAGAGTCTTCTCTACTGTCAATCTTTAGTTTATCCATCATGATACCTCCAACACTTTCCTACGCAGAATCCTTGTGGGATTAGAACATTGCCACAACTAGGTGCGTTGTAACCCTTGTCCACAATCCCTCTAACATATCGCTCTGTGGTAGGAGCATTCCAATCAAGCCATATGTCCGGCTTTGATGCTATTGTTTCTAGTTCGTTCATTATATTGGTTGTAATCTGTTTGTTCTGCTCAGGAGTTGGATTCCTATTACCCATGCTCAGTAAATCACGATACCACTGAACAAGATATACTCTAGCATAATGACTAGGATTCTCCACCATAATTGCATTGTGCATACAAGGAAGTATTGGTATCTTACCAACAGGTGTTGGAATGTCTACCTCTATATCACTCATCTCGATTGGTTGCATCTCAGGAAATACTACTAGGTTAGTTCCGTTGTTTGATACTATCTTTCTAGGTTTCTTAGCCATCTCCAATATAACATCTAGACTACCATCCAAATCACTCACAAGTAGGGGAATACAAAAGTAAGGATTACCATTTTCATCAGAACTACTTAGATTCATAGAGTTTGGTAATCTTCTCAACCTATTAGTCTGTATGCCCGTTCTATCAAGCGTAGGCACACCATCACTGACTTTGGAATAATACTGTTGAATGCATCGGATATCATCAACGGGTTCTCCATAAACAAAAACATGGAAACCCTTTCCACTAAAATACATTTTGAAGACGATATCTTCAGCAACTAAATCTGATACTACTTTCTTAAGGTCACGATAAGCATCTTCTAACGGTTCATCATGAGCATCGAAATCTAAGAATGCTCTATCCAATACCACAGAGTTCTCCATCTTTACTTCATTCTTGAAGTGTTCAAAGTCATAGACTGTCGTATAACAGTTCATTTTCCCGTTGAACGAGTTGAACCAATTAACAAACTCACTCTTCGTCTTCACTACTCTTCTTTTCATTTGTGGTGCGTTTCTTAGATGACTTCCTGCCCACACTTCTCTTGGCATTTTCATTTTTATTAACCTCCTTAAACGAGACTTTTGCTTCAAGCAATTCTGCTCTTACAATTTCTGCTATTCTTATTCTTAATTCTGACATGACTGTGTTCATGTATATCTGCCCAAACGGTGTTCTCTCTTCTGCGAATACATCTGTATCCCAAACCATCTTCAACTTATCAGTAGTAGGCATCTTCTCATAGACAGCCTCTGCTAAGTTTTCAACGGTCTCAGATACATTTGCTATCTCTGTGAAAGACCAAATCTTTTGGTTTAATTCTTCTTTTACCATTTTATCTATCATTTCTTTTTCCTCCTTTCTTTGTATTCTTTCTTCCGCCTAAAGTATTCTTTCCACTTCACTAAAACCAACTCTCCGTATTAGCAGCATCACATATGCCGAAGAAACTACAATTTGAACATGTCTTTGCGAAATACTTAGTTGGGAAGATACCAGTCTCATATGAATGAATCATTTCTGCTATTCCTTTCTTAACAGCAGTCATACTACTCTTCTTTGCATCTTCAACGTAGATGTAGTTAGCAGCAGGATAATACCACCCCCAATGAGAGATAGGTAAACTAGGGTCAATACCCATTGCTTCTAACTCTTCATTAGGTGTATTTTCAAATAGAATCTTGTAGAAAGCCATCTCCTTTCTCATCATAGTTTTCTTCCAGTCTTTCCATCCACCAGTTTTCAATTCCATAGGGATGTATCTATCTCCTTCCTTGAACATCCTGTCAATGATTCCTTGTAAGTGAACAGTATAGTCTTGTGATAATTCATACTTAGGGTTCTCATCCTTTCTAATTGTTATTTTAGCATCTAGCATTACTTCATTCACAACAGGAACAAAATCATCAATAGTTCCTTCTTCTCTTGATTCCATAAATCTATTTGCTTCAAAGATAGACATTGCTTCATACATTTCTGTATAGTCATCTATGGGATGTAAACTCATACAGTAGTTAACTAATTCTGTATGGGAAAGGTTCTCTGCTTTCTTAACATCGAACGCATTGAAGAATGCTTCTCTAGCATTGTGTATGATACTCCCCTTAAGCATAACTTCAGTTGTTTCTATTGGTCTTCTTTCGACATACTGAAACTCGTATCTTTTAGGACACCATTGATAAGAACCTAATGAAGACTTTGATATCTTCAGTATTGGTTCTCCTTCTTTCCCATAGTTTTCTGTATTCCATTGGTATGTGTATTCATTCGTATTACTCTGTCTCATCTGTATTCACCTTTCTTCTGCTCATGATTTCGTCCCCTAATTTGTCCATGCATTGTTTGCAAGTACACTCTGTTGGGTGTGGGGGTTCTTGTATCATGACAATCTTATCACCCTTAGAATGTTTTTCTATTCTATAACCGATGAACGTATGGTCATCAGGAAATATCTCTGTTACTACTTCTACGTCTTTTTCCTTTCTTAGTTTTGGAATCTCCATCTTAGGCATCTCTATCTTTGGTATCTCTACTTCGGATACCATCTTCTTTGCCTTGGGAGTTATCCAGTCTTTGATAGCACTAAACCTAGCACTCCATTTGTCTATTCTTCTTTTGTTAGTCCAAGATAGACTGTTGTAGAAACTCCTCAAAACCATTCCTCCAAAGATGATTGTTGTGTGTCTTTCTTTATCTGCATGATATCCCACCCCATTGCTCTGAAGATAGGCTCTGCTTTCTTCACTACTGATTCTGCGTAGTGAGACCAATCAGGACTAAAATCACTGAACTCATCAGCAGTTAACCTAGACACATAATTAGGGGTAGTGAACTGCTTAGTTATTGGATGCAGATAATGTTCTCTACAATCCTTAATTCTAAGGTATAGATAAGTGTCCTCTATCTTCTCATATCCTTGTGAATGACTAAACAAGACACCTTCAACTCCTGAACCAAACGTTGGTCTTTTACCACCAACAGTTACGAAGTTGGTATGCTCCATCACTCTACCCATATCATCTATGCACCCTCCGTGATTCATCAAATCGAATACACTTACGGACTTGTTGTTCCATCCTTTGTCGAATCTAGCCTTCGGATTACAATCCTTGCAGACTAATCTGAATCTCTCTTCACGAAATCTGCTTCTTTGTAGAACATCTGATAGAGGAATCTTGCCTCTCATAACAGAATTATACTTGTCATTCAAGTAAGAAACGATTTCTTGCTCTGTTTTACCTTCTACCCACATGTTTAGAACAGCAAGTTGTACTTCTTTTGCTAGTTTTGTCAATGAAACTCTCTTAGCAGTGAATCCAGTCATCGTAAACTCCTCTTCATCGAGGAAGTCACCGTCTTTCCAAGTAATTAGGCCAGCATTTCTGTTCTTTGTTGCCCCAACACCTAAAGTTCGGAAGTATTTCTCAAACTCTAGGGTCACAGGATGTTCTTCTAGTCCCATAACGTTAGGAAATGCCTTCCTAACATGGTCATTGAGTATTTTTAGAGTTTGTTTAGCAGTTTCAATGCTATTGTCCTCAATATCAACGTAAATTGAGTCAGTATGTCCGTAAACCACCTTCATGTTAACAACTCCACTGCTATAATAGCCGCAATAATCACTTTCACAAGACCAAAAACAGTTCTGAGTAGTGCTAGTGTTGCAAATCGGTCTTGTGACCACTCTTCTATACTCATATTAGATTCACATCCTGTAATATTGATACAGCACCGTATACAAACACGAAACCGATTAGTAATCGACTTATTATCTTAATAACCAGTCTAGTATCCTTTAGAATCTGTGTGAACGCTTGTTTTCTAAGTTCAGTCTCAGATTTAGTGTCTTCTTCAGATACTTTTGCTAAATCTATTGTTGCACTCTTAATTGGCATTATAATTCCCTCACTTTGAACGCTGCAATGCGAATTGCTTCTCTTGCACTAGCAGTAATGCTCGCTGCTAGGTCAACATCAGCCCAACCAAATCCCTGATACGCAATGATACCATAGAATGATGCCATCAATCTCTTGACTGCAAGTTGGTTGTTGTTCCATTTCACATATTCACTTTTACTTTCACTTTCTTTCATTTTCACTTTGTATTCGTTTCTCAACTGTTTTAGTTCCAAGACAGCCTTTGGTAACAATCCTAAACTATCAGTCTTGTAGTATCTCATGTCATGGTCTTTAATTTCAGAGAAGTCTTTAGGAGTCTTCAGATTTACACCAAACTCAGTAATGCTTGCAGACTTGGTTTCCCATGATATGTTTCTTGCTATCATCATAGATGGATATAGACCAGCAAAGTCAAATGCTGCAACACCCAAATGAAGACCATTTGTAGCCTCACTGAGAGGGTCATAGACCATTGCACCATCATACTCTACCCTGTCACCTTTTCTGCCCGTAGGGGCTTTCCATGAGGCATTCCGCATGAAGTATATTCCACCCATGTTGGAAGCATAGAAGCAAGCATCGAAGGGAGCAATCAGCAAACGTTGTAACGAGAGTATTGCTTCAGTAGTGAAGTTCTCATCGTCTATCCTCTTGATTAACTCAACGTCTTTAACAGCATACTCTAGATATGTTTCAGAGTCTTCTTGCCAACCTCTTCTGAAGAACTCGTTCTTATCAGGAAACTTCTCGCTAACTAACTTCTTCTCTCCCAATACGCTTTCTGATACATAGTCTAGAGATAGAGAAGGTAGTGTCCCTCTTTGAGCATCATTCCATTGTCTTTCAAATGCTAAATCCAGTGGAACACAAATCCTACCTTTGATTGGTTGTGCAATAGGTGAGTAATTCTCAATCTGCTTGTTCTTCAAGATAACCTTTCTTCCCTTGATATCCCATTCTACTCCTTTCACTTCCTGAATTGGAGAGAGAAGTCTTGGGTCGATTCCGTTTACCTGAAGTCTTTCAATCAACTTGGGCAAATCGAACTTCCATCCGAACCAAGAGATAAGCATATCAGGGTCTTTCTCTGTAATCATCAGAATAAATCTCTCAAGAACTGTTCTCTCAGACTCATCAGAGTCAGGTTGCCAAGTCAGTGTGTAGTATTCATCATCGTAGTTATCATACACTACAATAGCAGTAATCGCTCCATCATGCTCTCCTCCTTGCATCCATTCCATATCCCAATACCACTTGCGTAGATTGTATTCAGGCATTGTCTCTAATTCATCAACAGCATATCTGTAATGATGTTGTACATCTGCCTCGTATGTTTGAATGTCTCTGTCATGGTAATGTGTCTTCACCTTATGTGTCATTGCTCCTGCTTCTGTTTTACCTGTCTTGGAAGGAGACCATGTTATCTTTGTCAATTGTTCTCCTTCAAGGTTCTTCCAGTCACCTTGTTCAAAGTAAAGTTGAACCATTATACCTTCCTTTCCTCGGTAGCCTTCTTTCACTGGTATTAGACCAGTTGAATTATCATCCGCATAATCGGCACTACGAATAAAGAAATACGGACTGAACTCCTTGAATGATATAGACTTCTCTACTCTTCTATCTTCCTCATCCCTCCATCTTAGAAGAATGCCGTCTTTCGTGTTTGCTATTATCATGTAATCACCGTGTAATATATGGGGCTTTGATTAATATTCTATCTTCACCTGCCCAAATGACAGGAGACTCGTCTTTCAAATAGATAGTGACAGGTACAGTACCACGAAAGAACTTGTGGAACTGACCAGTTATCTCTACTGTTGATGCTTCACCACTAATAGATAGAGTAGATACTTCTACGTCTACCATATCAATGTCAGACTTTCTACTGCATATGTGAAAATCTTCACCATCTGTGTTAAACATATACTTTGCATTGTTGATTACATCACAAGTCTTGATTGCATCTGTAAGTATGTTAGACCCTGTTGTTATTACAGTCTCAAAGTTGACACTGCTAAACACAGGTTTCTCAGGTGTGATTGTGAAGTTCTGTATCCTAGCAATCATTGATGCATTTGGGTGATTCACAACCAGTGGAAGGCTTGCTCTTTTACCACCACCTTCTGATTGCAGCAGAATATAGTCTGCTACTTCTAACAGAACAGTATCTCCTGTGAATGTCTTCAGATACTTTAGTATCTTATCTATCTCAACAACCATCATATTATGTTCATCTCTTCCTGTGTTTCGTATTACAGGAATAGATACTCGACAGATGGTTTGATTATCTGCATTGTACAGATTCAGTAAGTTATCCTGTACTAGTTCAAGCATAGCATAGTCAGTTAACTGACTGTTCTTTGCTGACTCTCCGTTGTGATACTTACCTTTCATCCATACATCTTCTATTGCGTTTGTTAGTGTTTTTGTGTTTATTTCTATTCTCATTTTCATTCCTCCTAAATGGCAGAAGGGATAGGGGGTTTCCCCCCTACCCACATCTACATTACGTTCAAAGTTCTCCTGCTTTGATTTCAGGGAATCCTGCCCAATCTATCTTTCCATCTTCGATAGTCAAGACTCTCAATCTCTTTCCAATCATCTCAGGCTTCCTAGCACTTGCCTCGACCATAGCGGTAAAGGTAGCACCATTCTTCCTGATGTCTCTCGACATTCTCACTGTTGCAGTGAAGATATCTTCTGTTGTAGAATGCCAGTTAGCCTCTACACCAACGGGGTTTGGATTACCCGCATACTTGTCTTTAGAGTGAGCAATCACTATTCGATGACAAGGCATCTCTAGTATCTGCTTATGCAAGAAGTTCTTGTAAGGGGTGTTTCTATCTCCCCAAACATAAGGCGGTTGCTTGATTACTGTATCAGCATCCATACCATGCTTCTCACGCATCTTAGTTTCACATACATCAGTCAGGAGTTTATCTGCTCCATCTACGATGACTGCCTTCAACTTGTCTTCAGCAAGATACTCTTTTGCCATCTCATAGAATGCTCTAGCATTGTTCATCGTTTCATCGAAGTCAACTAGGCTACCATCCTTTCTTACAATAGGATTGTAGACAATTAGATTCTCAATGTTATCGTAATGATTACGCTTCACATCTATTGCTCTATTGTCAAAATCAAACACTAGAACATGTTGCCCATTCTTTATGTCTTCCTCAGTTAGCAAATCCATAGCGGTTGCTGACTTTGCTGACTTGGGTTCACCCCAAATACCAAGACATAGGAACGACTTGTTATTCTCCTGTCGCTCCTTAATCTGTTGAAGCATAGCCTCCTTTCGGAGAGCGTATTGCCCCTTATCAGACTCTTTCGTTGTTACTGCTTTTGTTTTATCTGTTGTTGTCCAACTCATTTCTATCACCATTGTTATATTCATTAGGGTTGAATGTAATACCCTTCCATTTACTTAGTAGTTCGTTAAGTTCTGCTAGGGATACCTTTAGCCTAACATCCTTTGATACGAAGTGAAACTTCGTCCAATAGTCTCCCGTATCGGGATTGTACTTCCAAGTTAGGAAGTCTACGTCATCCATGAGAAAAGCAAAACTCCTCCCATGAACAACGAGACCCCCGTTGGAATCAGTAGTTATACTGTATTCCATTGCATACACCTACTCAAAGAACCAATCTTCTGATTCGTCTACAAACTCTACTTCTTCAGCAATTCCCCCTCTGCTGTTGATTACATGTAGTCCTGTAACGTTAATACTGACAGGTCGGATGTTTCCTTCTTGGTCAGTTCCTTGTGAAGTTCTACCAACGACAAGAACCTGTGAGCCAATTCCGAAGTTAATCGGTATGTTCTCAGGAATCCAACATGTAGTTCCACTCCACCCGTCATTATCAAAGTCAAAGTCCGTGTTAAGGTCATCAAGGTTTACTATCCTGTTACCGTTTGACGTAGGGGTTACGTTGATACTGTTGACAGTTCCATCTGTGAAGACAAACTTATCATCCCAATTTGCTTTGTTGTTAGCAGTTTGGTGATACTTGTCCAATGCAATCAGTGGACTGTAATTACCCTGACAGTATTCCATGATAGCCTCTGATACATCTATGGTAGACACATCTCTCTTCATATCATCAGTCAAGTCTGCGTTGTATACTAGAGACTCTAGTGTTGTATTTGCTCCACCGTGAATCATATCGTCCCTGTTGGAGTTCGGTATCACATCGAAGTGGATAAACTCGAAAGTCTTAGGTTCAAAGTTAACACAGTGTTCTTTCTTGTATGAGAAGAAATACTTACCCATCTTACCATTCACTTCGCCAACGAATACACCCTTTCTCTGATACTCAGATACAGGCTGTGGCTTTCCATAGTTCTTATTCCAATCACCCTGTCTTGCATCTAGTGGTACGATAAATCTTCCACTGTCAACTTCTACATGGTTCTCAGGTAGTTTGCCCATTGTCTTGACAATCTCTTCGCCATCACGCATCATTCGTGCTTCGTAGCCATCACCATCTTCTGTGAAGATAGCAACTCTTCCAAGAGAGTAGGTCATATCACTGTCTCTCATGTACTCATTAGTTAGTCTCTCACGGCTTCGTGCAGACATATCAATAGCATCATTCAGGGATACAAAGAAGCCAAAGGCTCTCTTGTATAGTCCATCAGATTGCTGACCTGTTGGTTGTGTTTGTTGTCTCTTCAGTGCATTCCTAGAATTACTAAAGAACTGTCGCCAAAGACTACGAGCCAGTAAAGGCTCTTTATCTGCGTCAACGTTGTTCTTGGAACAGATGTCCTCGAACCTCGCTGTCGCATCGTCTAGGGACATCCCTAGCAGTTCTGCTGCTTTTTCAATTTCATTTTTTATTTCATCATTCATTTTTATTTTCCTCCTTTGTTTTCATTCTTTTTCTTTCATGTCTTATTTCCACTAGTCCTTCTGTCAGCATGACTACGCCACACAATATCCAAAAGAAATTGGAATCTACGCTGATATAACCTAACGTGTTTAGTATAGGCAGTACAATCAGCAATGCACCGCCTAACGCTATTATCTCATAGCGTAGTAGTAGATGTTTAACATCTTCAATATCCACTACACCGTCTTTGTTCAAATCCATTTTCATATTCATACCTCATTTCAAAATCTCCTTTTTGGGGAATCTAACCATCTAATCAATTGTCTCAAAAATACCAACCCCAATAGTAATTCAATCATCACATCAACTGTCCTATCATCCAAGATGCAAGCAACTTCGGAGTCATATTGCTACTCCTCCACTCTGCTTCTCCGATGACCCTTAGTGTTTTGAACTTCTTGGCTGCGGGCATATCTGTTTTAATCACAACATCATGTAAATTAACACATATAGTGTTCATATCCACTGAGTTATATAACAATTCATGCACCTTACCTAAACTATTTTCATATTCATTATTATCAATCATTTGCATTATTTCAGTATATGGTTCAAGATTCTTGTCAATCTGATTCAATAGTGAGGACTTACCGTAGATAGCAGCCTGAAGTTCAGTAAGCCCTCTTCTCATGTCTCCATGTAGCGAGTCTATGAAAGTTTCCAAGTCATCACTAGATACATGGGTAATTTCCTCGTTTTCTAAAATTTTCGTTAGTAAAAGATGCATTGTTTGTGGCTTTAATCTATCAAAACGATAGTTAGCACACCTAGATTGCAATGGGTGTATGATTCTGTGTCTCTCATTACATGTGATAATGAACCTACAATTGTCAGCATACCTCTCCATTATTCTCTTCAGTGCATTCTGTGCATCCTTAGTCATTCCATCCATCTCATCAAGAAGTATAATCTTGAAAGGTGCATTACCAATCTTCTTGGTTGACGCTATCTCCTTGATTTGATTCCTAACTGTCTCAAGTCTTCTGTCGTCAGATGCATTAATCTCAAAGAAGTTATTGTCTTTATCCTCCTTTAGTATATCATTGGCTACTGCTATTCCCGCAGCAGTCTTACCTACACCTGCTATTCCATAGAGTAGAAGATTAGGCATGTTGCCTTGTTCTACCCAACTCTCTGCGTCTATCGTGAAGTTGTATTGTCCTACAACGTCAGCAATTCTCTTTGGTCTATATTTTTCTGTCCATAACATTTTCATTCCTCATTTTTAATTTAGCCACCTTGACAATCCAACAGTGGCGACAACTGGTGTTGTCTTTTTCCTCCTCTTCTTTTCTCCAAGTCCTAATGTTCTTGTTTCAGAGGAAGAAAGTGTTTTTCTACAATACTCCCTAAAATCAGGGTTTTTTAATAAGTCTTTCAAAAGATAGACCTGAGAATGTCGCATTTTTAACTTCCTCAGAATTTTCGGTATTGTAGAATATGTCTTTCTTTGTGGTGGAGTCATCTTTCGTTGCATTCTCCCATCATGAGAATAAGCAAGCATTTCGTAAAAGTAATCAGAGTTCCACCTTCTCTTTACTTGTGCATCCACAAACATCAGTTTGTTGGGATGTATGTTTGGTGCTAACCATGATACGAACTGAGTGTCCGATGGTTTGCTTATTTTCAAACTGTTCATTATGATATCTCGGTTAGGATTCCTAAGATAGTCTCCAACCAAGGTGAATATATCTGTATCAAAATTGTGAGGCTCGTCTGAACGTGGTGCTATTTCCTTTATCTCATCAACCTCAAGTTTCTTGCCACGCTTCAACTTACAGAGATTGAATAGTTTCTTAGGCACATCCTTCTGATTGATAGATGTAAGAACTACCTGACCTCTGTACTCTAGTATTGTTCTCCTAATCAATTCCACATTAGGTTTGTAATTACACTCTCTAATGATAATACCAACGTCTGCTGGTATACTGTAATTATCTTCAATGTCAAACTCATTAGCATACTGAACGATAGGATTATCAGAAACGAGTTTCATCGCTTTTTGTAATTTATCTGTTCCGTCTTTGCCAACTATTATTATTGTTCTATTCTGATTCTTCATGTTTAATAGGCTCATTGATAACCCTCACTTCCATTATTTCTTCGTAGGCTTTGTTACAAACCCCACAGTCAACTAAAATGACATACCACTTTAGTTCGTTTTCTTCTTTCACTCCCGCTTCATAAGCGAATGAATGACTACCACACTCGTTGCAACCTTTCTTTATTCGTTGCATAACATGGTGATTGATTATTTCATCATCCGTTGTATGCTCAGGTTTCTTCATCTGAACCTTCAACATACAAACAGAACACAGAGATGCCTCTGTTTCTCTAAGATTGCATCTTGGGCATAACATTAGATAAGCCCCTTCATCTTGAGTATCTTCTCAAGTCCTTCGGCTCTCAGGTGTTCCTTCTCTCTTATCATCTTGAGAGATGTAGTGAATGTATCCCAATCATGATTTGCTATCAGTTTATCATTCATCATACCTACAAGTTTTGATAGATTATCTAATCCACTAATTACTAGAATGGGTTTAGGTCTACCACTATGTTCTGATTCCTTGTAGTTAGATTCAATCTCATGTTGTAATAATGAGCGATGAATACCCCAAAGGAACACACCATCGCCTCGTATACAAACTCTCAATCGAACCCGATATCCTAACTTGGACTTGTTGCTGTTTACTATGTTGACTTCAGGGTTGCCTATTGAGATTAGAATCCCATTCAACACATCCCTGCCATACATAGCACTGCGACATCACAGGAGTCAATATATGTTGCTACACAATTCTTCCACATCATCGAGAGTATTGCAATCGGCAGGATACTTGTCATCTCTTATTCTCACTATTCTTGGAAATCTCATACCATAAGTACCGTCTTGGTTCTGACTGATTAAATCACAAGTAACCTCAAGCACTACTCTAGGTAAGAAGTAATACGTTCCTCCGTTGAAACTATCAACGATTCTCTTCAATTGTGTATCTAGCGAATACATCTCTTCTTCTGATATACCGCTACCAACCTTACCGATGTTCACATAGTCTGAGCCATCTCTAACACTAACACCGTATGTGCCTATCACACCTGCTCTCTTTCCCTTTCCATATTCCCCTGATGTTATAACAACATCAAGTTCTACTCTTGGTGGTTTATACTTTAGCAAAGCAGTTGTTCTCTTGGATTCATAAGCCGCATTCAAGTCCTTTATCATCACACCTTCAAAGCCACCATTGATTGCTACGTTGTAGGCAGCCTCAACATTACCATGTCTAAAGGCTTGAGCAATATACTCAGATGGTACAATAGTTTCTAGATACTCTAGTCTATCACTGTATGTGTCACTAAGTATTGATTGTTCCTGATATAGAAGACAGTCAAACACTACTAGTTGAACTGGACATTTTGTTATCGCTAATTGTTTATCCTTTGAATGAACTCTAGTTGCTAAAGTTTGATGTGGAGCAGGACTACCATCATTTGTTATTGGGTATATCTCAGCATCTAATATGAAATTATTAGACTCCCATCCATTCACTATCGCTACGATGTCAGCATACTGTTCGGTGACAATCTTACCTTTACGATTGAAGATGATTACATCGTCCTTCTTATGTATCTGATATCTGTTACCATCATACTTGATGTCCATAACGAACTGCTCAGGTAGTTTGCCTGTGTATTTCTTAGCCAACATTGGCTTTACGAAGTTACCATGCACTAACTCAGGCGGCTCTAAATCATTCTCTAGATAATCAACTAAGTTAGTAAGAGAGTGTCCTACTGAATACCTTTTGATATCCCTCTGATAATAATCAGTCATTGCCTTTTCAACAGTGCTTTTATTGACTCCGTTTCTTGGGGTTCTCAACCAATAGCGGATAAACCACTTAACTTCCAAAGCAGACATACTACCGATTGCTTCTCTGATTGTTTGATAACTATCATTTGACATAGAGGAACAATCCAGTTCTAGTAGCCTCAAGAAGTCAGCCAATGTAAAATTAGAATCAGGTCGATTTGCACTGAGGAACTCTTTCATTCCTTCCCCTAAATCTAACCATGAATGGGCTACGTCCTCTATCTCATCTTCAAATACACCGAAGATGTTCGCTAACCATTTGACTGCTTTCTTCTCTCCAATATTATTCATCTCATACTCAAGTGACAATATCTTAATCGCTGCCTTTCTATCCTCAAAGTGAGGTAGCGTGGCACAAATTCTGTGTCTCTTTTCTGATGGTGTTCTGTCTTCTAGGGATTCACACATCCTGCTCATTCTTATCATACTCATTTTTATTCCTCTCAATTATCTTATTCAATGCCTTAGCGACATCCTTCATTTCTTCAATGTTCATTCTAACGCCTTTCTTTGTTGGTGTTCCGTTAGCATACCAACGAATGTCAACTATGTCAACATTCCAATAATTACCCGTTCTCACTGTCAATTCTTCATTCCCGTTTCTTGGGACTCTTACTATTATTTTTTCACCCTTCAAGCCAACCACCCTTAAACTGCTGTAAGTTCTTCCACGACTTAAAGTATCGTGGAGACTCTTGCTCATCTATTCTATGTGCTACCCATACTACTCCACCAAGACTACTAATCTTGACCAACTCATATGTTCTACCTTCCACTTCAAACATATCTTCTGTTTGAACGTCCGGCACTAGACCAAACTTCTGTGATAGTTCATTAGCCACTTCATCCATATGCTCGGCAATGTACTGAACAATGAGATGTCTTTGGATTGGTACTTTAGCATCAACTGTTACCTTTATCTTACCTGACATTTCACAGACTACACACTTGTTTCCCAAACAAATAGGACATTCTATCTCCGCAGGTAGCGGAGCAGGAAAGCGTATAGTTACTGCCTTTTTCATTGTCTGCCATCCCACACTCTGTAAACTACTTCATACTCAATTGTGACATCGAATGGGAAGGCTGCAAAGTGCAGAGTTGCATTACCATACTCAGGAGCAAAACCACTTGACCAGTATTTATCTTCTTGAACTAAGTAGCCCTGCCAGTTTACCCAACTGTAATTACTGAATATGACAGAGTTATTCACTACCTCAAAGGATAGGTGTGTTATATTGTATGTGAAGGATTGAAGTTCAATCGCTCCATAACTTGTGTTTACATCTACCCAAATAGTAGGGGCATGTATGAATGACTCATTACTACTGTTGTCCATGACAAGAGTAAACTCTCCCGTCATGTTAATCCAATCTGCAATACCTACTTGGCCTTCAAACTCTTCTTCAGGTGGGTCAGGTAAAGCATCTGTACATCCCGCTAGGAATGACGCTACTATCAATAAGGCTACTACTTTGTTGATGTTGGTACTCATGTTCATCGTCCTCTCGCATAGATAGGAAGGATAAATATGTTGCTCCATATTCATTCAAAGACAAACCCGAACTCTTCTAGAGTGGTCTGTCTTGTTCCCAAGACAAAACCAAACTCATCCAGTGTTGTTTGTCTGCTGTTTTCCATAGTCATTATTCTTTTCATTCTTCATCCCTCAATTTCATTGCTTCTTTGTATTGTTCTCTAATGATAGCCATTCGCTCATCATCATGCTCTCTATTTCTTGGTTGAGTAGAAAGTAGTTTAATTATTTCATCTAACTTCCTTTCCACTGCTCTCTCATGTCTATTGTATCTCTTCATTCTAATTCCTCCAATTCCTTTCTTAATTTATCTCGCTCTTTCACTAGCCATCGCACTGAATGTGCATCAACCTCTCTTCTATTGATTATCTCTAGTGCTAGTTCTAGCCCATCAAGTTTCCCTGCTAGAAAGGTTACTGCCAGTGCTTGAGCGTTGAGATTCATTCCTTCACCACCGACTTAGGGAAGAATACATCCTCCCATACTGTCATCTCTGATTCTGTCATCTTGGTTGTGAAGATAGTACCGCTTCGTAGATGTATCTCTACTTCGTAGGTGTTCTTCTTCAACATACCTTCCTGAATCTCAATCACAGAATAGGCAGAAACCTCTGCCATATTCAGTGTAGTTTGTCCTGCTGTTGTTGTTAATTTGTAGAATCTTTCTTTCATTCGTTATCCTCCTGTTCTCTTAATCTGTCTAGATTTGCTTCTGTCCAAGCCGTTGTCAACTCGCCATTTTTGTCGAATATCAGATTGGCTTCAGGACCGCCGTTGTTAATTCTTCTGTTCGTTCTTTGTGTTTTATTATCATCTATACAATCCAAACAATATGGCTTGTTTGCTAATCTCCTTCTGTTAGGAGCATAACAACAAGAAGAGCGATGATGTTCATGCGGTGTTCCTTTCTTTCCTTTAGGAGCATAGTTATCACTCCAAAGAATCCACTCATCGGGCTTCATTTTCCACTTACCCCAATACTCGTTGTGCGTGTGTTCCTCTCTCAATAGGAATAGTGAGCCATCAACGTGTCTCACAACAAGGAAATCATGATGATAACCACCGTCCTTTATCTGAACTATCTTTCCTTCTGCGGTTTCTCTTGCCTTTTTGTTAGCATACCGTTGTTCAGCCGAAACAGGGATGTGTGCAATAGTAGTCTTCCCACCTGAACGTATTTCATGTCTCACAGGAACTTTATTCTCCACCTTTCTACCCTTTGATTTAATTTTCTTATTCTTTTCAGGGTTAGTAGAAGTAATAACTTCAGTTTTAATGGAAGAAATAGCATCGATGATTTCACCAGTTGATGCATTATACTGTTGATGTTGTCCTAACAAGTATACATTTTCTATGTCATTGCAACTAATTAGTTTATCATTACCTTCTTTCATTTCAAATGCCCAATACTTCATTCATCATCACCGCCCCAATATGGGTCTAGTCTGTCGTTGGGTATCATATCCCAACTGTTCTTCATTGAATCTTCAAAAGATACATGCTCTACAAAATCAGGGTTCTTCAAAAGAAGAAGAGGCTCATGCCAATCTCCATCTGCTTGTGCCTGTCTAATTGCTTCATGCATCTGCTCTGCTTTATCATCAGGTAGTTCGACCCAATATACCATAGCATGTCGTTGCCTGTTCAACTGCGCCCTCATTGTAATAGTGATAGGAGCAGAACCCACCCCTTCACATTCTTGAAATGACTCAAGACCATGAGCATCTGCTATACCGCAGTATGTCTTCCATGCACTTTCTGAAATCATTCCTCTTCACCTTCTAATACATTTTGTGCTGCCTTTACCCACTCAGGCTTATCTTCTGTTTCAGGATGTTGTTGGTACAAAGCATACGCTACATGTTTTGCAATCTCGCTGTTACAATCATAAGAGATAAATTGGTTATCTCCAAGAACTGTTGCACTCTGCATCATTCCTCTCCATGAATGAATGGTTTTCCAATCTGTTCCACTAAAGAATGCTCTACCGAATGGGTGTGTGTGTATCCAACACTTCAATGGTAATTTCATACCGCCTAGTTGTTCCTCTTGGTCTTTGAAACTAACATAGCCAAACGTTCCTACACTGATATACAGGTCGTCTTTTGCATCCACGATTACTTGTACTTCTCTTGGTGAATCAAAAGCCTCAAGAGACTTATTCCAAATCACCGTAAAGAAAGCCTCGGTCTGAGGGTCAGGAAAAGGATACAAGAACTGTGTGTTCTTAAACACGGTCTTGATATCTTCTTTCCAATTCTCATCCTTTATTTCTAATCCTTCTATTCCTTTATTTTCATATTCTGTTTCATCTGTTTTCATTTTTATATTCCTCCCATTTGTTCTACTCTCATATCCTGCTCGTTCTCAAACTCATGATATGCTCGATGTCCTGCAATGAATCCACCTGCATGTCTTTTAGTTCCTAAGAACTCTTCACCACAAACAGGGCAAACGACCTTTACAATCATCGCCTGTTTGTAGTATCCATCTGTTGATATTACTGTCAACATATGTCCTATGTCTTCTTCGCTTATGTCGTCTATATTTCCATCTTCCTTTGTCATGCTTTCACCTTCATATAATGTCGAAGTGGTTTGATTCGTCTTGGTGTGACTAATCTAGGTTCTTCGACTACAACCTCTGTTTCTTCTATTTCCTTCTGTACCTTCTTGATGTCTATTCCTTGTTGCAAGGGGAGCAGTACACTCCTTCTATACTGTTCCTTCCACATC
>CERN01041352.1_pt1 | contig 21041 bp, 17 predicted proteins | sample 530761 | NCBI WGS metagenome assembly CERN01 (sample SAMEA2620947, study PRJEB7988) | marine metagenome | isolation source: saline water (ENVO:00002010), including | reverse complement strand
GCTAAAGCAGAAGCATGACATCTTTAGAGTTTTATGACTGTCCAGTTGTAATTCCATATTATGGTGGGAAGTTTAGGTTGAGCAAACAGCTTATTCCTTTACTTCCTAACCATAGCAGATACATTGAAGTTTTTTCTGGAGGACTAAGTATGTTCTTTAGAAAATCTAAATGTGACTATACAGTTATAAATGATATAGATAATGATATAATTAATTTATATAGATGTTTAAGTGAAAAGTATGATGAATTTGTTGATACATTACTATGGGTTCCTAAGAGCAGACAAATGTTTGAAGAAGCAAGGCATGAAGTACATTACAGCAAAGTAATAAAAATGCCTAATGTATTAAGAGCAGTTAAATATTTTTATTGTATTCGTAATGCTTTTAATAAAAATCCTAATTCTTCTTTTTCAAAAACATCATATTGGGACACAGAAGACATTATAAATAAATTAAAATACTCTGTAAAATATTTTAAAAATACCACAATTGAGAATATGGACTTTAGAAAACTTGTTGTAGATTACAAACCTACATTGGGTGATATGTGGTACTTTGACCCTCCATATATTGTAGCTACAGAAAAAGGCGATTATTATATGGCGGACTTTGGATACGAAGAACATGAAGACTTGCGTGAATGTGTTGATTTAATTGACAGAAATGGTGGCAAGTTTATGATTAGTTACGATGACAAAGAAATAGTAAGAGATATGTATTCTGATTATAATATATTTGAAATACAAACTCAATATGCTGGTCGTACACAAAACGGATACAAAGAAGGTCAAAATACAAAATATTTTACTGAATTAGTAATAATGAATTATGAAGAAAAAACACAAGTAGAAATGTTTAAGGAGTAAATATGCAAGACACACCAAAGAATATTGATGCTGAACAAAGTGTTATTGGTTGTATACTTGTTGGAGGTACTGCTACTTATGATAAAGTAAAGCCATGGTTACGTGATGATGAAGTATTTTACACAGAAATAAATAAGCAAATATGGCAATCATTTCGTGAATTAAAACAACAAAATACACCTATAGACACAATAACAGTATTAGAAAAATGTAAAGACAATAAAGACAACCAAGTTGATGCGTTTTATATTACAGGTTTAGCAAGTAATATACCGACTGTTGCTAACTGTGAACATTATTCTAGGATTATATGGGAAAAATATATTCAAAGACAAACAGCAGTAAGTGCTAATAAGTTATACAATTCTAGTTTAGAAAATAACTTTTCTGATGTTAATGATATATTAGATGAACATTCTAGATTAGTTGACGAACTTAAAAATATCAGACCATCATTAGTAAAAACAATTGATGAAATTATTGCAGAAGCTAAACGCAATATAAAAGATGGTGAAAACATTATACCATTTGGTATGGAAGTGCTAGATTATCCAGCAGGTGGTATGACACGCAAAGAAATTACAGTATTAGGTGGTAGGCCAGGTCATGGTAAAACAACTCTTATGGTTAATGTATTACAAAGTTTGATACAACAAGGATACAAAGTAATGTTATTTAATCGTGAGATGAGTAATACAGAAATGATTAAGAAATTATGTGTATTAGAAAGTAAATCTCTTTTGTATGCAGACGTAAGAAAAAATAAATTTGATTCTGGACAAGATAACATTCTAGAAATGCAAATGGAAAAGATACGCAAGAAATACAAAAACTTAATGATGTATGACCATGTAAGAACTTTGTCTGATACAATAACAGAAATACAAAAACATAAACCAGATATTATAATAGATGACTACATACAATTAATACAAGTAGACAATGTTAAAGAAGGTAGAAGGTTCGAGATAGAACGTATTATGCAAGAATACAAATGGGTATGTAAGAACGAAGATTGTAGTGCATTATTATTATCACAACTGAATCGTGAAATGGATAGACGTATAAATCCAGAACCTAGATTAAGTGATTACAGTGAGTCTGGTGTAATAGAACAAACAGCAGAAACAGCTATGTTTGTATTTTATGGATATAACTTTGACAGTGAAGCTTACGATAGATACGAAAGTAAAATTATATCTGCAAAAACAAGATATGGTAATGTAGGAAGTTATGTTCTTGGTTTTAACGGCAATCGTTGTAAATTCTATCTCAATAGAGATGATGCCTATAATGATTCCAGCAGTTACAAAACGTAGAATAGATGCAAGTGATGAATGTGAAATGTGCGGAGAGAATAAAGTTACAGAATACTTTGACTATATCTCTCCGTTATCACAAACACATTTAATAGTGTGCAAAAAATGTGCAATAAGAGAATATTATGGTTCATCAACAGGTAGAAGGTGGAAGAGTGAACAAAAAAAAGGTAAACTATTTGGTACCAGCGTTAATAACTATTGACCCAGGCCAATCTGGCGGTATTTGTGCAATGTTTGATGACAAATTAATAGCACATAAATGCCCTAAAACTCCTAAAGAAATGTTTGAGATTACTCAAAAATTACAATGGACATGTAAATCAAATGGATTTCCAGTTTTAGGAATAATAGAAAAAGTACATGCTTTTCCTACAGATGCTAGAAGTAGTGCATTTAAATTTGGCAAAAACTTTGGTATATGGATAGGTATACTAGAAAGTTTATCTATTAAATATGAAATGGTAACACCACAAAAGTGGCAAAAACAATTTGAGTTACCTAAAAACAAACAACAAAGAAAAAAGGAATTAAAAATGATAGCAAAAGAATTTTATCCAAAAGCAACTTTATATACTGCGGATGCAATCTGCATAGGATTATGGGGGAAAAACAATGGACTCATTTGACCACCATAAGTATATTGAAAAACTTATAGAAACAACAAACGAACAATTAAAAGAAGTAAAAAAGTTAGAAATACATGAAAGAAACATAATTTCTTTTGAGATTCTTGATTACCTTGTACAACAAAGTAACAAAATTATTTCTACTTACAAAGTACGTAATTAATCAAATTAACAGTAAGGATATAAGGGTAAGAACTTTTGTTGTTTTTCGTTCTTACTCTTCTTACTGTTTTAAATTAAATCTATTGAAGATAAAATATCTTTTGTTTTTTTGTCTTTAGTTTTTTGTGTTTTAGTTCTAGTATCTATACCAAGCGCTCCACCAATTTTTTTCTGTAATTCTTTCGAGTATTCTGTAGCATATAATCCACTCTCACTTTGTACTGCCCATCCTAATCTGCCTTGAACTATCTGTGGAATATGTCTATCAACAAGTCTACCACCAAATACATTAAATATAGATATTGCTTTTATGTGAGTTTCCATATCTTTATTAAAATCATATTCTGCATATTTATTTATTACAGAGTTTAATGTAGGTACATCAGAGTCTATAAATTCTAAAGCTTGTCCCATTTCTATTGTAACATCAACAACATCAATAGCAGTATCAGCAGATGGCCCTAAATAAGCTAATGCACCTTTGCCATAGGTTTGTTCTGCAATTACTTCATCTATATTTTCTTCATCTGTAGTTAAGATTTTAGCTAATGTTGCTATTCTATTTGCTGTGTCATGTTGTAGTAAGTTTTTAAAATCAACACCTGATAGAACTGCCCCTACTGTAGGTGCTACAAAATATATTAAAGCCATTCTTGCAGCTTGAGATAATCCTTCTGCTTGACCATTTGCAGATAATAATTTTTTTGCTACACTACCAGACTTAATATCATACTTTGCTTCATTAATAATTGATATGTTTCTTTCTAAAAACTCAAAACTATAATGTTGGAATTGACCTACCAAAGCTCCAAGTTTAGTTCTCATAAATGGTGATTTAGCATATTGCGAATAATCAAAATGATTTAATATAGTCATTCTTGTAGCAAAGTTTTCTGAGTTTCTTTGAATCCTTTGTTGTATTTGTTTATCTGACAATCCTTCTTTAAAAAGTTTAGATTTATAATCAGCAGTATTTAAGTATTTATGCATTTGAGCAAACGCTGTTTGGAACGTAACTTTTCTGTTTATGTTTTCTATTTTTCTATGCATAACACTTGACTTAGCTGCTATGCTTGACATAATATTTGCAACTCTTTCACCTTTTTTACGTTTTACAAATACAAATTTATTTTTATCACTGTTCCATTCAACCATACTCATTTCATTTGCTCTTCCTAAAGAACCTAATGTACCAGCAACATCAGGAGATGCCTCTTGAAATAAAATACCTTTTTGAGTTAAAAATTTATCAAGGTCAAAATTTAATATTCCTTCTGATTTTCTGTATTGTGATAGCTTTTTAAGTTGAACAGGCCCCCATACAACTAAATTTAACATTATTTGTGTAGAATTTCTTAAAGCACTTCTTGGGTTGTAACCAAGTTTAGATATAAACTCAAAAGATAACATACTTCGAACTAAATTATTTGTAGATATAGAAGATTCACCTTTTCCATTATATGCTGTATGCATATCTTGTATATATTGAGCTATATTTGTAGCATAGTTTTTAGCATTCCCATCTGTTTTAAATATTTTTTCTATAGCATTTAAAGAATCAATATAGTTAGCATTCATAAAAGAGTTAAAATTAAATCTTGCAACATCATGTGCATAGTTTGCTAATACTTCTGGGAGGTTTTTACTGTAATCAAATATAAACTCTCCAGTCTCAGGGTCTTTAGCTCTCTTTCTAGTAAACTCGCTTAAATAAGCTCTTACATCAGATATAGCATCATCAATTGATTTTTCTTTTTTAGTAAGATTGTAAGGATTCATAGAGTCTTGCAGTGTTGCAAGTTTAGACATATATCCATCCATTAAAGATATATTAAAATCTCTTGTAAAATGTGGGTAATAACCAATTTCTCTTTGTGGTTTCATTTTATCAAGTAAAGATTTTTTTATTTCTTTTAAATCTCTTGCACTTTCTATTTTACCAGTTGATTCAAGTTTTTTAATAATAACATCAACATGTTTATTTGTTGCGTTATCAAGCATGGAATATAACTCATTTGTTAAATCAGTATAAGTCATAACTGTATTTAACAATTCATTTTCATCTGGATGTAATTTTTTTAAATCTTTAAGCAACTTTGAAGTATCTACAGTACCATCTTGACTTATTTTATAATCTTTTTCTTTTATAATCTTGGGAATATCTTTTTCTATAATACTCACCATTTTATTTAACACAGAACCATACTCACCATCCATTAATTCTTTTTCTTTTGTGCTGTATTCAATGTGCAGTTCTCTTGCTAATTTAGTATCATTATTAAGGTAAGCAATTTTACCTTTTGCATATAATTCATTTAAATCTTTTAATTCTCGTTCTGTATTTTTAATTCCTTTTTTTGACATGCCTTTTAACAAAGCTGTATCTTTTAATCCTGTTGTAATTGACCTTAAAAATACATCAATCTTGTTTGTGTTTTCTTGATATGCTTGTTGTATTCTTTGTTTTTGTGTAAAGTCATTAGCTATAATAGGGTCTCTCTTGCCTTGATGAGAAGTTGTCCAAAACAATTGTGAAAACTTGTTACCTAATTTACCGTTATTTATTGAATCATTTAATTTTTTTAATCTATTCTTAAATACACCTATTTGACCATCTGTAATTGGTATTTCTGTAATAATATTTGCATCGACATTAAATACAGGTTCAATTAATTTTAAAGCAGCGTCATAAGAATCTCTAAAGTTTTGTTTTGCTATGTCTGATTCTGCCCACTCTCCAATTGCTTCAAAGAGTTTTTTATGTTGTTGCCTGTCTATCCTACAATTAATATTAGGCATTACTTACACCTTTCTGTAATTTCATCTAACTTAGCTTTATATTTTTCGTATCCACTAATACCAGTATGAGATGGTTTTTCATAATGACTGCTATAGTCTAATGCTTTATTTAACGATTTTAATGTCTTAAGATTTTGTTCTGGTAATTTTTCTAAATTAATTCCATCAAAAAATGATTTACCACCCATAAGTCTAAATACAGGATTTTGTTTAATTTTTTCTACCAGATATTGATTACCAACATCAGTGGTTATTCCTTCAATGCTAACATCAGGAGCAGTTTCATTGAAGTAAGAACTATTTAATACTTTTTGCGCAATCTTCTTAACTTCTGAATCAAGTGATAACCTTGTGCCAATAAAATCATATACATCTATTGTTTCTGCTTTTAACATATCAGCCTGGGATTTACCTAAAACATTTAAGTATTCTTCAAATTCTTTAGTTTTTCCTGCTAATTGCATTATATCATTATATAAATTAAATAAATGATTATTAGTTAAATTAAAACCAGTTGAAATTTTATCTTTAGTTTTTCCCCAGTTAATTCCACCAAAGTCTAAGACTTCTTTATTAATTTTATCATGCACAACAGGTAGTTTAAGAGATTGCAATATATCTACTTGTTTTTTATCGTATGCATTTTTATCTATAATACCTCTTCTATCAAGTCTTACATTGTAAAAGTTGTCATAATGAGAAATTATTCCTTGTAAAAATTTTAAAGAAAACTCTGCATCATTCCTAGACAGTTTAGATTCTAACGATTGTGTTGTTTCTAAATTGCCACTAGCATAACTAGATAAAAACCTTAAACCACTAGCAAACCTAGTAGAAGGATAATTATAAAGTCTTACTGGTTTATTATTTAAGACTCCTATTCCATTGGGTGCTGATTTTACATCCATGTATGCATATATAAATCGTATTCCATCATTGTGAACGCCTTCTATCATAAGTTGTCTTTCTGCGTCATGCAACGAAGTTTGTGTAGGAAAGTTACTTAAATATTCTGTAGTACTAGATGATAAAAGTTTTTTTCTATCTACAAAATTTTTAAGGTTACTACTATGAGCACTATAAAAGTTTTTTCTAATTGTTTTAATGTCATTTAGTAAGTCTTTACCTCTTGTAGATAATGGAATAGTAGAAAAATCAGAACCTAGATTAAATATGTTTTTAATAGCTGACATTGTAGAACCTTGAACACCTGCTGTTTTAAGTTCTTTGCTGTCTATTGGAACATATTGTATATAGTCTAGGTCTTTTGCTTTTCCAGTTTTTAAATAAGTATCGTTTAAATACTTTTCTATTTTAGCTTCTTCTTTTTTAATTAGACTATTAAAGAAATCTATTCTTGATTTTTTTACTTTGTAAGATAAAGATTTATTATATCTAACTCTTTGAGCATAATATTTATTACGTTTAATAAATGCAATAGATTTATTCACATCAGATGTTCTTGTTATTACATCGTCTGATAATAAAGTTTGATAATCTTTTTCTTCAGCAGATAATAAATCCCTATCATAATCATAATTATCATCTGTAAGTTTATAATACCAGTCATCATAAGAACGTCTTGGTATTCCTGTTGTTACATTAGGGTCATAAGAAGTATTAAACATGTCCCTATCTTGAAGCTCCCAAAACGTTCTATCAAGAACAGCACCTCTAGTTCCTTCGTAAAAACCTTCAGCATTTGTAATTGTATCATTATTAAATATATTTCTTTCTGGTGAGTCAAAACTTGTTATTGTTTTTTTATCAACACCTTTTGGCACTTTTAAATCATATTTAATAACATCATTAAGCTTAAACCTGTATCTTGTTTTTACATTAAATATTTCTCGAAACTGTTTGTCATTTCTAAACTCTTTTTTAAGTTTGTTAAAAACAGAACGATTAATATCTTTATGAAACTCAAAGAAATCTTTAGAGGTATGCAGAACATCATTGTATGTTGTTTTTCTTTGCGTTCCTGTATTGTCATAAGTTTGACCACCAGCAACATTTAAAAACTTAGAATATTCTTTTAAAAGTGTTTTAATAATTTTTTTATCAAGAGTAGTTAGATTTTCTTCTCTACCTTCTTTTGTTATCTTTCTAAATATTCTTATTCTTTTACCTGTATTTGTTACACCATTTCTAAATATTTGTTTAGAACTATTATAATCATTTGGTAATATACTGTTATCTTTTGTAGGAAATAGTAATTCATCCCCTACACTCAACAAGTCAGAACCAAGTTCTGGATTTAAGTTGCCTTTAGTATCTATCATATACTGTGTTTCAAGTGCATTTCTAGCAAAGAATGCTAAGTTTTCATAATCAATAACAATACTAGAATTATCATACTCTAATAACGTTTTAGCATTATCTGCATCTCCTCTATTTTTAATATAGTCCGCAGGTTCACTTGCTAATTTATTAACATAAGATAATGTTCTAGGTACTTTCTGAACTGCTCCTATTGCATTTTTCCAAGCAAATGTACCAGCTATTAATTCTTGCATACTTTCAGATTGTTCATTAAAATTTTGAGTAAAAGAGAAAATTGTTTTTTTCTTTTCTATATTAGCAATATCTACTCCTTGTACAAAGAAGTTTTGTTTTGCAACAACGTGGTCTATTGTATGATTTTGACGAGCAAAAAAGTAATCTGCTTTATCAGCATCGTAATCACCCTCAAATACATTTACTACATCCAAGCTATTAATTTGCATAGCATGTCCATTTGCTTTAGACATAAACCCTTTTAACCCAAGCAAAGCCATATCGTTAGGTCTAGTTCTAGGTTTTCTACTTACAATTACTCCAATCTTGTAATCTTTTTTCATTGTTTTATTGGCGTCTTGTAAGAAGTCATGTAATTGACCAATGTTCATATCTAAAATAAAAGATTTTAAATCTTCATCACTTAAATTTTTAACATTTTTGTCTTTTGTTTTATCTTTAATATCTTTAATAAAATCGTCTATTTTAAATACATCTTTGCCTTCAACAAACGAAACATTATAATTTTGTTTGCTTAATTCTTTTATTGCTGATTCTCTCTCAACAGCAGGTAACATAACCTCTCCTCTTTGTATAATCTGCCCTTTATCATCTGTAAGAGTTCCATTTAATCTGTTATTAACTGTTTGTACTAAATAAGCTTGACCACCATATCTTGCTGTTTCATTGTCTATATTAGAAACTATAGCTCTTTTCTTGTTTAGAATCTTATCAATGTAAAATGAATAAAGTTTGTTCTGTATTTGAGAATCACTGTAATATTGTGGATTAGCATCTCTTGTAAGTGTATTATAGTAATGATTGCTTTTTAAATAAGATAATGAACCATTTTCGTTTGTATTAGTAGCAGTTCCAATATCAGAATCAAGATTTATTGCAAACTCCCTTTGTTTCATTGGGTCGTTATATATCTCTGCCATACTATCTAAAGCTTGATTGACATCATCTAAATACTCTTGTTGATATGAAAGAGATTCTTCTTCTGCATTTTTAAAGTTGTTTTCAGAAATAGAATGACTAGCAGTTGATATATCAACGTCTTTACTAGGTAGTATTCCAATAGAATTAAGAGATATATTTTTAATTTTATCTTTGCTTAATAACACATTACCTGATGCTAGTTCTTCAAGTGAATTTATAGAAATATTGTCTACTGTTGATGTTGCTTTTACAGCACTTGAAGACATTAATACATCTATATTAGTATTCTTATCAAAAAACTTTTGCATTCCCTCATCATACATAAACAATGTTTTACCATACAATAATGCAGAATCACCATTTGAAGACACCACAGGTTTTATAGGATTTCTAGAATTTGGATTATGACCAATTAAAGTATGCAAGTATCTCATCATATCTTTGGATATATAACTTATACTATCATATCCTGATACTTTAGAGTGTGCGTTGCCATATAAATTTTCATAGTTCCATTCAATATTATCTCTTTTTGCTTGAGCAACTGCTTCGTCTATAACTTTGTTTTTAGACTCATCATCCCATATTGCTATTTCATAACCACCTTCACCTTTATTTTTCTTTTTGTACTTTCTTAAGACCCTGACAGTTTCTTTGTCTTTAAGGGCAAAATTATAAGAAAAAATAGCGTTGTCAAGTATTTGAGCATTTGGTTTAATAAACTTTTTAGTATGGAATAATCTAAATCGTGCTAATTTTTTTTCTGTATCTTTACCATTTAGCATTTCTACAAAAGCATCATTACCTTCTTTGCCGACAAACATTTTATCTAAAACTAAAAGTCTTAACATTGAAGCATGTTCATTGGGTGTAATAATTTCTTCGTTTTGTATTTTTTTAACAACGTCTGTCATATTATCAAGAACGTTATTATTTAAGTTTTTATTTTTAGATAGTTTATTAACAAACTCAACAAATGGTTCGTGCAACTTTGGAAGATAATTTGCATTAACAGCTATAGGGTCAGATTCTGGAGAAATTACTATTAACTCCATATTTTTAGAACTTTTTAAAATATTAACAAAAGTTTGTCTTTCTTCTTTTGCTTCTTCTCTTAATCTTTCTGGTAAATCCTTACCATCTGCAAACATATTTTTTGAATATCTACCCCATCCTGTATCTCTATAACCAACAGATATAGGGTTTACAAGGAGATAAGGCATATCTAAAGAGTTCATTAAAGAATGAAAATCATTTCCACTAGAATATATCTGGTCTTTATCTGCAACTATATTTTTATTATTAAATTTAATTACAGGTATTTCTACTTGTCTAGATTTAGAAATAAGCAAACCTAATAAATTTCTTCTAAACTGATTTAGATTATTAGTTTTTTCCCTACCTTTTAAACTAGTAAATTTAACAAATTCATCTTTTGAGTTTTTAATGTACAACTCAGAAACTATGTTTTTAAAATTATCTTCGTCTAATTCATAACCTTTATCAATTTTATTAAATTTCTTTTCAAAATAATCAAGTTTTGCTTTTTGGCTTTCTAACGTTTCATTTTTAGACAATCTATATAAATTAAAAAACTCGTCTAAATTTATAGATTTTGTAGACTTAGCAACATCTGGTGATTCACTTAATCTATCAACAACTTGCTGTCTTGCTTCTTCAAACCTAACATCAATGTATTCGTCAGTTATATTTCTTTCATTTAAGAATTTATCTAAAGACTGGTCATCTATTTTTTCTTGCAATATTTTCAAATCAACTTTATATGCTGATTGAGATTTTGTTGTATTTATCTTTATAACTTTATTAGCAAACAACCATGCTTGGATTTTATTTTTATTTGGTATTTCATTAACACTTATAAATTCTTTTAATCTAACTTCAATATTATTTTTAGTGTTTCCTAAAGCATCTAAAAAAGCACCAACAACTTCAGTAGTACTAGCAGAGTTTCTATCACTTGTTATAAGTGTATTTTTTGCTAAAGTAACTGTACTTTCATTGTTTACTACAACAGGGTCAGAAGACTTAATAAATCCTTTGCTTTCCTGTTTAATTCTATCAACCTCATTATTGTATTCAATAATTTCTTTTTGATTGTCTTTATATATTAGTGAATCAACACTAATCTTATTTAAAAATAGTCCACCAACATCACCTACTGCTCTAGATGTAAACTGCACAAAACCATTTAACTCTCTAGTTTGCAAATTAAAAATAGCTTCTAAATCAGAATCAGATATATTCATTTTAGACGCTGTTCTTTTTAATATTTTACCTACTACTACATTGTGTAAAAAGTTAGGTAGTTCTCCACCTTTGTAACCTTTAGATTCTAAATAATTTCTTAAAGCATCTATGCTACTATAATCTATAGTTATTTTTGATGCATTTTTAGTTGTGTTGTAACCTGTTGCATAAGTCTGCAAAGAATGAACTTTTGCTAAGAATCTTTTATCACTTGCTATTCTTTCATTCCTTAATGATTCATTGTCATTGTAATCTATATTAACTCTATTAATATCATTAATTAATGCTAATTCAATTTGTTTGTCTTGTTTTTGCAGAATACCTGTTTGTAATAGTAATGGAGATAACTGATTTCTAGTTTCTGTGCTTGTTGGTTTAAATATATCTTCATATATAGAAGCAAGTTTTATTGTTTTATTATTAACTAGAACAGGTAAATAATCTCCTTTGCTATCAGCAAATGTAAACTCTGATTGTTTATTACTTTTTGATGTATATCTTTTGTCGACTAATTGCTCTGCATCTGTAATTGACGTATAAACATCTCTTAATACTTGCTCAGATTCTATAGTAGCTACTTTATCATCTTCTGTTTTTCTTAAGCTTACATTGTCAGATACTGTGTGTTTTATTTCTAATAACGTATTAAAACCAGATATTGCATTATTAAGTTTATCGTATCCACCTTCACCTATCCATTCATCAAACTCACCATCTAAAGCTCTTTTAATTAAATTATTATCAACAGCAATATGAGCTGGAACAAAAGAATCACCATCTCTAAAATATTGTAGCTTTAATTCACCTTCTGTATCTAATTGCTGTGCTCTAATGATAACATCTTCCATAAGGTTTTCAAAGTCTTGTGTAGAGTCAAATATTTTTTCATCAACATAATTAGCAAGTTTTTCAGGTGTGTCAATACCCATCTTAATAAGCATAGATTCTATTTCTTTTGCATCTTCTAACTTTATGCTATCTAAACTTCTTGAATACTTTTTAGGAGTTATTGCTAAATAATTTGCAAACAATGGTGTTTCTTCTATAGAAGCAGTTGGGGCATCTTCTGGCAAATCATTCTGGACTTCTTCTATATTGTCAGATATAATTGATTTTTCTTGTAACTCAATATTTATATCTTCTAACTCTTTAATTCTATCTGTGTTTTCAAACCTAGATACATCTGCTGTTAAAAAAGGCATATATCCTATACGTTGTGCGTCAACATTTAATGATAATAAATTTTCTCTTAATCTGTTAATTCTGCCTTTATCTAAATCACCTTCTACTCTTGGTCTTGCTCCTCGTTCCATATATGCACCAATAAGAAAGTTAACAGCAGTTTCCGTTGATAATATATCATCAGGATTAAAATTACCTTGTATAATGGATTCAAAATGATGAGCATTAAAAGCTAATCCACCAAATATCATTCTTGGGTATTGTTCATATAAATTAGAAGCTTCTTGTCTTAAAGTACTTTGTATTAACTGTCTACCAAATTTTACTCTATCTTTTTGTAATTGTTGTTTTAAAGATGAACTCCATTGTCCAGCTCCAAAGTTAGCATCAAGTTTACTTTTTAAATCTGGACTTCTAAAGTCTATACCATCTACAGTTTTATTATTTACAGTAAGAGATGATAAATAACTATTGTCATCTATGTTTTGCCTATTTCTATATTTTGCATCACCGTAAAACTTTGCTTGCGATATTAGTTGTTCATCATTAAAATTTTTAAAACCACTTTTACCAAAAGCACTTCTCATACCTTGCACTAAATCTCTTTTGAAAACACCCTTTTGCATTCCACTTGGTTTAAAACCTGCTACTCCACCAAAAGCGGCTCCAGCAAAAACACCACCTAATACATTTTTACCACTAAACTCTTTTGTAATAGCAAGAATATTTTCCATAGAATCAGATTGTCCATCATAAGCAATTCCAGTAGCTCTAACACCTTCAAATATTGCATCTACAGCACCAAAAGCTATAATATCATTTGCCACATTAGATAATATTCTTCTTGCTCTATCGCTACGCATACCAGCAGTTCTTAACATAAGCAATTCAGTTAAATCTTGTATAGGAACAGTTGTAATGTTATCATCTAATAATTTAAATATATCAGCTTTTTGTTTTGCAGAGATACCATCTATTTTACCTAAAGAATTTTTAAGTTGAGTTCTTGTCCCTTCTACAAAGTTTTCTCTATATTTACCCCATCTTATATTAGCATTTTGTGCTGAAGCTGTATATTGTCTAGATAAAGCTTTACCAAGTTGTTTATCTTGAGTTACATCAATAACCTCTTTTTTAATTTTAGAAGCTACCTTACCAGTTAATTCTGTCTTTTTTAAACCACCAACTGCTTTTATACCTGTTGTTACTCCCTTAGATATTCCTTGAGCAACTCTAAGTGGAGCTGTTGGTGATGGAGCAATAAATCCTGCTAGACCACCCAATGCTCTTGCACTAGAAGCAGCTACCCCTTCTTGCTCTAAGTCTAACCCTATATCTTCTAAATCTATACCAGTTCTATCTAAAGTAACTCCAAGAATTCCAAAGGTACCTGTATCTAAAGCAGTATATAATCCAACACCTAAAGCGTTTATTAATCCTAATCCATCACCTTCTGGTTGTGTTTCTTGTTCGTATAATGCCCTTCGTTCTGATAAAGAAGGTAATGTAGATTGTGTTAATCCTTCTGTGGTAGGAGTAGTAAAATTTTCTTTGCCGTAATCAGCAATTAACCTTTGTATTTGAGAATCAGAAACAGCATATCCTCTTCTCGCAAGGTCTTCTTTAACTTTTTGCGTTAATTGGTCTGACAATCTTATCTCTGTATATTTTGACGAATGCTATTTTTTACAATATCATCAGTTGGGAGTGTCGTTTCTCGTGCATCCAAATTGTAATCTTTTCTTAAATATGCGTCTTTTATGTCTTTAGAAAGTTCATTTAATTGATTTTGCGTATCTACGTAAGATGTATATTTTTGTTTATAGGCATCTGCATTAGCATCAGTAAAAATTTTTCCTTCTTGTAATCCTGCTACTATACCATCTGGAATTTTGTCTAAAGATAATTGTTGATTTATTAAATTAGCAATAGATAATCCAGCTTCTACTAATTTTGGTTTATATTCAGGATTATCTTGAGCAAGTTTATTTAAACCCATAAAGTTTACAACCATTTTAGCATCTTCATTACTAAATTTCATGTTCACTAAAGCTTTTTCTGCATTGATGCCAGCCCTTTTCCCAGATGGATTATCTAGATAAGTTTTTATAGGTTTTAATTTAGAAAAAGTTAAAGCTAAATCCTGTGTATCCATTGATTGTTTTTGTTTTACACCTGATTGTAATATTTCAACTCCTTTAATAAATCTATCTAATTTTATATTTTCTAATTGAGTTCGTTTTAAATCTTCACTTAATTGTGTTAAATCTTCTTTCTCTGCAAATTGTCTTTCTCTAAAGTCTTGTTGTATGTCAAACTGTCTTTGACTTTCAAGCAATCTCATTTTTGCTAATTCAACATTAGCACTTTGTCTGTATCCAGACTCTAATTTTCTTAATGCATTAAGTATTGACATTTTATCCTAAAGCGTTTCCTACAAAACCTAATATACCTGTATTCTGTTGTAATTTAGCTTTTTGTAATTGTAGTTCTTGTAAAGATTTATCTATTTGTGCAAGTTTATTAGCTTCTGATTCATCTATAGAAGCTAATCTTGCTCCATATTGTCTATCTATTCCTGTTACCATTTTATCAGCAGATAGGTTTAGTGCATCCATTCCTAGTTCTGCTGTTTCAGTAGGGGCGAGGCTAGTAGAAAATCCTTGTTTATTTAAATTAGTAGCAAGGTTTCTTGTTAAAGATTCTTTTTTAAATCCTATGTCTTCACTTGCAAACTCTCTATCTTCTTTTCTTACTTGAGCAGATATGCCTCTTTCTATTTGTGCTATATCAGAAACTTGTTCTTTTTGACCTGCTATTCCAGATATTGCTCTATTTATGTTTGGTAATTGTCTATTTGCAAAATTTTTAGAAGAAAATGCACCTGCTAAACCTCCAACAATTTGCGCTCCAAATGATATTGCTTGTAATTGAGGAGTAGTTGCAGCTAAACTCATTAAGCTTTTTCCAATACCAACATTTTTTAATAAATTAAATGGATTCATTGTTAATTACTATATACCAAACCTTCAATTTCTACTTGCAATCTATCAAGTTGATTTTCAAGTTGTGCTCTACGATTTGGTCTTGCTGTTTGTAATTGTTTTACTATTTTATTATACTTTTTTTCTTTTGACTCAAGGTTTTTAGTCATTCTTTTAGAAAATCCTTGTCCTAAAAATTTAATTGTTTTCTTTGCACCTCCAATTATATCATATTCATTTGAAGGTAAAGAAACCCTTCCTCCTCTAGTGATAGGGATTAATGATGTTTCTTTTATATCAGAATATGATTGGTCTGGTTCTATATCAATTAATGATTCATCAACAGATGATGCTTCTTCTGATAACTTTAAAGCTACTGGAGATGCAGATTCGTACATATCTTTTATAGAAGAAGAAAAAGCGTTTTTATAAAGTCCAGTTGCTCCAGATGAAGAATCTGAGGTCTTTACTGTAGATGTTGATTTTTCTACTTTATTTTTTCTTTCTTTTATTTCACGTCTTGTTTCTTCTACTTGAACTTCAACATCTTTTCTTGATTCTTCTGCTTCTTCAAACTCTTTTTTAGATATAAGTAAATCAGCTACACCACTAGTAAAATCTGCTAATCCACTATATGCTTTTTTTCTAGTTGCAGTTTTAATAGCATCTAATTCAATATCTACTAAAAAATTTCTTGTATCTGTTTGCGATTGTCTAAAACCAGCAATTTTCTGTCCAAGCATTTTATAACTAGAAAGAGTTCCCATTCTAGAAGTTGATGAAGGAGAACTTCCAGTTGGTACAGCAATATTGCTTACATAATTAAAATCACTAGAAGGATTAAGCTTTGCTATAGTAGGAGCTGCAACTGAATCAGTAAGTCCTGTTCCTCCTAGTTTAGGTCTATCTTCTGAAGTAAGTCCAGTACGCATAGAATATGCAACATTTGGTGAAAGTTTATATCTTGACATAAAGCAAATTAAAATTATTAAATATTTTTGTAAATTTAACTAAATTTTTTAAGTTCTCAAATAACATTATTTTACGTTTTTACCTCGATAAATAAATGATATATCATTAATTTCAAAGTCTGATGCTACTGTACCATCAAAGTGTAATTGTATACTATTTATGTTATTAGATTCACTTGATGTAGAAGATGTCAATTCTGCAACATTCCATTCAGTTGTTCCTGCGTTTGACAATGGAGTATCATCACTATTAAATTGTTTTAAAACAGAAGAACCATTAACTGAATATTTAACGTTCAAAGAACTAGCATCTCCTTTATAGCTTATCTTTACTTTATAAAACTTTTTCTGAACTCCAGGCTGTCCAAAGTCTATATCTCTAGTGGAGTAATCTATTGTAGCAGATTCTGTAGTATAAGGACTGTACTTTTGTATTACAGGAGTCCCACTATTATTATAAGAGTATATCAAATCATTGTTCCAATCTACTGCAAAATTACTTTTGTTTGTGCTCCCACCAAATTTTCCAGTTATTATTTCCCATGACTTAGTTACAATATTATACACATAAACATTACTGCTACCACTAGTGCTACCTAAAAAGATTATTTGTTTACTTTTTGGTGAATATCCCACTGAACCATTTAAAGTAAAAAAACTATTCCATGTATTTGTTGCAATAACTTTTATATTATTTTTTTCAAGTAAATTAATTATTTGTCTGCCATCGTATAAATACGCACCTTGTTGGTTCGCCCAAGCAATACCAAATTCTGTTTTGCAAACAGCAGATTGCTGATTAACACCCATATGTTTATGTTGAGATTCTAAAAATTCGTAACTACCAGAAACATTAATTATATATAATGTTTTATTTTTGTACTGCAATATTCTATCAGCAAAGTTTTCTAATGCTACTATATCTTCACCATCTTCTACATTTACTTCTATCTTGCTACTATAAGGAAATACATCAAATTTATTGACAATGCTTTTGTACATAGCGTCCGACTGTCTTTGCGTTTTATTTAATTCTGTTTTTCTTTTAACGTTAGCAACATACATAGTTCTTCCTACAACTGTAGAACAGGTATAGTTTTGTACATGAATTGATGGTTCATCAGGGTCATAACCATTTATAGATGAATATGTATCTGTATTCATTTCTAAAGATGTACATATTCTATAATTATCTCCTGCTGTTGTGGAATCAGAAGTTTTTAAATTGTTAGCTGCGTATTCTCCCCATTTTGCCCAATCATTTGTAGTTAGAGTTGCTCTAAGACCTTTCTCAACATCCATATGTGCTAATAATTTCCATTCATCATCTGAGTCTAATACTTTAAAATAAACTCTTCCACCCATCACTCTTTTAGAAAGAGCAGTTGATTGAGTTAAATCTCTCATATATGCAGACATTCTTACAGAATAATCTTCTGCAACAGTAAACGTATGATTTGTTTGTGGTATATATAGTAATGATTCCTGATTGCCATCATAAATTAAACTAAATGCAATTTGGTAAGTATCTGCTACCCATGAAGAACTAGCATCTGAAGCAGTTGTAATATTAATATTAAATCCACGACTACCATCAACAGGAGCTGTAGTGCCATTTTTCCCAAAGTTAGGACTTTCTATTTCATTATCTAAAGAATACCATCCATTAATTTCAGATTTATAAATATTTCCTGAACCTGTAATAGTTGCATTACTATCACCTGATACATCAGGTATCGCATTAACCTGTCCTATAGAATCAAAACCACCACCACCATAAGTAAGAGTAACTCCAGTTATAGCTCCATTAACACCAGTAGTATATGTACCTGCTCCATCTAACCAGTTAGTAGGTGAAGTTGCATGATTTTGTATAGTTAAACTACTTCCAGAACCATAACTAGTTCCCCCATCTTCTATTGCAATATTTGTTGGTATTCCATTATATAGTTTTTTATCTAAATATCCATACCACTTTGTGCCATTTTTACCACTAGAATCAGAAACTCTCAATGCTCCATCTAGATATGTAAATATATTTTGAGAACCTGTTGTTCCACCTACGTCTATTAACCCTTCACCCCATGCATCTGTGCTTTTATTATATATAGAAACATCACAGTTTGTAGTATCTGTATGCAATAAGTAATCAGTTTTACTTTCTGTACCTGTTATAACGGATGCTTGGTTTGCGTTAGTTCTATCATGGGACATAACAAACAATCCAAATCCAGATGCAATATTAGCAGCTGCTGGAGATTGTACTTCTGAATGATTTTCTGTTTTACCAGATACTCTTAACTTGCCTATGTTTTCTGTTGTAAGATTAGATAGAACAGGACTTTCTTCTAGAGCAATATCTCTAGGGTCAGCATTGCTGTTCAGACCTCCATGAAAGTCTGTTAATTTAAATACTTGTTTAGGCATTATAGACCTAAAGCTCTTTTATACCAACCATACCAAAAACGTTCTTGAGAAACATTTCGGTATACTATTCTAGCATACTCTAAAACAATATAAGATACAAGTCTATCTCTTTCAAGTTTTTTAGATGCACCAATAGTCATTCTACCTATTCTACCATCTACAGTTATTTGTTCACTTTTTCTATTTTTAGCATTACACGCTTTTTGTAAAACTTTTACAGCTTTAGCTTGACCAGCATTTACTACAAAAAGAAAATAAGGTTCTCTTAATTCTTCTGGTAATTTTTCTGCTTTACAAGGTTTCCAGTAATCTTCTCTGTAAATAGCACAAGCATCTTCAACAGTGAGATTTTTTATATCTACACTTCCATGAGCTCTTTTTGATATTCCGTACTTAGTTTCACCACCACTATCAAGAGGGTCATTTACATAACCCCCTTCATGTCGTAGAACTTCTTGTACTATTTCTCCAAAAGTAATTCTCATTATTTTTTTAAAACTTTTCCCATTACATCTTCAAATACATCGTAAATAGAAGATATAATTTTTTCTTCTGTATCTTCGTTAATAATAGGTATGTTTACATTTTTATTTAATTCGTTAATAATTTTCTTTTTATTATCTTCGTTAAACAAATACTTCATAATCATTTCTTGAATCATGATAGTTCCTTTCTTATTTTTATTATTAAATATATTAATGTTGTTATTGATACCGCAGTTTGAAGCATCATAGGTAAATTTACCCACCATACTCCTACTCCTGCTGAACCAGAAATAACAGCTTTAACTGAGTCCATAATTATTTCTTTTTTCTTCGTTTTTTTGCTTTCGATTTAATCATTTTAACGACTTGTGCTTTAGTCATTTTTTTACCTGATTTTTTAGATGGTCTTCCTCTTTTACGACCATAAGTACCTTTTCCACTTGGCATTATTTACCAGCCTTTCTTCTTTGTTTTGACCCTCTACCATTACCTACTTTTGCTTCAATATAGTTAAGTTGGTCAGTTACTTCATCATTTAATTCTTGAAATTTATCCACCATTACATTCTTTGCGTCTATTAATTTAATTATAATATCATGTAAATCATCTATCTTTTTATTTAATTCATTGGTCATCCATTTGAATGTCATCCAAAGAATACCAGCAGCTAAACCAGCAAAACCTACTTCAGTCCAATTTTCCACAATACACCTCTTTCATATTTAATTTTAACATTTCCATCTTCTTCTAGCTTGTCTAATCCTTGAATTAGGATTTTTTCTAGTTTTAGCAGAACTTCTTTTTAGTTGCCCAAGAGAACGTGCGCAATATGATTTACGTCTTTTAGCTGCTTTGCTACCTTTTTTAACTTTACCTGTAACAGCAGTTTTTAACTTAGAGCCAGGATTTGCCTTTCTATAAGCTTTAACCCCTTTTCGAGTCATACCAGCACCTTTTTTAGTAGGTCTGTAATTACCACCTTTGCCAGTAGTTCTTCTTACGTTTTTTTGTTTTCTCTTTTTAGGCATAAACTATACCTTTACTTTCTCTTCTTTCACTTCTTCTTTTTACGTACAGGTCTTTTTCTTGCAGTCTTAGCAGCTCTTTTAAATTGTGCTTTAGTAGGAGCGCCTTTAGAGCCAGGTTTTCTCATTTTTTCACCTGAACCAGCTTTAATACGTTTTCTTTTAGCATGTATGTTTGCATACAAACCTTTACGTTTTTTAACTTTTTTTCTTGGCATTATTTTTTAAGTCCTAATTTTTGCATTAAAGTTCTATTAGTTTCTTCTAAATCTTCAATATGTTGAGACTCCATACCTTCTATAGAAGCATTTAATACAGTTATTTTATCTTCTAAAGTTCTAATTCTTGTTTTATGTTCTGCGAATTGCATTTGAGCTTGGTACCAACTGCCAACCACCACCGCAACTGCAACCATCGCTTTAATAAGAAAAGTAATTGAAATATGTATTTGAGCGTCTTCACTAATTCCTTTACTCATTACGC